>JACCEE010502212.1_pt1 | contig 159260 bp, 118 predicted proteins | sample 7449931 | NCBI WGS metagenome assembly JACCEE01 (sample SAMN15323457, study PRJNA562643) | freshwater metagenome | isolation source: river surface water | place: USA:Blue River Watershed | collected 2017-08-19
CATTCAAAAATAAAAATTTATTGGCAGCTCTGCCGAATGCGGCGGGGTCACAGGCCAATTTATAATCTTTACATACAACAGACCATCATTCGGAATGAATTAACTGCAAATGTCATGTAAAAATTGTGACCAATTGATTAAGTTTGCGCTTCTTACCCTAAAAAAGGGAAACTGCATGTTTAACCCATTAAATGTCAAATCGTGAAGAGGATTATTTTACTGTTTGCCGCTGCCGCGATGGTTGCATCGTGTGCAACAGCACCGCAAAAAGAGATTGTTATGAACCCATTTTTAGCTACGTACAACACCCCTTTCGATGTTCCGCCGTTTGACAAGATCCAGAACAAGGATTATCTTCCGGCTGTCGAAGAAGGTATCAGGCAACACAATGCCGAGATCGACAAGATTGTGACCAATGGCGATGCCCCCACCTTTGCCAATACCATTGAGGCACTGGAGAAGAGCGGTGACCTGCTGACACGGGTCAACATTGTCTTTTTCAACATCAAAGAGGCCAACACCAATGACTCTATCGACCATTTGGCCGAGCAGATAGCCCCTATGATGTCGCAGCATGGCGATGCCATCAATCTGAACGAGCAACTCTTCGCGAGGGTAAAAGCAGTTTACGATCAGAAAAGCAGTCTGAACCTCACTCCCGAACAGGCACGTCTGCTCGATGAGACCTACAAACGGTTTGTGCGTGGCGGGGCCAACCTTCCGGCCGACAAGAAAGAGGCGCTGAAGAAGATCAACGAACAACTGTCGCTGCTCAGCCTGAAATTTGGCAACAATATGCTGGCCGAAACCAATAACTTCAAACTGGTTATCGAGAAAAGCGAAGATTTGGCCGGTCTGCCCGAATCGGTTGTGGCCGCTGCCGCCGAAGAAGCCAAAGCAGCCGGAATGGAAAGTAAATGGGTTTTCACCTTACAGAAACCCAGCTGGATACCATTCCTCACCTACTCCGAAAAACGCGACCTGCGTGAAATCCTCTACAAAGCGATGTATAATCGTGGCAACAACAATAATGAATACGACAACAAAGGAGTTATCAATCAGATGGTCAACCTGAGGTTGCAGAAAGCCAACATCATGGGCTACGACAGCTGGTCGTCGTTCTTGCTTGACGATTGTATGGCGAAGAACCCTGAAAATGTATATGATCTAATGGGCAAAGTATGGACTCCGGCATTGAAACGTGCCAAGGAAGAGGCCAAAGATATGCAGGAGATGATCGATAAAGAAGGGGGCAAATTCAAACTCGAAAGCTGGGACTGGTGGTACTATTCAGAAAAAGTACGCAAAGCCAAATACGACCTCGACGAAGAGCAGATTCGCCCCTATTTTGAGTTGAACAATGTACGCGATGGCGCTTTTGCCGTAGCAGGTAAACTCTATGGCCTCACCTTTACCCGCTTGGAGAATATGCCCCTCTTCCACCCCGAATGCGAAGTATTTGAAGTGAAAGATGGCGACGGCTCACTGATTGGTATCCTCTATATGGATTACCACCCCCGTGCATCGAAAGCCGGCGGGGCCTGGATGACCAACTATCGTGAGCAATATTACAACGAAAAAGGAGAAAACGTTCGTCCCGTGGTATCGATTACTTGCAACTTCTCGAAACCCACAGGTGACAAACCGGCGCTGCTGTCGTACGACGAAGTGGAGACCCTTTTCCACGAGTTTGGCCACGGGCTGCACGGGTTATTGTCGCAGTGCCGCTACAAGAGCCTGGCAGGCACCAATGTTGCCCGCGACTTCGTGGAACTGCCTTCGCAGATTATGGAACACTGGGCACCGCAACCCGAAGTGCTGAAGATGTATGCCAAACATTACCAAACCGGCGAAGTGATTCCGCAGACTTTGGTCGACAAGCTGGAGAAAGCAGGCAAGTTCAATCAGGGTTTTGCCACTACCGAGTTTATTGCGGCAGCCATCCTCGATATGGATTACCATACCCTTACCAAAGGTGACTCGATAGATGTGACGGCATTCGAAAAGGCTTCGATGGATAAAGCCGGATTGATTAGCGAAATCATTCCACGCTATCGTTCCACCTATTTTGCCCATATTTTCTCGGGGGGGTATTCGAGCGGTTACTACAGCTATGTTTGGGCCGAAGTACTCGATGCCGATGCTTTCGAAGCCTTCAAGGAGACTGGCGACATCTTTAATCCGGCAGTAGCCAAATCGTTCCGCACCAATGTACTCGAACGTGGCGGTACCGACGAAGCGATGAAACTTTATCTCAATTTCCGCGGGAAGGAACCGGGTATTGAGCCACTATTGAAAAACCGTGGCTTAAATTAATCGCCCGGTTGTCAACATAAAAAGACCGGTTAGTGTAATGCTAACCGGTTTTTTTATGTTGTATTGGTGGCAGGGTATATGAAGAAGGCAGAAGTTTAAAAGACAATAGACAGGTTTTTCATCACTGTATACACATCACCGTTCACACATCACTCGCCACTCAAAAATTATCTGTTCGGAAACATATCCAATACTATGGGTTTCAACCCGCTGAAGAAAAACTCTACGGCAATCACCATCACAATTAACCCCATAAGCCTGAGCAGCACATTGTTCCCGGTAGGGCCAAGCAGCTTGATGATTCGGGAAGAGCTGTAGAGCGTGAAGTAATTCAGCAGCAACACCAACATGATGGAACCCATTAGCACCATTTTCATCGGAATAGAGACCGCATCCTCCATCAGTACAATGGCATTGGTAATGGCCCCCGGGCCGCATATCATCGGGATGGCCAACGGGGTGATGGAGATATCGCTGATATAGCTTTTCACCTCATCACGGGCCACTTTTAGTCCCACCAAACGAGCCTGAAGCATATCCATTCCCATCATAAAAAAGATAACACCACCCACAATGCGCAGACTGTTGACCGAGATGCCAAAGAAACGGAAGAGCAGTTGACCGGTTAAGGCAAAAAAAGCGATGGCGAAAAAGGCTACAATCGAGGCTTTCCACGCGGTACGTTTGCGTTCTTCGCGGGTCAGTTCCGATGTCATGGTCATAAAAATGGGCATTGAGCCCAGTGGGTTAATCAGCGTAAAAAAAGAGGTAAAGCAGAGCAAAGAAAAAGATACCAACTCATTCATATTCATTATTTTTTACAAACAGCCTTCGATACAGGCGCCCTTTTATCGGGCATAAATATAGTAAAATAGGATTGTCGCGTTGATGACAATGGTTGGGTAGCCCATTTATTTTGACCCGGCAAAATTGTCAGGCGGGTACATGCCGAGGCTATTGACTTCGACCGCATTCTGTCGTAACTTGGAAGGTAAAATCACCCATTCAGTATTTACCATTAAAATCAATTCCTATGGACTATCCCGGACGAATCATCAAAAAAGGAGAAAAGGATCTGGAGGTGGTAAAGCTCATTCAGCAACAACTGGTCGTTAAGGGCTTTGGACCGCTCGATATCGATGGCGATTTTGGCACTTATACGGAAACCGCCGTGAAAGATTTTCAGGCGTTGTCGTGCGATGCCAACGGCATACCTTTACTGATCGATGGCAAAGTAGGCGCTATCACCTGGTCGGTACTCTTCTCGGTTCCGGTTGGGGTTCCCGACCCGGCATATCAACCTTCGGCAGTGGTAGCCAAGGCACTGGAAATAGCGAAAAGCCAGATTGGGGTTTTGGAAGATCCCCCCGGTTCGAACCGGGGGCCTCAGGTTGAAGCCTATCTGAAACGGGCAGGCTGCTCTCCGGGCGACCCCTGGTGTGCTTCGTTTGTCTACTGGTGTTTCGATGAAGCTGCCCAAGCGCTCCATCTTCAAAACCTGTTGCCCCGTACCGGTTCGTGTATGACCCACTGGAGCGATACCAAGGGGCGTAAAACGACGGCACGACAGGCGACCAACAATCCTTCGCTGGTCAAGCCGGGCGATGTTTTCATTATCAATCATGGCAACTGGAAAGGGCATACCGGCATGGTCACAGCCGTTGGCGACGGCTATATCACTACCGTGGAAGGCAATACCAATATCTCGGGCAGCCGCGAGGGATTGGGTGTAGCGGTATTGAAACGTAAAATCAACTCCATCAGTGCGGGGTTTATCGATTACAGCACTTTGAATGGCTAACCCTTTAACAACAACCCCGATGCAGATAACCGATTTTACACAAAACAAAGCGGTCGAAAAGATAGTTGCTCAACTTAGAAGTGACCAAATTGACCGGAAGCCATTTTCTGACCTGCTCGACAGCGCGGGAAACCAATATATCGAACTGGTTCAGGAGGGTGGCGGCGTGCTGGGTGTTGCGCTGATTGGCTACACTTTTGTACTCGAACAAATGGGGCTGCGGTTTTTCAGTCTGGCAGGCACCTCGGCAGGCTCAATCAACGCGATGTTGCTGGCCGGGTTGGGCGACATTTCGCAACCCAAATCGGAGAAGGTGATCGAGATGCTGGTCAATAAGAATCTCTACGATTTTGTCGATGGCAACAGCGATTCGAGGGATTTTATCAAAGCGCTGGTCGACAAGGCCAAACCGGTTAAGCTGGCCTGGAAAGGGCTACAGGTTATCGACGAGATAAACGAAGATTTGGGGTTAAACCCGGGCAACGATTTCCTGAAGTGGCTCTCAGCATTTTTAAAGCAAAACAATATCACCACCCAATCGGAACTCGAAAAGCAATTTGGCACGCTACCCTCCGACCTGAAAATCAGGGAGGGCATTCCCAAAACGACCGAAGGGTTAAAGCCGCGTCTGGCCATTGTAGCCTCCGACCTTACCACCGAAACCAAGGTGGAATTTCCGAAGATGTCATCGCTCTATTGGCCCAAACCTGAAGAGGTCAATCCGGCCATCTATGTTCGTGCATCGATGTCAATCCCCTACTTCTTCAGCCCCATGGTGATTAAAAGCATTCCGCAGGGCGATTTGGCTCAACAAAAATGGGACGAGCTGGCAGGATTTTGTGGCAAACTGCCCCGTGAAGTGAGTATGGTCGACGGTGGGATCTTATCAAACTTTCCTATCGATATTTTCCACAACCTGTACAATGTTCCACGTATGCCCACCTTTGGGGTACGTTTGGGCGACAATCGCAACAAAGCCAATAAGGTGGAAAAACCATTGCAACTTTTCGGGGCCATGTTCAATACCATCAGGCACCTGCACGATTACGACTTTATACTAAAGAATCCGGATTTTAAACAGCTTATCGAGAAGATCGATATTGGCGACCACGACTGGCTCAACTTTGCCATTTCGGATAAGGACAAAATCGATCTCTTTGTCCGCGGGGCACAGGCAGCCGACAGGTTTTTGCGCAAATTCGACTGGCTGTTTTATAAAAAAGTGCGCGAACAAATCAGTCTCTCGAAACCTTTATAAAAAAAAGCTGCCCCGGAGGGCAGTTTTTTGATTGATCGGTCAGATTTGTGAATAATCGAGCGGAACCAAAAAGATACGGTTGACCCGACTGACCGTATTGGCATATTCAGGTTTATCCTTCATTGTATTCCACTCGTTGCTGTCGACAAATTTTTTCCAGTTGGCCTCGCGCTGCTTCATATCGTCGAACCAAAGCATATAAGCCAGGGCCGGCATTTGCGGACCGGCAAGGATTTCACCGAACATCAGGCTATGCAAGCCGCATTGGTCGAACAGGGCAATCTCCTCGTTGTTGAACATCTTAATCTTTCGCTGGCCAGCCTCTTCGTTGTTGCTTTCATAGAGGCGCATTTCGATTAATCCCCGGCTTTTATCGGGTTGACGGAAACGTGGAATGGCATCGAACGCTTCGAGCAGCCAGGTTTCGAAACGGGTATAAACACCTTGCTCGGCCGATTTATCGAAATAGGTTTTCGATGCTTCGGCAAAAGTTTTGTCGTTCCAAATATCATTCTTGATACGATAATATTCCGATATTGACGGATAAACCAGCAGAAAATATACCGTTGGCGGTTCGGTAAGGCTATATTCGCCAAAGGCGCCTACTTTCACCCCGTTTCGATTCATAAAAGGAATCAGCGCTTCGGTATAGAGTTTATCGACAGCCGATTTGCCCCCTCCGTTTTTAAAATGATAGACCCTCAATTCGTAAATCTCTTTATCAACGTTGGCAGATGTTGATGAAGCCATAGCCTGACCGGCAGTAGTTACGGTAGCAGTAGCCGCAACAGCCGATGCCTGTAAAAAATTTCTTCTTTTCATTGTTCAGTTGTGTTGATTACTTGATTGTAGATGATAACCGGGGTTGAAAATAGATAAATTTTGAATGTTAGATTGGCAATCTAAAAGAAAAATAATATTGGCAGGTAAAAATAATTCAACATAAAACTGAACAATCACGACTGAAATCGTGTTGATTAGTTGCTCAATTTAGAATGAATATTGCAGCAAAGCGTTGGATAGCTCCTTCAATATTCATAACTTGTCCACATCAACCGGCTAAATAGCTGTCGGCCTTCCATCGATATGAAAAAAAGAACAATAATTACACGACTACTGGCTTTACTGATGTTTGCCACAGGGAGTGTCAGCGGGCAAAACAATCTACTGACCATTGAAGGGGCTGTAAAAATGGCTCAGCAAAAAAACAGCGAAATCAATCAACTGAAAGCGCAACTGGTACAAAAAGAGCAGAGCTGGCGTACCATGACCGGCATTTCGGCCCCCGAGCTTTCCTACTTTAAGGAGGGGATAAACCATCTGGAGATTAAGCCTTTCGACGAGAAACGATGGACCATTTCGCAGTCGGTCGATTTTCCGCTGACCACCTATTACCGGCTTAAATCGGTATCGGAAGAGAGAAAAGGGATGCAACTGAGGGTGGTATCGGCCGAAAGGGAGATTCAGTCCAAAGTGAAAGAGAAGTATATCGAAGTGATTTACGGACAACACCTCAAGCAACTGAGGGAACAGCAAATTAAACTGGCGCAGAACCTGTACAATGCGGTCTATTCGAAATTCGAGACCGGCATGGGCAACGGTATCGACCTGACCAATGCCGAGTTGCAATTGGCCGAATCGCAAAACGACCTTGATGAAGCGGAAAACATCATCCATCAGGCCCGCTACGGATTGTTCAAACTGATTGGGATGGATAGCGAAGAGCAACATTATGATATCGCATTCCCGGATACGCTGCACACCAACGATATCGGCATCGCACAAATAGAAACCCTGGAAGAGCTAAACAGTCAGCCCGATTACATGGCAGCGGCTTTCGATATCAGTGCAGGCAACTACCAACTCAAAGAGGCCCGAAGCAATTATCTGCCCGACCTGAGGCTCAACTATTACCAACAAGATTATGGTACGGGGTACCACTACAACGGGTTTGAAATCGGCATCACGCTGCCGGTATGGTTTCCGTTCGAACAAAGAGGGGCGACACAGATGGCCATGGCACGCCGGCAAGAGATGCTATATCGACAAAAATCGATTGAGCTCACGATGAAAGAAGAGATCGAAAAAGCCTGGCACAGCTATTCGACCAGTAAATCGACTGTAACACGCTATCGCGAGACCATCCAGGCGAAAGCCGAAAAGCTACACGCGCTGGCACTGGAAGCCTACCGACTGGGCGAGATTGACCTGCTCAACCTTATCAGTTCACAACAGGCCTATCTGCGCAGCCAACAACGCTATCTGGTCGCCCTTCGCGACTATTACATCCAGTTAGCCCATCTTGAAATATATCTGAATCGGCAACTTGTTTATTGATCCACGCAACCCAAATTCCAACATCATGAAGAAAATGGCCATTTACCTCTTTATTGCCTCAACCATTTTGGGGCTTTCGTCGTGCCACGGAAAAAAGAGTGAACCTGCTGTCGGACAGCCAACTTCCATTACCGATATTCCACCTTCCATTCAAGCCGAAAGCCAGGCGAAGGCAGTTATCCGGCTGACAGACGAGGAGATAAAACAACTCAATATCGAAACCGCAATGGTGACCAGCGAGTTGCAAAAGTTTACCCTATCTGCATCGGGAATTGTCTTTCCGGCAGCCGGTCATGTTGCCATTATCAGCACCCCCATTAATGGCCGTATTTCGGCAATTCGGGTAAACGATGGCCATCAGGTTCAAAAAGGGGCGGAATTGTTTCGAATTGAAAGTCTGGAATTTGGGAGTATGGTCTCAGAATATCTTCAGGCTGTTGCCGAAGATAAATTTCAGTCGAAACGCATGGAGCGGCTTGAGCAACTGGTAAAGCAAACCATCAGTTCGGAAAGCGAACTCGACAGGGCCAAGACCGACTATCAACGTGCATCGGCTTCGGTTATTGCCGCCTACGCGAAACTGAAAGCCATCGGTGTTGGCGAAAGCGAAATATCGGCTATGCGAAATGCTGAAAATATCGACCCCACCTTAAAGATTCATGCTCCGGTAAGCGGGATGCTCGACAACCGCGAAGTAGAACTGGGGCAGGCTGTCGATGCCTTGCAGAAGCTGGCTCGTATAGTCGACCTCGGAGAGGTCCAAATCAAAGGCTACCTCTCGCCCGAAGATGCAGTGCTTGTTTCGGTTGGCGATTCGGTGTGGATTGGCCAAAGGCAGAGTGACAGCAACCCGATTGTGGCACAAGTTTCATCTATCAACCCGGGGCTCGATGAAAACAACCGTTCGGTAGTGGCCAACATTGTGATAGCCACAAGAAACGGATGGCCAAAGCCGGGCGAAAATGTCAAACTGGAAATTAAAACATCGACACTTACGGAACAAATTGCCGTTCCGGTAGATGCACTTACTTACGATGGCAACGACCCGATACTTTTTGTAAAAGTGACCCCTTCGTCATACGAGCAACGAAAAATTACCATCAAAGCCATCCGCGGGCGGCTCGCCGTAGTTGATACAGGAGTTGAAAAGGGTGAAGAGATTGCCATTTCGCAGGTTTTCAGTCTGAAAGCACTGTCGAGATACGAGCAGATTGCAGAAGAATAACCCCATTGAAATCTTACAGTTATGCTGAACAAGATTATTGAATTTAGTGTCCGTCAGAAGTATGTAGCGCTAGCCCTGGTGCTGCTGATGGCTTTTGCCGGAGTTTCGTCACTGCTGAAACTGCCCATTAACTCGCTGCCTGATGTCACTCCGGTGCAGGTGCTGGTCATTACCAAAGCTGGTCGTTATTCGCCTTATGATGTCGAGAAACTGGTAAGTTACCCGATTGAAACAGCCATGAACGGGCTACCGGATGTAAAACAGGTACGTTCCATTTCACAATTTGCTCTTTCGGCCGTTACAGTCGAGTTTGAAGAGGGGACCGATATCTATTTTGCCCGTCAGATGGTAAGCCAACGGTTGCAATCGATTTCTGATGAGTTGCCACCCGATGTTTCAGCGTCGCAGTTGGGCCCTATTTCGACTGCATTGGGCGAAATTTATCAATATACCGTCAGTGGAGGAAACTACTCACTTTCGGAACTTCGGGAGATTCAGGACTGGATAATTGCCCCTCAGTTGAAAATCGTAAAAGGGGTAACTGAGATCAATTCATTCGGTGGATTTGTAAAGCAATACGAAGTGGTAGTGATTCCTGAAAGGTTAAGAACCTATAACATTGGCATCAAATCGATTATCGACGCCATAGCCAGCAACAACAGTGTTTCGGGAGGCAACTATCTTGAACACAACCGGGAGCAATATATCATCCGCGGCTTTGGACAAATCAACCGCATCGACGATATTCAAAATATTATTGTCACCAACATCAACAACAAACCAATCTTTATCAAAGATGTGGCTGAAATCAGGCTGAGCAGCGAAATTCGTCAGGGGGGCGTCTCACAGGACGGAAAGGGAGAAGTAGTGACCGGGATTGTTATGATGCTGCGTGGAGGCAATGGCCGCGAAGTGATTCAACAGATTGAAGAAAAGATTACTACTATCAACAAAAATTTACCGAAGGGGGTTACCATTGAAAAGTTTTACGACCAATCGGATTTGATTGACCGCACCACCGGCACCATTTCGACCAACCTGCTCGAAGGAGGTTTTCTGGTCATTGCCGTGTTGCTGCTGTTGCTGGGCGAAATATCGGGAGCACTGATTGTAGCTATGGTCATTCCTTTCTCGATGCTGTTTGCCTTTATCGGGATGCGTGAATTTGGGCTGGCAGCCAACCTGATGAGCCTCGGGGCCATCGACTTTGGGATGGTCGTTGACGGTTCGGTCGTGATGGTCGAAAATATAGTCCATCGGTTGAAGCACGACCAACATCACGACAAGGATAGCGTTATTATTAAAGCTTCGCAGCAAGTGGTTCGCCCCATCTTTTACGGGGTGCTGATTATCCTGATGGTTTATGTACCCATTATGACTTTCAGCGGAATGGAGGGTATTCTATACCGGCCAATGGCCATTACCGTTGCCGCAGCGGTGCTGGGGTCGTTACTTCTGGCCCTGATTTTTGTACCGGCTATCTCGTCCATTATTATGCGCAAAGGAGTAAAAGTTCGCCGTAACTATATTATCGAATTTATCACCCCGCTGTACAAAGCCAATCTGACCCGTTACCTCGAAAAGAAATTATTTGTCGGCCTTTCGGCATTGGTGCTTTTTGTCCTTTCACTTGTCATCATGTCGAGGTTGGGAAGTGAATTTCTTCCGGAACTGGATGAAGGATCCATTCTGGTTGAGCAGGTTCGGATGCCATCGGTAACCCTGGATGAATCGCTTGAAAACGCCAACTGGCTGGCCGGCAAACTGGTAGCCAATATTCCTGAAATCAGGACAGTCGTGCCCAAAACCGGACGTTCCGATTTGGCCAACGATTGGATGGGTGTTCATCAAACCGATGTTTGGATAGTGCTTAAAAACCCGAAAGAGTGGCGTAAAGGGATAACCAAAGAAGATATTATCCGACAGATAGAGCCTTTTCTGAAAACAGAGCCCGGCCTGGTTTATAACTTTACCCAGCCTATTGCCATGCGCGTTGATGAATTGACCAGCGGGGTGAAATCGGATTTGGCCGTGAAAGTGTTTGGCGAAGATTTGGATGAACTGAAAAGAATAGGCCATGCCATCTCCGATTTGGTGTTGAAACAGCAAGGCACAGCCAACCATTTTGTCGAAGAACCAATTGGACAGCCCTATCTCACTATCGAAATCGATCGGGAAGCAGTAGCTTCGTTCGGATTAAATGTCGACGATGTACAAATGGTTATCGAAGCCGGGATTGGCGGTAGGATTGCCGGACAGCTGTACGAAGGGCAACGACGTTTCAATATTACGGTTCGCTATCCTGAAGATATCCGTTCGAAACTGCAAGATATTCAGGAAGTGCCTGTTCATCTGCCCAACGGCAATTATATTCCGCTGAAACGGGTGAGCCACATTGTTGCCCAGGAAGGGCCGCGTGAAATCCAACGGGAGAATGGCTGGCGCCGCCTGATTGTCGGTATCAATATCCAGCATATCGATATTGGTACCTATGTCAGTAACCTGCAAAGCGCCATCGGGCAAGAGGTAAAAATTCCACCAGGCTATTTTATCGAGTACGGCGGCACATTCGAAAACCAGCAACGGGCCATGAACCATCTGATGTTGGTGGTACCTTTGTCGCTATTCATTATCATCGGATTGATGTATCTCAATTTCGGAAAAATCAGGTATGCGTTGATGATATTTTTGAACTTGCCATTTGCATTGTCGGGCGGTGTACTCTTTTTGTGGCTGCGCGGCATGTACCTCTCGATATCGGCCAGCATAGGCTTTGTTGCGCTTTTTGGGGTAGCTGTGCTGAACGGGATCGTGCTGATTGACCATCTGAACGAAATGCGCAAGGAAGGAGGCCCGTTGCGGCAAATGGTCATCGATGGAGCAACCGATCGCCTGCGCCCTGTATTGATGACTGCCCTGGTTGCCAGTCTCGGGTTTATCCCAATGGCTTTCAACTCGGGTCCCGGCTCCGAAGTGCAACGGCCGCTGGCAACCGTTGTGATTGGAGGATTGGTCACTTCGACCATGCTAACCTTGATGGTTTTGCCAATCGTTTATTACTGGCTGGAAAAGAAGGAGCACAACAGCAATTCATCAACCGATAAAACAAATATCGACAACAGCCCCGGCGAAATTATTGATTGAGAACGGGTTCAAATCAAGCTTGGTAACTTTTTGATAATGGCGAAAATTGGCTAATTTTGCGCCCTCAAATCGTTGTCATGCATTTCAAAGAAGAAATATTACGCCGCCGCACCTTCGGGATTGTCAGTCACCCCGATGCCGGTAAAACCACACTGACTGAAAAACTGCTGCTTTTCGGCGGGGCTATTCGCACTGCCGGAGCAGTAAAAAGCAATAAAATCAAGAAGGGGGCCACCTCCGACTTTATGGAGATTGAACGGCAACGCGGTATTTCGGTGGCAACATCGGTGATGGGGTTCGAATACGATGGCTACAAAATCAACATTCTCGATACCCCCGGTCACCAGGATTTTCAGGAAGATACCTTCAGAACGCTTACGGCTGTTGACAGTGTGATTATTGTTATTGATGCCGCCAAAGGGGTTGAGCCGCAAACCGAAAAACTGATGAACGTTTGCCGGATGCGTAAAACACCGGTGATTGTCTTTATCAACAAGATGGATCGCCCCTCGAACGACACCTTCGACCTGCTTGACGATATTGAAAAACAACTTTTGATAAAAGTACGACCGTTAAGTTGGCCCATCAACAATGGCCCCGACTTTAAAGGCGTTTACAATATTTTCGACCAGAGCCTGAGTCTTTTCAACCCCAATATCACCGAAATCGAGGAGGTGATACAGTTTAAGGATGTCAACGACCCGGAACTGGATCGCTACATCGGGAAAGATGCCGATACCCTTCGCGAAGAGCTGGAGATGGTCGAGGGTGTTTATCCAGAATTCGACATCAACAGTTACCTGGCCGGAAATCTGGCACCTGTTTTTTTTGGGAGCGCCCTGTACAATTTCGGGGTGCAGGAGTTGCTCAATTCGTTTGTAAAAATTGCCCCTTCGCCGCGGCCTAAAATGTCGGAAGAGCGATTGGTCAATCCTGACGAAGAGAGCTTTACCGGCTTTGTCTTTAAAATCCATGCCAATATCGACCCCAACCATCGGAGCAGAATTGCCTTCGTGAAAATTTGCTCCGGCCGGTTCGAACGAAACAAGAACTATCGGCATATCCGTCTGGAGAAAACCTTCAAATACTCCTCGCCCACTGCTTTTATGGCCGATAAAAAAGAAGTTATCGATGAAGCATTTCCCGGAGATATCATCGGGATTCCCGATACCGGAAACTTTGTGATTGGCGACACTGTAACAGAAGGAGAAATCCTTCACTACAAGGGAATCCCCTCCTTCTCGCCCGAGATTTTCCGTTATATCGAGAATGCCGACCCGATGAAATCGAAACAGTTGGCCAAAGGGATAGACCAGTTGATGGACGAAGGGGTGGCACAGCTCTTTACCAGTTCGCTGAACGGGCGTAAAATTATTGGAACAGTTGGGGCACTTCAGTTCGAAGTAATTGAGTACCGCTTGGAACATGAATATAGCGCCAAATGTCGCTGGGAGACACTCCCGCTTTACAAAGCCTGCTGGATTGAAAGCGAAGACCAGACGATGCTGGACGATTTTAAGAAGCGGAAATACAACAAAATGGCTACCGACAAGCAGGGACGTGATGTATTTCTGGCCGATTCAGGCTTTATTTTGGATATGGCGCAACGCGATTTCCCAAAAATCAAGTTTCACTTTACATCAGAATTTTGATACAGAGCCGGTTCTACACCGGCTTTTTGATTTTGATTTGATTTCATATCCATTTTACTGTTTTAAAAGTATTTTTTACAAATATTTTACTCAAATCTATTGGCTCTCGCCAAAATGTTGCTATTTTTGCTTTTACCGTTTTCCATTACTAATTAACATCTCTAAAAAATGAACCGTAAACTATTGCTGATGGGGACATTCGCATTGTTGATTGCAGGTGGCTGCAAGAGCAAATTCGAAAATGAGCCGTTCCCCGAAAAATCTCCCCGCGACTGGGAAAACCCGGCAGTGAACCAAATTAACCGTGAGCCGGTACACTCGACTTTTCTGCCTTACGACAACGAAGAAAAACTGGCAGCCAACGATTATGCCACATCGCCCTACTACCAATTGTTAAACGGAGAGTGGAAATTTAATCTGGTTACCACTCCCGAACAGCGGCCATACTGGTTTTTCCGTAAAAACTACGACGACTCGGACTGGAAAACCATCGAAGTACCTTCGAATTGGGAATTGAAAGGATACGACTATGCTATCTATAGCAATATTACCTATCCCCACCCGGTTACCCCTCCCCAAATTACCGGCGACCATAATCCGGTAGGCTCATACCGTACCTATTTCGAAACCCCAAAAGATTGGAAGGGAAAAGAGATTATCCTTCATTTTGGAGGTGTTAGCTCTGCTTATTATCTATGGATCAATGGTGAAGAGGTTGGTTACAGCGAAGATAGCAAAACACCTTCCGAATTTAATATTACCAAATATCTGAAACCGGGTAAAAACTTGCTGGCCCTTCAGGTTTATCGCTGGAGCGATGGAACCTATCTCGAAGATCAGGATTTCTGGCGCATGAGCGGTATCACCCGCGATGTTTATCTGGTAGCCCGCAACCCAATTCACACGCAGGATTATTGGGCAAAAGCAGGCCTCGACAGTACTTACACCAACGGAATACTAAATCTGGATATTAAGTTGCGTAATCTTGGCCAGGAAGCCAGCACGGTTACCGTAGAAACGAAACTTCAGGATTTGAATAAAACCACCCTTTTTGAGCAGAGTGAACAGGTTAATGTGGCAGCCGGAGCAAACGGTACCGTCAACTTTGCCACTCAGATTGAAAATCCTCAGAAGTGGAGCGCCGAAACGCCAAACCTCTATCAGTTGGTTATCAACATCAAAAACGATAAAGGCGAATTGATCGAGTCAATTGGCAACAAAGTCGGTTTCCGTACTTCTGAAATCAAGAACGGTCAACTTTGCGTGAATGGTAAACCCATCTATGTAAAAGGCGTTAACATTCACGAGCACAACCAGTTTTCCGGTCACGTAGTGGGTAGGGAAACCATGATGAAAGACCTTGAACTGATGAAACAGTATAACATCAATACCGTTAGGACATCGCACTACCCACAACCCGAACTTTGGTACGAGCTGTGCGACAAATATGGGATGTACCTTATCGATGAGGCCAATATCGAATCGCATGGCATGGGTTATGGCGAAAGATCGCTGGCCAAAGATTCCACCTGGTTGGCAGCACACCTTTTCAGGACTGAAAATGCTGTTGAACGGGATAAAAACCACGCATCGGTAATTATCTGGTCGCTGGGCAACGAAGCCGGCAATGGGATCAATTTCGAACGGACTTATGCCTGGATTAAGGCTCGTGACAACAGTCGCCCCGTACAATACGAAAGAGCTGATTTGGAAGCAAATACTGACATTTTCTGTCCGATGTATGCCCGTATTGAGCAAATGGTTGACTATGCCAAAAAATATACCGACCGGCCACTGATTCAGTGCGAATATGCCCATGCCATGGGCAACAGTGTTGGAAACCTTCAGGATTACTGGGATGTGATTGAAAGTTACGACAGGCTTCAGGGCGGCTGCATTTGGGACTGGGTAGATCAAGGTATTTCGGTTACCACACCCAACGGAGAAAAATATTGGGCCTATGGCGGCGATTTTGGTCCGGAAGAAGCACCTGCAGATTCATCGGCCGACAGTTATCAAATGGCTCAATTTGGTGGGATTGTTTCCAAAAAAGTACCCAGCGATGGCAACTTCTGCTGCAATGGTATTGTAAACCCTAACCGAGACCCCAACCCACAACTTTACGAAGTTAAAAAGGTTTATCAAAATATTGGGTTTAAAGCTGTCGACCTGAAAAAAGGGGATATCAGCTTGATAAATAAATTCCGTTTTACCAATCTGAACCAGTTCAAACTGGTTTGGCAGGTCGAAGCTGACGGGGTAAAAGTTGGTGAAGGCGAAATTCCGACAGTTGATCTTCCTGCCATGGAATCGACCACCGTCAATATCCCGGCTACAGTGAAAGCAGAACCCGGAAAGGCTTACTATCTTACCGTTATGGCCAAAAGCACCCAGGCTACCGATTTGGTCCCCGAAGGACATATTGTGGCCTATGAACAGTTTGCATTGCCGGTTTCGGTTACTGCCCCACTATCTGTTCCAACCGGGAAAATAGAACTGGAAAGTGCCAGCGATAAAGCCGTGATAAAAGGTGAGAACTTTGCTGTAGCATTCGATTTTGTGAAAGGCAAAATCAGCAGTCTGGTTTATGGCGGGAAAGAGATGTTGAACGAAAACAATGGTCCCGAGCCCAATTTCTGGCGCGCACCAACCGATAACGATTTTGGGAACGGCCAGGATATCCGCTGTAAGGTTTGGAGAAAAGCCGGAGCCGACCGTATGATTAGCGGTGCAAAATCGGAAAAGGTTGGCGACTATCAGGCTAAGGTCACGCTAACTTTCAATCTTCCGGGATTGAACGGCGAAACAGTTGCTACTTATCAGTCGGTTTATCGTGTTTTTGGCGACGGACAGATAGTGGTTACCAATCAGTACAATGCAGTGGCGAAAGATCTTCCCGAGATACCGCGTATGGGGATGAACCTTCAACTCGCCCGTGAGTTTGAGAATGTGGAATATCTGGGTCGCGGCCCGCACGACAACTATTGGGACAGAAAAACCGGCTCACTTGTTGGTCTCTATATGTCTAAAGTGAAAGATATGATGTGGCCCTATGTTCGTCCGCAGGAAAATGGGAACCGCAGCGATGTATCGTGGGCAGCATGGACCAACAGCGATGGGAATGGCTTATTGTTTGTTGGTTATCAACCATTGAATATCAGCACCCATCACAATGTTATCGAAGATTTTGAGTCGCCTGTCAGGACAATCGGCTACAAATACAACGGGATAAAAGTAGTCAACCGCCATGTCAACGATGTGAAAGAGCGGAACCTCACTTCAGTCAATATCGACTACCTGCAAATGGGTGTTGGTGGCGACGACAGTTGGGGTGCACGCACTCATCCACAATATACCATCACCGGAAAAACGTACAGTTATAGCTTTGCCATTAAGCCCCTTGCCAAAGGGAACGATGTGGCTGCCATGGCCCGCGAGAAGGTGAAAGTCAATTAACCAAATCCGCTTATGAAAACCGAAAGACCTTCAGCAGAAATGCCGGAGGTCTTTTTTATTGATTCTAACATCGGCAGCAGCCGGTTCATTTATTGTTAAGTTGGGTGTAATGCTAGAGGAACCTTACATTCTCCCATTTCTGTCGATAAATTCTATTTTTTCGCTTCTTTAGATTCTAAGTAAACAATGGAAAGTAAAAGCAATATGAATGGAATTGTAAGCCAAAAACCGATGATGTTTGTGATTGATAAAGGGATTATGAAAAATGGAGCGATAAGGATTTGTACAACTCCGGTAATTTTATACAAAATAGACAATTGATTCTTAGTTCTCAAAAGACCTATTCCGAAAACAACACTATTAATTCCCATCAATAAAATTATCAATTTATTGAGATGTCCAACAAAGCCGTATTTTGATGAAGTTAGCAAAGTAATGAAGAATACCGGGATACATACCATTATGATTACTGACGATGTTTTGAGAACCATATTCTTATAAAGATTTCCCAGATTATAGAATCCGTAATAAAATAAAACGCCAGTGATGGTATAAATGAAACCTGTAAACAAATTTATGGATAGCAAAAATTGATTGGGAGGAATTATCGGAGAAAAGAGACCCCAACTGATGAAATAAACAACACCGATGACAAATAATGACAATAAAGTTTTATGGGATAAGCAACCTACAATTTCCTGATTATCTGCATTAAATATGCTCACATCACACGACAGGGCATTTGCAATTAGTTTCAAGGTAGACATTCTTGGCGTAACATCACCCGATTCAATTCTTTGTATTGTTCGAATATCGATGTTACAAGATTCAGAAAGTTCTTTTTGTGTAATACTTCTCTGATTCCTGATTTCATTAATTTTGAATCCAAGTTCCGGCTGTTCCATAACTGTTTTTTTATTTTAGTCAAAATTAGTTGGATAGAATATGAGAGACAAACATTCGCTGATTATTTCATACGGCATTCATACGGCATTTGAAAGATTGGCAAAATAGACTGATAAGAAGTTCATACACCCACAGCAGCATCTGCATAATATAAGTAAATTACCTGTTTAGAAATGACATAAGTTTTTTTTTAATTTTACCCCGGACGATAAACTCTCGTCAGACTAACAACGTTGAATTGGATATGACAATCAGGTACGGGGTAATCGGGACAGGCGCGTTGGGCGGGTTTTACGGTGGAATGCTGGCTCGGGCCGGTAAGGATGTTCATTTTTTATTCAACAGCGATTATCAACACGTTAAAAAACATGGGTTGCGTATTGACTCAATTAGCGGCAACTTCCACCTTTCCCAAGTAAATGCTTACGCTTTGTCCGACCAAATGCCCCTTTGCGACGTGCTATTGGTTTGTCTGAAAACAACCAACAACCACCTGTTGCCCACATTACTGAGGCCTATCCTTCATGCCAATTCAGTAGTGGTACTTATCCAAAATGGCTTGGGTCTCGAAGCTGACTTGTCACAACAGATGCCCTACACTGCCATTGCCGGTGGACTGGCTTTTATCTGCGCTTCGAAAACAGGTCCGGGACACATTACCCATCACGACTATGGCAAACTGAATATCGGGCTTCATTGCGGAAATGCGGAAACAATACTCCGGCAGGTATGCAACGATTTCAACGAGGCCAATATCCCGGCCCATTTTGTTGATGATTTGAACCAGGCACGATGGCAAAAACTGGTTTGGAATATCCCTTTCAACGGATTAACAGTTGTGATGAATAGTGCCACGGATCAATTAATCCAACAAAAACACTCCCGTCAACTTATTCTGGAAATGATGGGTGAAGTGATTCATGCCGCACATCACTGCGGTGCCCATATTGCACCCCATTTTGACCAGAAAATGATAGAACTTACCGAAAATATGGCCCCTTATGCCCCAAGCATGAAACTCGATTACGACAACCAACGGCCAATGGAGATTCATTACATTTACACCCGACCACTAGAGATAGCCCACAAAGCCGGCTTCGAAATGAAACGGGTTGTAATGCTCGAAGCTCAGTTGCAATTCCTTGAAGAGAAGAATCGCAATAGATGACCCCAATAGCTCAAAAAATAATTGCTGACCTGGAGCCTTTCCAATCTCTGTTCTCTAATGTTTCGGGTTAACAAATGACAATCATCCGACATCTGGTATTCATCATTCAATTTGCTATTTTTGCAGGCCAATGCAATTTTCGATATGGAGATTTACCCCGATAATTTCGAGAGCAAAATAGGCTTTGATAAGGTTCGCGAGTTGGTGAAAGCACGCTGCCTCAGCTCGCTGGGCAAAGAGCTGGCCGACGACTGCCGCTTTGTCGATAGCTACCGCGAAGTGGAGCGGATGCTCGACGAAACGGGGGAATTTATGGTGATTATCCGCGAAGCGATGAACTTCCCTACCGGCTATTTTGCCGATATGCGGTCTGCCTTGCAAAAATCGAAACTGGTTGGCGCTTTTCTCGATGTCAATGAGATTTTCGATCTGAAACGCTCGCTCGAAACCATCAGGGCAATAGTACTCTTTTTCAAAGACAAAGATGAAGAATTGTTTCCCCGGCTGAGAGAAATTGTCCGCAACGTACAGCTTTTCCCTTTTATCTACGATCGCATCGATCAAATCATCAATAAATATGGTCAGATAAAGGATAACGCTTCGCCCGAACTGGCACAAATCCGCAGGGAAATTTTCTCGTTGCAATCGAATGTTTCAAAAATCATGCAATCCATCCTGAAAAAGGTTCAGGCCGACGGTTTGGTGGAGAAAGATGTCTCCGTTTCGATTCGCGATGGCCGGGCGGTAATACCGGTTCTTTCGGCCAACAAACGAAAAATTAGAGGGATAGTTCATGACGAATCGGCTACCGGGCGCACTGCTTATATCGAACCCGAAGAGATTGTAGAAACCAACAACCGCATCCGCGAACTGGAGTCGGCCGAACGGCGTGAGATTATACGTATTCTTACCCGCTTTACCGACGATATCCGCCCCTATGCCGACGACATTGCCTATTCGTACGATATTCTGGCGGTGATAGATTTTATCCGCGCCAAAGCCATCTGGGCCATCGAGAGCCACTCTGTTAAACCTCTGCTCGTGGAGGGCAGCGAACTCAACTGGCTCGAAGCGCGCCACCCTATTCTCCAACTCAATCTGGCACGCGAAAAGAGAAGCATAATTCCCCTCAATATCAAACTCACTGAAAACGACAGAATACTGTTAATCTCAGGGCCTAATGCAGGTGGCAAATCGGTTTGTCTGAAAACAGTCGGGTTGCTGCAATATATGTTGCAATGTGGCATCCCTATTCCAGTCCACATCGACAGCAAAGCCGGTATTTTTGGTAAAATTTTTATCGATATTGGCGATGACCAGTCGCTCGATAACGACCTGAGTACCTATAGTTCGCACCTGATTAATATGAAGTTTTTTGTCAGGAACTGCAACAACCGCTCGTTGGTATTGATTGACGAATTTGGCACTGGTACCGAACCCATGCTCGGCGGAGCAATTGCCGAAGCCATTCTAAACAAGATGAACCAGTTGGGAACTTTTGGTGTGATTACCACGCACTACACCAATCTGAAACATTTCGCTTCGTCAGCGCCGGGCATTGTCAATGGGGCGATGATGTACGACCAACACCGGATGGAGCCCCTTTTTCAATTACAAATTGGAAAACCAGGAAGTTCGTTTGCTTTCGAGATTGCCAGAAAAATCGGCCTTCCGGAAGATATTTTACTGGAAGCAACCGACAAAATCGGGAAAGATCACATCAATTTCGACAAGCATCTTCGCGATATTGTCCGCGATAAACGTTACTGGGAAAGCAAAAGACAAAATATCCGTCAGGTCGAAAAACAATTGGAAGAGTTGGCTGAAAACTATCAAAACAACCTGTCGGAAACCAAGAAGTTACGCAAAGAGATTATCGACAAGGCACGTAAAGAGGCTGAAGCCATGTTGGCCAATTCGAATAAAATGATTGAACAGACTATCCGTGAAATCAAAGAGGCTTCGGCCGAGAAAGAGCGGACACAAATGGTTCGAAAGCAACTGGCAGAATTCAAGGAGAATGTCCTTCAGCAGGAAAACGACGAAGATGAGCGCATCAAGCTCAAAATGGAAAAGCTCCGGAAAAAAGAGGAAGAGCGCGAACGCAAAAAAGCCAATCACCCCGAAAAGGAAAACAAGCCACAAAGTTCAGTTTCAGCAGCCTACAAGGAGATGAAAAAAGGCGACTGGGTTCGCATCATTGGCCAGGACACCAGTGGTGAGATTCTGGAAATCAAAGGCGAAAATATTACGGTTGCATTTGGGTCGCTCCTTTCGACATTGCAAAAATCGAAACTCGAAACCGTTACACGCAACGAAATGAAACGGACAAAAACGGAGAACAAAACATTAGCCCGAATCAATCAGGAAATTAACGACAAGAAACTGAATTTCAAGCCCCGGGTCGACGTGCGCGGGATGCGTGCCGAAGAAGGTTTGCAGAAAATACGGGAGTTTATCGACGAGGCCATTATGGTTGAAGCACATGAATTGCACATTTTACATGGGAAAGGCAATGGTATTTTGCGCGAATTGATTCGCAACTACCTTCGAACAGAACCGGCAGTAACCCGCTTCCGCGATGAGCATGTGCAATTTGGCGGAGCCGGTATCACGGTGGTCGAATTGGAGTAGAACGATGATTGATGTAAGGTACTTGCAAATCTGCTGCATGTTAATTTCGGCCTACTACCTAAATTATCCATAAAAAAACGCTCTCAAATGGGTTAACCCGAAGCTGGTTTCATCGTAAAACAGGTACACAATTTTGAATACCAACAGCGTTAAATCAACAATATTTTATGGAACCTATTATTGTGAAGCAACTTATCGACGCGCCTCTCGCAAAAGTCTGGAACGCGCTTTCGCTCAGTGAAGAGTTGAAAAAGTAGTATTTTGCCGTGCAGGATTACCAATTTGTGGTAGGAAAAACATTTACCTTCTACGAAAGTGAAGATTCACACAACTATTTTCACAGGTGTCAGTTTCTGGAAATTGTACCTCACCTAACGATTGCTTACAGTTGGGAGCACCCAAGCCACTCCAACGGGATATCGAAAGTAGTATGGCAGTTCGAAGCACAAGAAGCCAAAACATGGGTAACCTTAACTCATTCGGGCGTTGAGAGTTTTGCCGATGCCGGCGAAGAGTTTGCGCGACACAACTTCGAGATTGGCTGGAAAGGAATTGTCAGCATAAACCTCCGAAATTACCTCTATGGCATCGAAAGATTGGTTTTCAACATTGCCATCGAGACCTCGCCCCCAAAACTTTGGCAAAGACTCTGGAAAAAAGAAAATTACACCAGATGGACCCAACCATTTTGTGAAGGTTCATACCTCGACGGCGACTTGGAACAAGGGAACCGTGTCCATTTTCTCACCCCTTCTGGCGGAGGAATGTACAGCGATATTATCTTCCTGAAAGAAAACGAGTTTATATACTTCTCACATATCGGCATGGTGCGCGATTTTAAAGAGCTGTCGCTTGACGCAGAAACGGAACGGTGGAGCGGATGTATCGAATCATACAACATAACTACCGAAGGTAGCACCTCGAAACTGAAAGTGGAGGTTGATGCCATTGCCGAATATGCCGACTACATGAAGAAAACTTTTCCGCTGGCGCTACAGAAATTGAAAGAATTATCTGAAAACGACTGATAAATCTCTACGATTCAAATCATTCACAAACAAAACACAATGACAACAGTAAACATTTATCTCAACTACGACGGCAACTGCGAAGAAGCCTTCAACTTTTACAAATCGGTTTTTGGTGGCGAATTTAGCTATCTGAGCCGCTACAAAGATATGCCACCGCAGGAAGGCTGTGCCCCGTTATCGGAAAAAGAGGGACAATTGGTGATGCATGTTTCGCTGCCTATTAGTAAAGAAACCGTGCTAATGGGAAGCGATACCGGCGGCGAATGGGCTGCCAGCTTTATAAAAGGCAATAATTTTACCATTTCCGTCAATACCGACAGCAAAGCGGAGGCAGACAGAATATTCGGCCAGCTTTCATCAGGCGGTACAGTTATCATGCCCATGGACAACACTTTCTGGGGCGACTACTTCGGAATGTTCGGCGACAAGTTTGGTGTGAACTGGATGGTTAGTTTTAACGAAAACAGTAAACCGTAAATCGATCAAAAGTGCAAAGCAAAACCCCGCAAGAATAAGCCTGCGGGGTTTTGCTTTTTTGGATTCGGAGAATCCTATTTGGTCCAGTTGATAAATGTCACTTTCACGTCGCGCGAATTTCCGCCAATCATAACCTGAAATTCACCGGCTTCCCAGTCATATTTCAAATCGCTGTTGTAGAATTTCAACGCTTCGGGAGTAATGGTAAAGCTGATGGTTTGTGTCTCTCCTGCTTTTAGGGCTACTTTCTGAAAACCTTTCAGCTCTTTAACCGGACGGGTAACTGAACCTACCACATCGCGGATATAAAGCTGCACCACCTCTTCTCCATCGAATTTACCATTGTTTTTCACCTCAACCGATGCCGTAATGGTTTGGTCGCCTTTGGGATCGGCCTGGCTCAGTTTTATTTCACCATAACTAAAAGTGGTATAGCTCAAACCGTAGCCAAACGGATAAAGCGGGTCGTTGGAAACATCGATATAATTCGAACGGAATTTCTGAAACCAGGCACCATCGGCCAACGGCCGACCGGTATTTTTATGGTTATAGAAAATTGGTACCTGTCCTACATTTTGCGGGAATGTAGCCGTTAGTTTTCCTGACGGGTTGACATCTCCAAAAAGGACATCGGCAATGGCTAAACCAGCTTCAGAACCACCAAACCAGACATTTAGGATAGCCGGAATATTTTCGTCTTCCCATTTCATGGCTAACGGACGGCCGGCGAATACAACTGCCACTACCGGTTTACCGGTTTGTAACAATGCTTTCAACAAATCGCGCTGAACCTGTGGTATCTCTATGTTGCTCAGGCTCGATGCTTCGCCACTCATTTCAGCACTTTCGCCAACTACGGCTACTACTACATCGCTCTGTTTGGCAACATCAACAGCCTCCTTAATGATTTCTTCGGCCGGACGGCTATCGCGGTGCAACGGTTTTCCAAAAATACCCACGCGTTTCTCAAAAATTTCATCAGCATGTAAGTTCGATCCTTGCGCATAAACAAACTTTACTTTATCGCCTGCAACGGCTTTTAATCCTGTAAGAACGGAAGTCGCTTTTGAAAAATCGGCGGCCACACTCCAGGTTCCGGGCATATTTTCCTTGTTATCGGCCAACGGACCCACAACAGCAATTGTACCAGCTTTTTTCAACGGGAGAATATTTCCTTCGTTTTTCAACAAAACAAAACTTTTTGAAGCTACTTCACGGGCAAACTGACGATGCTCAGGTGTGAAAACCTCAGTTTTGGCACGATTGCTATCGCAATATTTGTAAGGATCACTAAAAAGTCCCAGTTTGTATTTGGCTTCCAGAATTAGTCGACAGGCTTCGTCGATACGTTTCATCGATACTTTGCCTTCCTTCAACGATTTCTCACTCTGGGTCAGAAGCCCCTCTCCCACCATATCCATGTCAATACCAGCTTCGAGTGCCATGGCAGAAACGGTCTGATAATCGCCCACGCCGTGTGCTATCATTTCCGGGATCCCTGTATAGTCGGTTACCACAAAACCGTTAAAACCCCACTGTTTGCGCAACACATCGGTCATCAGCCATTTGTTACCGGTTGCCGGAATACCATCAACTTCGTTAAAAGAAGCCATCACACTGCCAACACCGGCAGCAACGGCAGCTTTGTAGGGCGGGAAGTATTCGTTGTACATCCGGAATCGGCTCATATCGGTGGTATTATAGTCGCGGCCAGCCTCGGCGGCGCCGTACAATGCATAGTGTTTCACACAGCTTAAAATGGTATTGTTTTGGGTTAAATCGTCACCTTGATAACCATGAACCATCGCTTTGGCTATTTCAGAACCGAGGTAGGGATCTTCTCCCGATCCTTCGGCAACTCTGCCCCAACGCGGGTCGCGGGCAATATCGACCATCGGGCTGAAAGTCCAGTTGATACCATCAGCACTCGCCTCAATAGCTGCAATGCGGGCACTTTTTTCGATAAGGGGCATATCCCATGTAGCACTTAATCCCAATGGAATTGGGAAAACAGTTTCGTAGCCATGAATAACATCCATCCCAAAAATCAGCGGGATTTTCAGTCGGCTCTCTTCCACTGCAATGCGCTGTACTTCTTTAATTTTTTCAACAGATTTGATGTTGAAAAGACCACCAACTTTGCCTTCTTTAATTTTGATCGAAATATCGGAGCTTTCAGCTTCGCCGGTGGTAATATCGCCGGATGCAGGCAGATTCATCTGTCCTAATTTTTCCTGAAGCGTCATTTTTGACATCAACCCATCGATAAAATCATTCATCTTTTTGTCGCCGGACGATGATTTTACCTGGGCTGTAACCGTGATGGCCAATATCAACAGACATACGGAAAACAATAATCTTAAAGGTTTCATTACGAAATTGTTTTGATGAAACAAAAAATTTGACTTTTATAAAAGGAGACCAAAGATAACGATTTCAACCGGATCGGAATTCGTCAATCGACCTTGAGTAGTTCGGTTTGCGCCGAAGTACCGTTCTCGTTTATGGCCTCAATCCTGAAATAGTAGGTTTTGTTTTTATCCATTCCTTTGTACCAATATTCATTGGCATTCATTACCATAATACAGTTGTACAATTTGTCGGGGTCTACGCCCAGGTAAATGTTGTACGCGTAGGCGTTATCAACCGGACGCCAGCGTAACCAGGCACTGCGCTTGTCTTTTTCGCCACGCAACACCATGAAATCTTTCACCTGTTCCGGCAAATTGCCATTTCCCCTTCCGAAGATGCGCAGTCCGCTGACCGCAAATTTTCCGCCGGGAAGATGAATATTTTCCAACTTCACGTATCGGGCTTTAACCTCTTGCCCCAGTTCAATATAATCGTGAGGTACATCAGTTTTGTTTAGGCTTTTGTCGACCAGAACTTTCCACGATTTTCCGTCAACCGAATACCACAACTTGTATTGGTGGTAAATATTAGTTTGCTTCCCAAGAAAGTCAAGATCTTGGTCGGCATAATTAATTTGAACGGCCTTAATCGTTGAAATGCTTCCCATATCACTCTGAATCCACTCGCCTTTATTGCCTGTTGCAGCACTCCAATAAGTTTTGATATCCTCATCGACTGCATTATTCGCTTCGCAGGCAGCACCTAAAGTCGAAGAAACGGTTACCGGTTTTTTATAATTAAGTAACATCCAACCGGTGAAACGGCTTTTCAGATGGTTGGTTTCACCATCAGGCAAATAGTGAGGATAGTCGCCAAAAGCGGTGTTGCAATACATCACCCCGTCATTATCAAATCCGGCAGGCCAGATTCCCAAACGGCGTTCAAAATTATTTTTAACGCCAATCGCGATGGTGGAAACGTGCCAGTAATTACGGTTCAGATCCTGATAAGTAGCCCCATGTCCGGCTCCCCGTGCAAAACCTCCGGGCTTATAGCTCAATGGCAACGACTGATGTTCGAAGAAACCCAAAGGAGAGTTGGAAACGGCAACACCATCGGCATAGCCGCTAAATTCGGTTCCCGGAGCACCGTATTGCAGGTAATATTTGCCATTATGCTTGGTCATCCAGGCTCCTTCGACAAAAGGATCGAGAAAAGTATTGTCGGATAGCTCGCCAAAACGGTGCCAGCCAAAACGGTCATCATTCAGCAAAAGCAACTCTTTTCTGGCCCCTTTGGGCTCGAATGTCTTTCGGTCGACTTCAACACCATAAAGCGGATAACAATTGCTGCTTCCGTTGTATTCGTACACTTTGCCATCGTCATCGACAAAAAAATCGGGATCCCAGCCACCAATCAAATGTTCGTGCACCACCTCTTTCCAGTCGTTGGCCTTTGGGTTGGTGCTCATCCATATCGGAAAATTGGTCGAATAGGTCGAGCCAAAAACCAGAAGCGTGTCACCCTGAACCCAAGCTGCCGGTGCGCACAAATCATCGTAAACTTTGTGTTCCGGCCTCAAAAAAGAACGACTGACAAAGTTCCAGTTCACCATATCGCTGCTCCACCAATAGCCCCATTGATTGGTCGAAAAGAGATAATAATCGCCTTTATAGGTAACTATCACAGGATCGGCTGTAGCTCTGTGCCTTCCCCACTCACTAAAATTGGGTATTGGCGTAAAGCCATAATCGATATTGATGGGATTACAGTAAGTTTTTTGTTGTGCTACAACCGGAATGGATAGCGCAACAGCAAAAAACAGGATCAAAAAATGGGTCAAACCTTTTCTTATCATTTGCTTACGGTATTTACTGATATTGAAAGCCAAGCTTGTTCAATCCGTTTTGCACATCGGTGTCGCTCATAAATAATTTCCAGAGCAAACCGCTGCGGTAGTTTTCTATCATCACCACAATAGGGCCCTGATCGATAGCGAGGTATTTTTGCGGAAACCAATTAAATTGCTCGCTGTAAGCATCGTAAAAGCCAAACTTACCAAATAATCGATCACCCAATACCTCGTGCATATAGCGTGCCGCTTTCATACATTCAGCCGGAGCATACGGAAATGAGGAGAGTGCAGCTGTTGGTGAAATCACGCTCAAATCTTCGCATGGACAATGGCCTGCATAGCCAAAACCATCGTTTCCTATCGAACCAAAATCAGTATGGTTCTTTTCCGCTTCCGCGAAATTGGGAATGGAATAACTTGAAGTAAGCCCCCAGCTTCCTTCGCCATACCCTTTGTACTGTTTGGGGTTTTCGATGCAATATTGACGGTTAATCAATACATGGTTGCGGTTATGCTCCCAGTAATTGGCATAGTTATCTTTTAATTTCCTAGGGTCAAGTCCCAAAAATGAATAGTGTTCCCAGAAAAGCGGACCACCATATTCCGGACATGCCTGATGAACCATCGAAAGTTTGTAACCATATTTCTCGTGCGCCGATTTGATTGCACCTTCCATAGCCCAAGTGGTATGATAGGCAGCCGGATCGACTGGATAAGTGGCCGATGATGCCCCTAAAACATACGTTATCAAGCACTCGTTGTACCCTTTGATGGCAAAATTCATTTTCCATTCGTAATTCGGTGACCAATGCCAGTAAATAGCTTTCTGGCCATTCTGGTACCAACTCCATTCCACTTCATTACATAATTTGGCAATTTGTAAGGAAAGCGCTCTTTCGGCCTCATTACCCTGAATAAAATATTGTTTGACGGCAATTAATCCCTGAACCAGGAATGACGTTTCAACCAGGTCTCCACCATTGTCGTGGGTACTAAATGGCTTAACCTTACCTGTCTCGCCATCGAGCCAATGCGGCCAAGCTCCGTGAAAACGATCGGCCTTTGTGAGAAAAGAGACAATTTTACTCAAGTGTTGAAAACCTTCTTCACGGGTGATAAAACCTCTTTCAATCCCGACAATAATAGCCATCACCCCAAAGCCTGTTCCCCCAATTGTAACAATATTCATGTCATTTTCGGGATAAACATTGTTGACATGATAACGTTCACGCGCCATACCGGAATTGGGTTCCGCACCTTCCCAAAAATATTGGAAAGTTTTGTACTGTATCAACGTTAGCAGCGAATCATCAGAAAGTTGCACAGATGTGCCACCCGCTAACTTTGGTTTTGTGGGTTTGCTATTGCATGCAACAACTATTCCGGCAATAACAACGGCCAGGAATATGATTATCTTTTTCATCATTTTTTAAAATATTTGGTAGTGAGCAAATTGAATTTTAAGGGTTGAAACTAAAGCCCAAACGGGTTAGCCCATTCTTGATTTCGGGAGCCGACATGAATAAATTCCATACGAGCCCTGTTCGATAGTTCTCAATCATCACAATCTGTGGCCCCTGATCGATAGCCAAATAAGAGTTGGCAAACCAAGGTTCGTTCAGACTAAAAGCATCAATAAATCCATATTGACCCCAAATTTTGTCGCCCAACTGGTAATAGAAAAACTCTATTGCCTGCATCGATTCATTGGGGGTAAAAGGGATGGAGGATATGGCTGCTGTTGGGGCAATAACCCCGACATCGTTGGTTGGCGAACTGGCGGTATACCCATCTTTGATATCGCTTGCTGTCAACCCCCAGCAAAACTGACTATATCCGTAATTATTAAGCGGATTAGCCTTGCAATATTCGTAATTGATTTTGGAATGATTAACCACCTGCTTGCGATAATCAGCATACGAATCTGATAATCCATTGGGATTTAGCCCCAGAAATGAGTAATGCGAAAAGAAAAGCGGTCCACCAAATGGCTCACCCAACGGAAGCTCAGTTCCATAATAGCTAATATTATTTTTTATGGCGCCGTTGCGGGCAAAACCAATATCATAAACTGATTTGGGAATAGTGTAATCGTTTCCCGATGCTGCCAGGACATAAGTTATCAAACACTCATTCCATCCCTGAATAGCCATATTCATTGCCCATTCATAATTTGGGCTCCAGTGCCAGTAAAGCACATTTCCTCCGTTACGGCGAAACCAATCCCATTCTACCTTTTTCCATAGCTGATTGATATCTTCACGCAATTTTGTTTCAGCAATATTTATTTCGTTAAAATATTGCCTGGCAGTTATGAGTCCCATCATCAAAAAGGATGTCTCAACCAAATCTGCACCATTATCTTTCTCGCTGAACGGAACGACCATCCCCGTAGATCCGTTGAGCCAATGGGGATAAGCCCCGTGAAAACTGGCTGCTTTGGTAGTCAAAAAATTGACAATGGTTTCTACCCGGTTAAAACCTTCCTGACGGGTAATAAATTTTCGTTCAATAGCCACCGGAATAGCCATCAGCCCAAAACCGGTACCTCCGGTGGTAACAATGTCGCCGGAAGTGTTCCGCTCGCGGGCCATTCCCGAAACCGGATGGCCAAGATTGTAGAAATACCTGAACGTTTGTTTCTGGATAAGCGTTAATAATGAGTCTCTTGAGATTCGTGGAAATTTGTCGGTCGAGTCAATACCCGTAGTCAAACTTAGCTGAAATGGTGAATTAAACGTACCTCCGGCTTTCGACTTCAATCCTCCCGAAAATTTTAATTCGTAAGCAGTAAACGGTGTAAGCGGAAACAATGGTTTGATAACAATGGTGCTATCGTTGTTGGATGATAAAAAGGTGAACGATAAAGTCGAGGCATTTTTGTCTTTCAGGGTTATGGAAGTGGCAATAGTTCCTTGATCGAGCGGAGCACCAAATGTAACTTTAACTGCCGGTGTTCGGCTTGTTCCTTTATAATCCAATCCTGTAAAACGGCCATCAACCGTTATCTGTTTGTAACTGAAAGGTACAGGGTCGGGGTCGGAAGGCATATCTGAATCATTTTTGCCACATCCCGTAAACACAAACAAGGCAAAACCAAGCAGAAAAATTTGTCTCATTTATTTTTTATTTTCGAACGTAAGAACCCAACCTGAAATACCGCTGTAAGCCGGATTTTAAAGGCTGCCTGCATGATGACAGGCAGCCTTTTTTACTAAAAATCGAACTGAACTAATTATGCTATTTTACTCTACAAACTATTTCTCGGCATTAAAAATGGCCTTTACTTCAGTACCGGACAGCGCTTTGTTGAATAGACGTAATTCGTCCATCATACCCAGATCCGATAAATGGTTCCATTCCGTAAACCTAGGGGCTCCTGACATGATTGAAAGGATATCGCACCCGGTCCAGTCTATTCCTGAAAATGAGCCCTGTTTAACAACCTCACCGTTGATGTAAACGACACATTCAGTCCCTGAAATGGTGTAAGCATAATGATTCCAGGCACCTGTAGTAACATCAACAGTAGCTGCAGCACCACCGTCGAACCAACTGTCGGCCTTACCATTACCTGCATTCAGTTTAAATATCTGACTTGCAGCAGATCCTTCGCGGAAGAACCTAAAACCTGCAGTGCGATTATTTTGAGCAGCAGTATTGTTCGGATCTGGTGGCCCCATCACCAAAATACCTGCCCTGTCGGGTGATGAGTTGACCTTCATCCAGAAGGCTGCACTAAAATTGGCATTTTTCAACCCTGTTGTTGGGAACGTGAGATAAGAATCGGCTGCACCGGTATAAGCTTTCCCAATTTTACCATCGGCATAGGTTGGTGCACCAACAACCGTTGCATTAGCATTGGTAACCAAATCTCTGGCATTTCCTTCAAAAGGCATGTAGAAGACCTCGCCGCTGTATTTGGGAACATACGGTGAATCGTTTTGAATAATATTCTGAATATCGGCCTGAGTTAATGCCTTGTTGAAAAATCGAAGTTCATCAAAATTGCTCAAGTCCGATTTGTGGCTCCAGTAAGAGAAACCTGGGGCTCCGGAGAATATCGAGATAGTTGAACATCCGGTCCAATCAATACCAGTGTTAGCGACTGAAGTTGCAACTGCGCCATTGATATATACAATGCAGTTGGTTTGGGATACTGTAAAGGCCAAATGCACCCAATCGTTTGCAGGCAAATTTACAACACCACCATCGTTCCATGTTTCACCTGCACCTGTACCTACGTTCAATTTAAAACGCTGAGAGGTGGCGCTTCCTTCACGAAAGAAACGTAATCCCTTTGTACGATCTTCACCTCCGGGGCTAATAGAAATAAGACCTGCTCTGTCGGGGGTTGCATTCAGTTTACACCAAAATCCGGCAGAAAATTCAGGGCCTGTTAAACCTGCCAACGGGAAAGTCAAATAACCGTCAGTTGCACCTGCATAAGCACCATTGCCTTTTAGGGCAGTAGTGATAAATCCGGGAGTGCCCACTTTCGTCGCGCTTTTAAAACTTATCTTTTCCACATAATCACCATCAAATGGCATGTAAAAAGTCTCTCCGTCGTAAAGCGGAATGTATGGAGGTTTTTTCTCGAACCGTACCGATTGGGTTGTAACTTTGTTCTCCATATCGGTAGCATTAATAGTCAAAGTATGAATACCATTGGTTAAATTACTATAGGTGTATTCCTTGACTGCCCTGCGATAATCCTTGAACTCGCTGAAACTGGTAATTTCAGTACCATCGAGCAAAACTGATATCGACTTAAGCTCAATGTCGTCAGTGGCTTCGAATTGAATGTTGATTGAAGTCGTCAATTCAGGCACCTGGATTTTTGTTCCGTCCACCGGATATTTAATGGTAATGGCCGGACTCGATTCATCGGGCCCCGGATTAACTTTTGTTATCGGGTCGATTCCTTCGTTGCAAGCCATTGTAAAAATGAGCAGGAACAAAAAGAGGAAATTATTCTTACAAGTTCTCATATTTTTTTACGCATTATGGTTCAACGATTATTTTTTTGTTTTTAATGCAGGCAACTGGTCGACCTGATTTTGCGGATAAGGCAGGAATATCTTTTCTTCAGAGAATGAGCGGCCATCGTAGCTCAACTCACTATACTTGCCTGTGCGCACCAAATCGTAGTAACGGGTACCCCATTCCATCGCCAATTCGGCATATTTTTCGTCCATAACCTGAGCGTTGGTTACCCCTGAAATCGACGACAACCCAGCCCTTGTCCTGACCAAATTAACGGCAGCATCAGCTGTCATTGCACTGCTATTGGCACCACTCGTCAATGCTTCTGCGTGCATCAACAAAATCTGGGCGTAACGGATACAGGAGAAATTCTTGTTTGTTCCGTAATCTGTACGTCCGGGCGTTAATTGATCAGATGGCAAATAGTGTTTACCACTGGCAAAAAGGGCACGGGCATAATCGTTAATTTTATCACCGCTTGGCGTTGTATTGGAAATCCATGCCGGCAATGTGGCATATTTTGCATCCTTTTGAATTTCAGCAATTCCACGATTGGTGAACAGTACACTGGTTTGCAGACGGGTAGTCTCACCTCGATCAATCATGAATTTAATATACTTTAAACTTGGCTCATAGAAACCCCATCCATCGCCTGCACCTGTTACTTTCGGGGTCCAACCCTGAGGTCCGAAGAAAGCAAACAAATAGGCATAATTATCGCCCGAACCTTTACCAAAATCGGAGTATTGCATTTCCAAAACATTTTCGTTGTTCAATTTTCCTTTGAGTTTGAAAAGTTGATAGAAATCGCTCTCGAGGGTAAAAGCACCCGATTTAATAATCTCGGAAGTGGCATCGGCTACAGCCTGATAGTTTTTATTTTCCATATTGGCCAAAGCTTTAATGGCAAGGGCTGTATATTTGGTCACACCTCCTGTAATATCTGCCCTTTTGTTCGGGTGAATAGCCGGCAACTTTGCAATCGCTTCGTCCATTTGATCAGAAATGTGTTGCATTACCTGCTCTTTGGTCTTCAACTCGGCCACAAGCAGTGTCGACGGGTCTGAACTCTCGGGAATAAATACCGTACCCCAGACTCGCGACAGATTGAAAAGCCACCAGGCACGAATCGTCTTTATTTCAGCAATATACTGATCAGCAAGTGCCTTATCGGCAGCAAACTCTTTGTATTTCTCGATTTGCTCAATAGCCGAATGGGCTGTAAAAATATCGGAGTAGTGGTTTTGCCATACCGAGTTATACATCCAATAGTCTTTGTTGTAATTATACTTGTCTGTTTCAGCATAATCCTGTTGGTCACCTAATCCTCCGGCATTTACATCATCGCCACGGACAGCAATCAATGGAAAATTCTCCCAGGCAGTCCCATTAAACTCTGCATATACTCCAATCAGCGGTAGTATCATGTTACTCGATATCGTATAATCGGTCTCTTCGGTGAACGATTTATTCTCGGCAGGCTCGTTCAGCAAGTCGTTACACGAAACTGCAAGCAAGAGTGTAAGTACCAGTATCGAGTATTTTATCGTGTTTTTAAAGTGTTTCATATCTGTTTTTTTTGAAAATTAGAATTTGACATTCAACCCGATGGTATATACTGCTGGAATCGGATAAGTTTGAGTATCAATTCCATTAGCAACTTCAGGACTAAAACCGTTGTATTTGAAAACGGTTAGTGGCCTGTCAGCAGTAAGCGAAACCCTCATATCAGGCATTTCGGCTCCAAACAACTGTTTGTTTTTTAGATTATAGGCCAACTGGACATTCTGAATCCTGAAGAATGAGCCATCCTCAACAAAATAGTCGCTCATTTTCTGGTTCCAACCACGACGTAAACCTGATGACGAAGGGTACTTGTTAGATGTACCATCGCCATGCCAGCGATTTTTAGCCAGATCTGCATCCATATTGCCATCGGCAGTCCAGATAATCTCTCCGCGCTTGCGGTTCAGAATCTTGTTACCGGCCTGCCCAACCATATTGGCTGTCAATTCAAAATCTTTATAGGTAAGGCCAAGGTTCATCCCATACATAAATGTCGGGAAATATGAGCCTAAAACCACCCGGTCGTCATCGTTGATAATGTCGTCATCATTTTGATCCTTGTATTTAAAGTCGCCCGGAACCAATCCGTTAGCAACTGCAATCGGGTCAGCATCAATCTCAGCCTGATTTTGATAAACACCTACAACCTCACGACCAAAGAATGCCAGCAGTGGTTGCCCAACGATTGAACGTTGACGAAACTCTGCGCTTCCACCATCGATATAAGGCTGACCGTACAAGTCGCGTACCTTATTTTTCAATGTTGAGATATTGATGCCAACATTGTATTTCAAATCGCCTGAAATTGCATCTTCCCAGTTTAAAGCCAATTCGAAGCCTGAGTTACGGATGATGCCAACATTCTTTAATACCGTTCCGCCTACCGCAGGAATGGAAACATAGATGGCTGCGTTCTTGGTGTCACGAATAAAGTAATCAGCGTCAGCCGACAAACGGTTTTTGAACATGCGGGCTGTCAAGCCGATATTGGTCTCTTCTGTAACTTCCCATTTTAACGAAGAGTAGGTATTTGAGATTTTGGCCCCCGAAACCAATACGCCGTTTATAGCCGTATTGACAATACTCGTAGTAATGGCTCCGTCGCTTGCCTGAATATTATCGTTGCCGAGCTGCCCCCAACTGGCACGCAACTTCAGAAAGTTGATGTAGCCGTATGGCTTCATAAAGTTCTCTTCTGAAATAACCCATCCGGCACCAACTGTGGGGAAATAGCCCCATTTTTGCTGATATTTTGAACTCCCATCAGCCCTCATTGTAGCATACAACAAATATTTATCGTCGAAATTGTAAGATAGTCGACCAAAATAGGAAAGACCGTATTGTCTTGTGCCTTCATCTCTTACATCATCCAACGAAATGGTTTCAGCTTGATCGATATACCATGATTGTTCTTTGTCTGTCGGAAAGTTCTGCCCTTTGGCACTCAATCGGTTGTAAGCTTCATCCCTGAACGAGCTACCGGCCATAACCACAACACCATGTTTATCGAACTGATTGGTATAGGTAATTACGTTATCCCAAATCTGGTCGGTAAAAAGCGACATGTTCCTTACAATAATAGCATCGGCTCGCTGAAAACTATTGCCAATGAAATAGGGCAAATTTATCAGACGTTCGTCGAGCGAAGTGTAAGCATTGTTGTAGGTCGTTTTATACGAAAGTTTATTAGGGATAAAATCAATCTTTGCATAAAAATTGGCAAGATTCTTCTTGATCTTCAACCGATTGATATTATACTTCAATGTTGGAAACGGGTTTTGCCCGCTTCGGTAACCCAAATCCTGTGCATTGGCAAATTTATCGGGCCAGGCAGCATCGTTGGTTTCGTCGTAAATAGGTAAGATTGGCACTGCAAAATAGGCCTGATTCCACGCTCCAGCCTCTTCGCCATATTTAACGGCATTGCTCATAATCATATTTCCACCAATGGTGAGCCAGTCGGTCACTTTGAAATCGATCTTAGAACGCAGGTTAAAACGTTCGTATTCATTTTTCATATCCAAAATACCTTCCTGTCCAAAATAGCTTGCTCCAAGCGAATAGGTGGCTTTTTGATTGCCGCCTGAAACACTCAAACTGTGGTTATGAATGGGTGCCGGACGCATAATCTCCTTGTACCAGTCGGTATTCACATCAGGGACATTAGGATTGACACGGCTCCTGCCATAGCGCTGCATCGCATTTAATATAAATGTTTCATCGGCAGCCGAACCAGACTCAAGTGCCATATTGGTAAACTGCTCTGCATTAGCCATTTTTAACACATTCTGGGCCACCTGATAGCCATAATAGCCGTCGTATGTTACTTCGGATTTTTGATTCAGCATCCCCGATTTAGTTTCAATCAGCACAACACCATTGGCCGCTCTTACCCCGTAAATGGCAGCAGCCGAAGCATCTTTCAATACCGAAATTGACGCTATGTCAGCCGGATTCAGAAAGTCGATGTTATCGAAAAACATGCCATCAACCACATACAGTGGAGCTTCATTGTTATTACCCGGATATGAACCAATACCACGTACTCGGATGGTTGGCGAGTTCCCTGGCGAACCACTGCTCACCACCTGCAACCCGGCTACTTTACCTTGAAGCGCCTGCATGGCTTGTCCGGATGGTGTTTTGGCCAAATCATCGCTCTTTACCGTTGTAATTGAAGACGTTAGGTCTTTTACTTTTTGAGTACCATAACCCACTACAACGACTTCGTCGACACTAAACGATTGCTCCTTTAATTGAATACTGATAGTCGTCCGATTGTTGATGGCCACCTCCTGGCTTTCCATTCCTACAAAACTGAATGAAAGGATGCCGTTTCCAGCAGTCTCAATTGTATAGTTACCATCAGCATCCGTTATTATACCAGTTGTAGTGCCTTTCACTACTACAGTTACTCCCGGCAGTACTTCACCTGAGGTTGCGTCAGTAACTTTTCCTGATATACTAATTTTCTCTTGCGCATATAGGATTGTAACCGACAAAAAGAGATACAATAGAAAGATTAGTTTTTTCATATGTTAAAATTTAAAAAATATTTAAAACGAAGTTAAGGCAACATCAACTGTAGTAAAAGAAAAAGGATACACTTCTATCACACCAACATAAAACGAAGTCTTTATTGACTACATCTTTAATACACCATCATTAATATTTTTTATTTATATAATTGTATAACAACACTTTAAAAGTGATTTATTATTACAAAAATTTTACTTCCATACACAGTATTTAAAATGAAAGTGAGTTAATTATTTCATAACTTGCGAATGGATTATTCACATATACTTCATTTTAGCTTTTGTTGATACATAACAAACAAAAAAAAATAATAAATGTTCGCCATTAATTAAAGTTAATTTCTTCAAAAAAAATGGAAAAAAACCGAAGTAAGATTCTGATGATTATAAAGTACCGTTATGTTGTTCATTGTATATGGCTATCACTTTTTATTCTTGTACCATTTCAAGTGTTCTCCGTTAAAAACGAACTACCGGTTATCAGGAATTTTACCAAGAGCGATTACCAGGCCGACGGGCAAAACTGGTCAGTAGCCAAAGACAACGAAGGGATCGTATATTTTGCCAATAATAAAGGGTTACTCGAGTTCGACGGCGTCTCGTGGCTATTGCACCCCTCGCCCAACGGCAATATAATCAGATGTGTGGCAACAGATGGTCATAACAGAATTTACACCAGCGGTTACCGCGAACTGGGATACTGGGAACGTGACCAATCGGGCAAATTGAGTTACACCTCATTAACACCTGTTGCCGAACAATATTTCATCCCCAATGTCGAATTTTGGGATATTATCCCCGCGGCCGACGGAAAAGTCTATTTCCACTCATTTACCCAAATCTTAATTTGGGAGAATGGAGCAATTACCCCGATAAACCTTCCTAAATTTTCCAATTCTATGGTACAAGTAGATGGCAAAATTGTTGTCGATATGGCAGATGGGTTGTATTTTATCGATGGGAAGAATGTCAAACCGATGCTCCTACACAACTTCTTTAATCAAAAACAGGTTCGGTTTGTTTTTAAAATCGAATCAAAACTAATCGTTGGAACAGCATCAGACGGTTTGTTTATATATGATCATAACGGGTTCAATCAACTGTTGCCGGAATGGAACGAATATTTCATCAAAAACAAAATTAACCGGGCAGCTTTATCGCCCGATGGTAAGCTGGTTATCGGAACTATTCTTGACGGCATAATCGCTTTTGACCTTTCTTCAAAAATGCTGTTCAAAATCAATACGCCGGCCGGACTTCAGAATAATACCGTTCTGGGAATCGCCTTCGATAAAAACCATAATATCTGGCTTGCACTCGACCGTGGCATCGACTTTGTATCATTTAAAAACAAAGGGTCGTATGCTTTGCATACGGTCGATAACGTAGGTGCCGTTTATACCTCAGCTCTTTACAATGGGAATTTCTATTTGGGAACCAACCAAGGGCTTTTTGTCAAAGCAAACGGCGATCCGGACGAACGTTTTACCTTGGTGCCGCAAACTCAAGGGCAGGTCTGGTATTCCAAAACAATCGGCAATAAGCTATTTATAGGGCATAATAACGGAACATTTGTTTCTACAGGCGGCGATTTCACCAGAATCTCAACCGTTAGCGGAGCATTCTCCGTTACCCCTGATACCAGACATAAAGATTTACTGATGCAGTCGACTTATACCGATATTATTGCCATTAACAACAACCAAAACCCCTCTCTTCAACACAATATCGATGGATTTAGTGATTTGATACAATATTTGGAAGTTGATTTGTACGGTAATCTATGGGCCGGCCATATGCATCGCGGCGTTTACAAAATTGTGTTGTCTGACGACAGGGACAAAGTTCTCAAATCGACTTATTTTGGTGAAAATTCAGTTTTCGGGAAAGATTATGGGATTCACCCGTTTAAAATTGATGAACGGATTGTTTTTGCAACCGGAGAAAAGTTGTATACCTACGACGAATTGAAGGATTCGATAGTCGACTACCAAGTTTTAAATCAGCAACTGGGAAAATTCGCCGCCGCACATCGTATTTTCGAAGCCCCAAACCATCATTACTGGTTTGTTACAAACGAGGCCATTACACTTTTTACCATCAACGAGAATCAGGTTTCATTGATAAAAAGCTATCCCTCATCGCTCTTTAACAATCAGATTATTGAGAATTTTGAGAATATTACGCCTATATCTGAGAAAGAAGCCATTTTAAGTCTCGAAAACGGATATGCCTTTCTCTGGGCCAATCAACCCGAGGACGAATCGCTTATCGGAGACAAAAAACTCAAAATCAGAGAGTTCATTACTGCCGACCGACGTGGGATAAACGACACGCTACCTCCGGGACAGCAGAAGTATGTATTGGGGTTTAATCGGAACAATGCACAGATAAAATTCTCTTTCCCGCTTTTCTCCACTGATAGGATTAAATTCCAGGCTTATATTGATGGTATTGACCCCGATTGGCGCTCTCCTGTTTCTACTCCGCTCTTCCGGTTCGAACGCCTGCCAGAAGGTAAATATACCTTGTATGTCAAAGCCATCGACTCTTGGGGGGCTGAAAGCGAAACCACAAAATTGCAGCTGACAATATTGCCGCCGTGGTACCTGTCGAATTGGGCAAAAGCCAGTTACACAGCCATCATATTATTCCTCCTCCTTACTTTTAGACAAATTATTATCAATGAAACCCGCCGCAAAGAAAAGCGCAAAAGAGAAGAAAAAGAAAAAGAGCTCATTCGGCTGAGAAACGAGAAACTGCAGGACGAAATATCATTTAAAAGTCAGGATTTGGCCAATACCACAATGGCCATTATCAAGAAGAACGAATTTTTGCTTGAACTGAAAAGTATTCTAAAAACGCAAAAAAGCCATCTTGACTCCAGATTTCCAGACAAGTACTACCTTCATCTGGTCAAAAAAATTGACGAAAACATATCGAACCAGGACGACTGGAAAACGTTCGAAACCAACTTTGAACGGGCGCATGAGGCATTTGTCAAAAAATTAAAGGGCGAGTTTCCTAAACTCACCCCCGGAGATCTGAGAATTTGTGCTTATCTGAAAATGAACCTCTCATCGAAAGAGATTGCCCCGTTGTTGGGGATATCGGTTCGGGGTGTCGAAAATCACCGGTACCGGTTACGCAAAAAAATGGGGCTCGATGCAGAGGCCAACCTCAATGAGGTTCTGTTAAACCTTTGACATTAAATCATATTCCTATTTTTAAGCATCGAAATAACCGCATCAACAATGTGATCGTCCATCATGGTCGAGTAGTTAAAAACCACATCGTAATCGGTGTTGTTTACTTTGCGGCCGGCTATGTGTTCAATAAACAGGTCGCGCTGCACATCAACATTAATTACATAATCGCGGGCATCGACATACGAGAGGTTGCTAATTTGCATTATACGTTTCACTCTCCAGTCGAGCGGTGCCTGTAGTTTGACTGACAGCCGATTTTGAATCCCTTCGGTCAGGATTTCAGCCCCTCGCCCAACAATGATAAAATGACCCTCCTGGGCAAAACTCTTCATCACCTGGCCAACGGTATGAATAACATGAAAATCGTCGGCATCATACACCTTCTCCGTCGAAAAGGCTGTCGTAATTTCGTGAATAGGGGTTTTCTTCTCCGTTTGAAAAACGTTGTTAATCTTACCCGGATTGGTTTCCAGTTCGCGCGCTGCCTCTTCAATAATCTCCTTGCTTACCCAACGCCACTCCACATCTGTTTTCGTATCCGATTTAAAACTGTAACCACTAAGTATCTTCGCCAATTTTGTGGCAATCCGTTTGGCCGAACATCCGCATTCACGCGAAATGGTTATCACCGGACCGTAACTTTGCAATGCTTTTGTGCCTAAACCACTGTTGGTTCCGGCATAATCGGTAATCTGATTTTTCACAATAGCTTATTTTGATGGTTTATATTCTGATTGTTTTGCGTGGGTCAGCAACTGACATTCTAAATATAGTATTTAGCTGACATGAAAGCAATGAATGGACATTTTTTTTAGTAAGCGTTCGCTTCGTGGTGAATTTGAGGGCGCACAGTCAACTTATGCTCCACTTTTTGCTTTGCTCCGGGAAGTATCAACTCCACATCAACTCCACATCAACTCCGCATCAAGCCGCCTTAAGCCCCCTCTCGTTCGCGGAGAGTATATCCGGCTGAAATACGGTTGAATATGCACCACTATTTGCATCATATGATTGAGAATGACAACCTGCCCCGGATATCCTTTCTGATATACGACCCAATTTTTTTTAAAATAAAAACCCGGAATGAATCATTCAAACCGGGTCTTATGGTCATTCCTGATTTTAGCTATTTGACAATCTCCATTTCGTCCAACAAATAGCCTGCTCCGGCAAATTTATCAATCACGAAGAGGGCAAACCGGATATCGAGTGCAATATTGCGGCACATCTCAGGGTCGAACATTATATCGCTCATGGTTCCTTCCCAGCAGCGATCGAAATTTACGCCAATCAACTCTCCATTGGCATTGAGCACCGGGCTGCCTGAGTTACCACCGGTAGTATGGTTAGAGGCACAAAAAGCCACCGGGACTTCGCCTGTTCGGTTGGTATAGGGTCCAAAATCGCGCTTATCGTACAATTGACGCAACGCATCCGGAACATCGTAATCGTAAATCGACGGATTGTCCTTTTCAATTATTCCGTTCAGTGTAGTAAAATACTGATAGGTAACACCATCTGCCGGTTGATAGCCTTCAACTTTGCCATACGAAACCCGCAGGGTAAGATTGGCATCGGCAATCAACGGCTCACCTTCGTGCATCTCCATGAGGCCTTTCATATACTCTTTTTGTAATGAATTGACAGATTGCTGAATATCGTTCAACACAGGTGATACATTATTGAAATAGTGTTCGTTCAAGCTCTCCAACAAAGAAAAGAGTGGATCTTTTTCCAATGCGCTCAACGATTTTCCGCTGAACTCAGACGCAAACTTTTTCAGCCTTAGCGAATCAGTTAAAATTGATTTATGGTAAAAATCAGCAATCAACTGTTGAGCCGTTACGTCGGACTGGAGTTTACGATACCCGGGCGAAACATAATCGGGGCTTACCTTGTCGAAATACAAGCGGGTTAACGCCCCAAATACTTTCCCGTCGGTTTTCGGATCATAATCTTTTAGCCATGACGCGATATATTTGGGCAAGGCTGCCTTCGTCCGGTTGAATCTGGCCGTGTCGCCAACACTCTTTTTCAATCCACTGAAAAGCTGTACCAATTGGGCTACATCGGTACCGCGCTGAATCGATTCGGAGAAGTAGTCGTTCACCAGTTGCCAGGGGGCAATTTCCGTGTATAATTGGTCAAACTGGCTTAAAATATTGCCATAACGGACTTTTCTTTCCGGTGTGGCACCGGCCCATTCCTGAAAACGGGCTTCCTCCTTTTTCTTGGTTTCAACAGCATCCAGGCGATGTAAACCTTTGATTTCGCCTTGCCACTTTTTCCATGCATTCGATATATTGGCATATTTCGATGAGTACTGAATCCTCGTTTTGGCATCAGCATTCATCTGTTCAGCCAAAATATCAAGTTTCATGGTCCGCACGGCAACCCGGTTAGGATCGCTTTGTTCCATAATCAGTTTTACGGCTGCTGAAGGCAAATAACGTTGTGTCGATCCGGGAAAGCCAAAAACCATAGTAAAATCGCCTTCTTCAATTCCTTTCATATTGATTTTAAAGAACTTTTTAGGCTTGTAAGGCACATTATCGGATGAAAACTCAGCTGGTTTATTGTCTTTGCCGGCATAGATTCTGAAGATAGAAAAGTCGCCTGTATGGCGTGGCCACATCCAGTTGTCGGTGTCACCACCAAACTTTCCTATGGCCGAGGGTGGTGCCCCAACCAAACGCACATCGCGGAAAACTTCGTAGACATAAACAAAATACTGGTTTCCATAAAACAGGGGTTTGACTTCGGCCGGGTAGTTTGGCCCATTGGCATAATCGGCTACAATATTTTTGATATTTTCGGCAACCTTCGCACTCTTCTCTTCGGTATTTGTTATCCCTTCGGTATTTTCGAATACCCTACCGGTAACATCTTCCATTTTGAGCAGAAACTGCACCGAAAGCCCGGGATTGGACAACTCTTCGCTTTTGTTCATCGCCCAAAAACCGTTGGTTAAATAGTCGTGTTCAACCGAACTGTGTTTCTGAATTTGGCCGTAACCGCAATGATGGTTGGTAATTAATAACCCATCGCCCGAAATCAGTTCTCCGGTACACCCTCCGCCAAATAAAACAACGGCATCTTTCATGCTGGCATGGTTCACATCGTAAATATCTTCAGCAGTGAGTTTAAAACCCATTTTCTGCATCTCTTCGATATTGTATTTTTTCAACAGCGTAGGAATCCACATTCCCTCCTTGCTCCATGCCGTAGAAAACAGAGTCAGCAAAACTGACAGAATTACAACCTTCCTCATAGTGCTATCGATTTGAATATTAAAATTTTAATAATTCTTCATACAAACGTTGGATTGGTAATCCCATGACATTAAAATATGAACCTTCGATTCGTTCAATGGCTACATATCCAATCCATTCCTGTACCCCGTACGATCCGGCTTTATCGTAAGGCCGGTAATGTTGCAAATAATAATCAATCTCCGAATCGGCAAGATGCTTGAAGTAAACATCGGTCACGGCCGAGAAGGAGTGCTGTTTGGCCGGCGACGTAATGCAAACCCCGGTAATCACGGTATGACGATGGCCCGAGAGTTTCTTCAGCATCTCGAAGGCGTGGGGATAATCGTTGGGCTTACCCAGCACCTCTCCGTTAATTATTACCACCGTATCAGCCGTAATGATGATATCGTCAGGTTGAATATCGGCTATGAAAGCCGAAGCCTTTAACTCTGCCAGATACACAGGGACCTCATGGGCTGCCATCGTTTCCGGGAAACTTTCATCGACTTCGCGCACCTTCACTTCGAATGACAAGTTCAACCCACCCAGCAGTTCTTTCCGCCTCGGAGACTGCGAAGCCAGAATAAGACGGGCGTTTTTATATTTATCGAATAAATGATTTGTCACAATACTTTCTGTTTCAGATTAAAAACTACTCCAATTTATCGTTTCGGGATTGAGCCATTTGCCTTGCGCACGCATCACCATTTCGATAACATCGCGGACGCACCCTTCGCCTCCTTCGCGATCGGAGATATATTTTGAAACCGATTTGATTTCGGGGGCTGCATCTTTAGGGCAGACTGGAAAACCCACACGGGCCATCACCCCATAATCGGGTATATCATCGCCCATATACATCACCTCAGAAGCATCCATTTTGTTGCGTTGAAGAAAATCGTCGAGACACGGCATTTTATCGAGTGTGCCCATGTAAATATCGCGGATACCAAGCTTCTCCAGCCTTAGTCTAACGTCGGCAGTACGGCCTCCGGTAATAATTCCGATGGTGTAACCACTGCGAATGGCAAACATAATGGCAAAACCATCTTTCATATTGGCGGTTCGTACCGGGTCGCCTTCGGGCGACAGCGGCTGAACAGCCTTCGACAAAACGCCGTCGACGTCGAAAAGAAAACCTTTAACCTTCACCAGTTCTTCCTTAAAAAAAGTCATTGTAATTTATTATGGGTTAAATAAATATCATTGCTGATTATTCGATAAATTTCCTGAAAACCCGGATAACCGGCCAACATTTCGATGTGGCTTTGCATCACGGCAATATTGTTCCGAATGGCTGGCCCTGTCTGTACCGTTTGTGGCGAGAAATGTGTTGCTTTCGAAGCGGTTTCGGCAATCAGTGGCTTCAGAATTGAGAAATCCATCTGTTTATCATCGACCAGCCGCTCACCTATAGCATATAGATGGTTGACAAAGTTACAGACAAAAACAGCTGCCAGATGAATCTGTTTTCGCTGCCGAGAATTGATCTCACGGACATCGTCAGACAAACAAATGGCCAATTCCCTCAACTTCGTCAGGTTGGCTTCACTATTGGCTTCCAGACAGATGGGAATATTCCTGAAATCGATGTCCCGCTCTTTCGAGAAAGTTTGCAGCGGATAAAAAACACCGTAATTAGAGCAATGATTGGCCAAAATATCAATTGGAACACTGCCGGCAGTATGCACAACCAGTTTGTCGCCAAATGAACACGACTCGACGAACGGCTGAATTGCACTATCGGTAACTGCAACAATATAAATATCAGCACCTTTATCAATTTTACCAATATCGGTAATCCAGTCACATCCTATTCTTTCAGCCAGAGTTGAAGCACTCAGCCGGCTTCTGGACCAAACCTGAACAACCGGAACTGCTGAATTGACGAGCGCTATGCTCAATTGCGTGGCCAGATTACCGGCACCCATCATCACCACTTTCATCGTTTGCATCATTTTCGACAAAAATACCTTTCTAAATCGACAATGGCCAATTTACCCCAAATTTTACTGCATAAAAAAGGCGGCTTAACAGCCGCCTCCATCATTTATATTTGATTTTTTAAACTTAGTTCTGCAACTGAAACTTAATGGGTACCTGAAACGACACCTTAACCGGACGCCCGTTTTGCCTTCCCGGTTTCCATGTTGGCAAACTGCTCACGACCCGCAGGGCCTCGTTGTCGAGCGCCTTATCGACCCCCCTCAAGATACTTACATTTTCAACCTTTCCCTCTTTGTTGATGATAAATGTCAGATAGACTGTTCCCTGAATATTCTGCTCCTGAGCCAGTGATGGATATCTAACCGATTGGGACAGATACCTTTGTAATCCCAGCATCCCACCCGGAAATTCAGGATTCTCTTCGAGTTGGCCGATAAGAAATACCGGTTCCGGTTTTGAAGTCTCTTCGGGAACGGTAGGAATCAAATCGATTACAGTTTCTTTTGTAGCCTCAGAAGTAAAATCCAATGACTCGTCGATGCTTTCCGAATGATCATCAACAATATCAATTACTTCAATAACAACGGGCTTTGGCATCTCTTTCGGTTTGTCTTCGGGCTTCGTTATCGGGATAAAATCAACCTCCGTTTCGATTGGTTCTCCTCCACTAAAAACATTTGCCGGTTCTACTTTTGTTCCCCACGAAAAGGCGATTAAAACAATTCCGATGGCCATAATAAAACCAATTTGGAAAAACATTGACCTCTTACTTTCAAGGTCGGCTTTGGGTGATTTCTTGGCTTCCATTGTTCGATATTTTTAGTTGAACATTTATCGAACAAAAGCCAACTTCCGTGCCTTAAAATCTTCACCCAGACATCAAATCTACAATCAACAATAATTCAATAAATTAACATACAAAAAGTATTCGTCCGGAAAATAGTAAAATGACTAAAATCGCCCGTATGGGCGATTTTAATTGGCGATTTTGCTGTTTTCAATCGATCGATTTATGTATCGCAATATTGAATTTGGCAATTTTACGTTTCAATGCGTCGCGCGAAATGCCCAGAAGAGCAGCTGCTTCGGTTTGGTTGAAAGTTGTTTTCTCCAGAGCTGAGGCTATCATTTGTTGCTCCATCGAGTCGAGGTTCAGGTTGTTATGAATGGAATGGCTACTGTCGCCCGACGAGAGGGGAAAATCATCTGCCGTCAGCCGATTTCCAGAAGAGAGAATCAAGGCCCTTTCAACCAGATTACGAAGTTCGCGAACGTTTCCTGGAAACAAATAGTTTTTCAGCTTTCGAATAACGGCATCATCGACCAGGGGCTCACGTTGATTCTTTCGATGCGAAATTTGGGAAACAAAATGATGAAGAATCGGTTCGATATCTTCGGTCCGTTCTCGCAGCGGCGGAATATTAATTTCAATGGTATTGATGCGATGGTAAAGATCCATACGAAACCGCCCCTCTTTGACCATCTCGAACGGCGAACGGTTGGTTGCCGAAATCACCCGTAAATCAATATTAATTTCTCGGCTGCCACCTACTTTGCGTACTCTCCTTTCTTCCAGCACGCGCAGCAATTTGGCTTGCAACCCAATGGGCATATCTCCTATTTCATCCAGAAAAAGCGTTCCTCCTGAAGCCATTTCAAGATAGCCTTTCTTTTCGTCGCGGGCATCGGTAAATGCCCCTTTCACATGACCGAAGAACTCGCTTTCAAGCAGATTCTCGGGTATTGCAGCACTGTTTACCGGAACAAATATTCCTTTCTTTCGAGGACTTGCATAATGAATAATGCGTGCAATGATCTCTTTTCCGGTTCCATTCTCACCGGTAATCAATACATTGACACCCGGATCTGCGGCAACTTTCAGTGCTAACCCGGTAACAGCTTTTATGGTTGGGCTTATTCCCACAAAGTCCTTGTCGACAAGCTGCTCCAATTCGCGGTTAAGCAACGAATGGCGTATCTCCGCTTCGTTCAGACGATTTTGCAACTGCATCATTTTTCCGGTCCGTTCAATGGCAACCAGTATATCCATCACCTGAAATGGTTTTCTGATAAAATCGGAAGCTCCCAACCGCATCGACTGTATAACCATCTCCATATCACCATAACCGCTCATCATCATCACGGATGTATCTTTAGAGATCCAACGGACCTTTTCCAACACTTCCAACCCATTAATTCCCGGCATCATGACATCGAGCAAAAGAATATCAAACTGGTCGTCGTGCAGCAACCTGAAAGCCTGTTCGGCCTGATTCGCAGCGACCACTTCAAAACCTTTCTTTTGCAAGTGCCACGAGAGTTGCTCGGTTATCTTGGTTTCATCGTCGAGAATAAGAATTTTCAGGTTGTTGTTCATTGTAAAGTCGTTTTATGGTTTCGATACAGGCAATTCAATTGTCATTACAGTTCCTTCTCCTGTTGTGCTAAACGGAATAATCCGCCCGTTCATTTGCGTGATGATTCCATGGGCAATGGCCAGTCCAAGACCGGTACCTTGCCCAAGTTTTTTGGTGGTAAAAAATGGGAGGAAGATATCGGTCAGTTTATCTGCTTCAATACCAATTCCATTGTCTTTTATCTGGATGACAACGCCGCCGGATGCAGACCATGAGGTTACAACAGCGATCCGTTTTACCGAGTTTTCTTTTTGGACTACTGCATCACGAGCATTGGCTATCAGGTTCAATATCACTTGTTCAAACTTATGCGGATTACCCAAAAGCAGAACATCGGGCGCTTCATACAATTCCTCAAGTTGGATTCCATGATTAATCATCTGTTGACGAACCATTTTCAACGCATCGAAAATCACCTTGTCGGGATTAAAAAGTTCCACAATCTCCTCTTTCTGTCCACTGGAAAAAATCCTGATGTGGTCAACAATACCCCTTACCCGCTCAATATCATCAAAAATCCCTTTAACTGTTTTTTGAACGAAAGCCTTATTAAAATCAGGATCAGCCAATTCGTCACGTATAATTTCAGACGACAATGAAATATTTTGCATCGGTTGGTTAATCTCATGGGCAATTCCGGCTGCCAGCTCCCCCAGCGAAGTAAGGCTCGACTGATGAAAGATAATCTTTTGCTGTTGCTGCTGACGGTCGACCGCCTGACGCACCTCTTCTTCAAGTCTGGAATTATCACGTTTCTTTTGCACATAACGGTAAATTACAATGCCAATGGCAATTACAACAAAAAGAATGGTAGCGGCCAAACTTAATCGCCATTTGTTCAGCGATTCTTTTTCGAGGCTTAATCTAAGGTTCTCGCTCCGGGCCTGGAGAATATCGTTTTCCTGTTTCTTTTGACCCAGTTCGTACAAAACCAATGTATTGGCCAACTGGTTGTTTTTTTCTTCGAGATTCTTCTTTTCGAGCATTGACGAATACTCCAACTGAGCCTTGAATGCTTCTGCATAATTGTGCATATCGGATTGAACAATGGCAAGTAGTTTAAGTCCCTCGCGCAACTGTTCATTCTCGCCATGGCGACGTGCAGTTTCCACGGCCAGCCGGGTAAAGGTCAAACTTTTAGACAACTGGTTTACTGAAAGATAAAGTCTGCCCAGATTGAGCCAATTGGCCGTCAGCCCAAATTGATCATTTAACTCTTTCTGAATATCAATGGATTGGTTAAAATAAACAATTGCTTCAGCTTCATTTTTGAGCATATACGATGTACTCCCAAGCTGGTTGAATGCCGTTGCCTGTCCGTCGCGGGAACCTAACAACAAATAAATGAGATGCAAACGTTCAAAAGATGTAAGTGCCTTATCGTAGATACCCCGATTGTAATGTAATCGCCCGATTTTTTCAACTGTAACGGCCTGACCAATGCTATCACCAATTTGTTCCTGATTGAACAACAGATTGTTGTACCATTGCAGGCTTGAGTCGTAGTCGCCAAGATTGGAGTAAACATCGGCAATATTGGATACCAATTGAACGATTTGCTTTTTATCGCCCGATTTTTTGGCAATCGCCAGTGCGGCCTCATAATTCTCGAGTGCTTTGCGGTAGCGGGCAATCCTGAAATAGAGTGTCCCAACTTTGGATATGCCCTCTTCGTCACCAATCTGTTGATAAATATCGAGCGTATTCTTGTAATATTCCAATACCTTGTCGTAATCGCTTGAGAAATAATAGCCAACCCCTATATTGTTGAGCGCTTCGGCTTCTCCCCTTTTGTAACCAGAATTCCGGGCCAACTGTAAAGCCTGCTCGGCATAGGCTATGGTTTGTTCAGGATTGGTGTACCAGTTGGCAGCCGAACGGGCATTTAAACTGTCAATTCGGGCAATTGCTGATTGATTTTGAGCCAACAATACAGATGGATAGAGCAATAAAGCGAATGTCAACAAATGCCTGGCTGCATGAACGTTAAGGAAGCCTTTAGCCCTCGCACCCTGAGGCGATCTATGTTTGGTATGGCTTCTGAACAAAATCATCGATTGCTGGTTATTTTTTCGAATTTAACAATAAGCACTTAATCATGCAATATTTCGAAATCAAATGGTTTAATCACATCAGTCAAGGTTCAAAAAAACGATATGATGAAAATCAGGCTTCGAAAAATTAAATACTAATAATCAGAACATTACAATTAAATGTAAAAATAAAATCAAAAAACAGTTTATTTAGATTAACAAATTAAAAACTGTTTTACGAATAAATTTAAATTTGTCGGAAAATTTGGAAAATCAAAGAATTCAAACTTATCCATTGATTTATGACTAAGTACGTTTACACATTTGGAAACGGTCAGGCGGAAGGCCGCGCTGATATGAAAAACCTATTGGGTGGCAAAGGTGCCAACCTGGCTGAGATGAACCTGATTGGAGTACCTGTTCCTCCGGGTTTCACCATTACTACAGAAGTATGTACTGTATTTACCGAACAGGGGCGCTTTGCTGCAATCGAATTGGTAGCTAAAGAGGTTAAACAAGCCGTAGCATATATCGAAACCCTTACCGGAACAAAATTTGGTTCGAAAGAAAACCCATGTTTGGTTTCAGTCCGTTCAGGAGCCCGTGCTTCAATGCCTGGTATGATGGATACCATTTTGAACCTCGGCTTGAACGACCTTGCAGTAGAAGGAATTGCCAAAAAATCGGGGAACGAGCGTTTTGCCTGGGACTCATACCGCCGCTTTGTTCAGATGTACGGTGATGTTGTGTTAGGGATGAAACCACACAGCAAAGAGGATATCGACCCCTTCGAAGAAATTATCGAAGCACTGAAAGAAGAACTGGGAATTAAAGAAGATACCGAGTTTACCGTAGCCGATTTAAAGATCTTGGTCTTGCGTTTTAAAGAAGCAGTATTGAAGAAAACCCGTAAGGATTTCCCCTCTGATCCATGGGAACAACTTTGGGGTGCCGTTGGCGCAGTATTCGAAAGCTGGATGAACGACCGTGCCATCTACTACCGCAAACTGAACAATATCCCGGCCGAATGGGGTACTGCAGTTAACGTTCAAGCCATGGTATTTGGCAATATGGGAAACAACTCGGCTACCGGCGTTGGTTTTACCCGCGATGCATCGACAGGTGAAAACTTGTTTAACGGCGAATATTTAATCAATGCTCAGGGCGAAGATGTTGTAGCCGGTATCCGCACACCGCAACAAATTACACTCGAAGGTTCGCGCCGTTGGGCTGTTCTTCAGAATATTACAGAAGAAGAACGTGCTGCCAAATATCCTTCACTCGAAGAGGCTATGCCAAAAGCTTACGCCGAGTTGAAAGAGATTCAGCTCAAACTCGAAAACCACTACCGCGATATGCAGGATATCGAGTTCACCATTCAGGATGGTAAACTTTGGCTGCTGCAAACCCGTAACGGTAAACGCACCGGCGCAGCAATGGTAAAAATTGCCGTTGACCTGCTCCAGGAAGGTTTGATTGATGAAAAAACAGCCCTGCTCCGCCTCGAACCCAATAAACTCGATGAACTACTCCACCCTGTTTTCCATACTGAGGCATTGAAATCTGCAAAAATAATCGGGAAAGGCCTTCCGGCATCGCCAGGAGCTGCTACCGGTCAGATTGTTTTCTTTGCCGACGAAGCAGCCAAATTCGAAAACTCGATACTGGTACGTATCGAAACATCGCCCGAAGATTTGGAAGGGATGAACATTGCACGTGGTATTTTAACCGCCCGAGGCGGTATGACTTCACACGCTGCCGTTGTTGCTCGTGGTATGGGTAAATGTTGTGTTTCAGGAGCAGGAAGCCTCCGAATCAACTACAAAAACCGTACGATGGAAGCCAATGGTAAAATTTACAAAGAAGGCGACTGGATCTCGCTAAACGGTTCGACAGGAGAAGTGTACGAAGGGAAAGTGAAAACCCAGGAAGCCACTTTGAGCGGCGACTTTGGCAAAATCATGGAACTCTCTGACAAATATACCCGCATGTATGTCCGCACCAATGCGGACTCGCCCAAAGATGCACGCGTAGCACGCGAATTTGGGGCTAAAGGTATTGGCCTCTGCCGTACAGAGCATATGTTTTTTGAAGGCGAACGCATCAAAGCCATGCGCGAAATGATTTTGTCGTCTGAAACTGAAGGCCGCAAAGAAGCGTTGGCAAAATTACTCCCATACCAACGTGCCGACTTCGAAGGCATTTTCGAAGCCATGGCCGGATATGGCGTAACCGTTCGTTTGCTCGACCCGCCGTTGCACGAATTTGTTCCCCACCAGCAAGCTACCCAAAAAGAGTTGGCCGAAGAGATGGGTATCTCGATCGACCAAATCCGTATCAAAGTTGCCGAACTGGAAGAATTTAACCCGATGCTGGGTCACCGTGGTTGCCGTTTGGGAATCACCTATCCCGAAATCACGGAAATGCAATCCAGGGCAATTATCGAAGCGGCCCTGAACCTGAAAGCCAAGGGTATCGAAACCAAACCCGAGATCATGGTTCCGCTCGTAGGCACCATTGCAGAACTGAACAACCAATCAAAAATTATTCACGATACTGCGGCTAAAGTTTTTGAAGAACGTGGCGAAAAAGTGGAATATCTGGTTGGAACGATGATCGAAGTGCCTCGTGCTGCCCTGACCGCCGAAGGAATTGCCAAAGTTGCCGACTTCTTCTCTTTCGGGACAAACGACCTTACCCAAATGACAATGGGCTTTTCTCGTGACGATGCTGGCAAGTTCTTGCCGGCTTACCTTGAAAAAGGTATCCTGAAACAGGATCCATTCCAGGTTCTCGATCGTCACGGTGTTGGCCAATTGGTCGAGATGGGGGTAAAAAAAGGCCGTTCCACCAAACCCGATTTGAAAGTAGGTATTTGCGGCGAACATGGTGGAGAGCCAAGTTCAGTCGAATTCTGCGACGCTGTTGGGTTAGATTATGTAAGTTGTTCGCCTTTCCGTGTGCCGATTGCCCGTTTGGCAGCTGCACAGGCCAACATCAAACATTCAGCCAAATAATATCATCCGATAGACAAGAAAAAAGGAGCTTCGCGCTCCTTTTTTTATTTCAAGCTAAACATAAACCACAATTGGCAGAGATTGGCCAAATTAACGAAATGCACTATCTTTGCCCAAAATATAAAAAAATTAAATGGGGCGAATTCTGGCCATTGATTACGGAAAAAAAAGAGTAGGATTGGCTGCAACCGACCCCCTGCAGATTATTGCTACCCGTTTAACAACGGTATCGGCAGAAGAGATCTGGAACTTTTTAGAAGCTTATTTTGTAAAAGAAGAGGTCGAGCTGGTTTTGGTCGGCTATCCTGTTCAACTGAACAATCAACCTTCGGAAGCGTTACGCTACATCAACCCATTTCTGCAAAAATTGCAGGAAAAGTATCCGGCCCTGCCGGTAAAACTGATGGACGAACGTTACACATCGAGAATGGCATTTCAAACCATGATTGATGCCGGTTTAAAAAAGAAAGAACGACAGGACAAAGCACTGGTCGATGGCGTTAGCGCCACCATTATACTTCAATCGTATCTCGAAAGCAGAAAATTTATTTAACTATGATTTATCCGATTACGGTTTACGGCGACCCGGTATTGCGCAAAGTGACCACCGATATTGACAAAAATTACAAGGATCTCGATATATTGATAAATGATATGTTCGAAACAATGTACAATGCCGACGGCGTTGGACTGGCTGCCCCGCAAATAGGGCTGACCGACCGTATTTTTGTAGTCGATTTAACCCCGCTGGCCGAAGAAGACCCCCGGCTGAAAGATTTTAAGAAGGCTTTCATCAACGCGCATATCGTTGAGCGAAGCGGCGAAGAAGAGTTGATGGAGGAGGGCTGCCTGAGTATCCCCGGTATCCATGAAAAAGTTTACCGTCAGGATAAAATCAGGATTAAATATTTCGATGAAAAATGGAACGAGTTCGATGAAGAATATACCGGTTACCCGGCACGTGTGCTCCAACACGAATACGACCACCTCGACGGAATTATGTTTGTCGACCACTGTTCGCCATTAAAAAAACGGCTGCTCAAAGGCAAACTAACCGATATTTCGAAAGGGAAAACCAACGCAAGCTACCGTATCAGGACCCCAAAAATCTAATTGGCAGTCGATTACTGTATTATCTCACAAATTTGTCGTAAATTGGATGTAATCAACCCAGGGTTACATGACCATTTTCAACGACCAGCTTCGAAAGGCTCCGTTTGTCAGGCTTCTTCTCCCGCTATTGGCCGGAATTATTGCCGGAGGAATGTTGTCTCCCGTAAGTAGAATAATTACGCTATCGATTCTTATCTTGCTGGTAGTTATAGTTTTTGTGCTTCGAAAGCCAAACTACCGCAACGAAGTATGGTTGGGCATTACACTGCTGACAATCATTTTTGTTGTCGGATTTGAACAAGCCAACAACAGCCGTTTCGAAGCCGAAACGCTGGAAACGAAGGGTTATGTAGCCATATTGGATGAATATCCCGCCGAGCGTGCCAAAACCTACAAAGCAACGATTAAGCTGGCAGACACCCAAATAAAAATACTGGCCTATTTCCCTAAGGTGAACGGAATCGACACGCTCAAACCCGGAACCCATCTGATTTTCACCGGAAAACCTGAGCAAATTGTCAATCATGGAAATCCATTTGAATTTGATTACCAGACCTATATTAACCATCGCGGCATCGGACATCAAATCTTTTTCCGCGAAGGCGATTACAAGTTTATCAATCAACAAAAAAAATCCCTGAAATACAGCGCATTAATATTTCGCGACAAGCTTATCCATATTTTACAAACAAACGGGATAACCGGTGAAACCCTCGATGTGATATCGTCGATAGCACTGGGGGCACGCGATGAACTGGATAAGGATACGTTGCAGCATTTCTCGAATGCAGGCGTGATACATGTTCTTTCGGTATCTGGACTGCATGTAGCCATCATTTTTGTCGTTCTCGACTGGATGCTTCGCTTCATCAAACGGAGAGAGAAAGGATTGATGCTGCACACCCTTCTAATGCTCTCAACGCTTTGGGCTTACGCCCTGATTTCGGGGATGTCGCCCTCGGTACTGCGGGCAACGGCAATGTTTTCGTTCATTGTAATTGGCAAGAATCTGCAACGTAGTCCAAACATTTACAATTCATTGGCTGCTTCGGCATTTATACTGTTACTTGTTCAACCCCAACTGATTTACGATGTTGGTTTTCAACTCTCCTATTTTGCTGTAGCCTCAATCGTCTGGCTCTATCCGGTTCTTTACAGGCAACTCTATTTCAGCAATTATTTTATCGACAAAGGGTGGGCTTGCCTGGTAGTTTCTGTTGCGGCACAAATAGGGACTTTACCGCTAACACTCTACTATTTTCATCAGTTCCCGGTCTATTTCTGGCTGGCCAACTGGGCTGTGATAATTACCAGTACATTACTGCTATATTTAGCCTTTCTGCTGTTTATCGTAGCACCGCTGCTCCCCATCGCAGGCCAGATGATTGCATTTCTGCTAAAATGGGACACCGAATTTATGCTTTGGTGCATCCAAAAAATCGAGCTGTTGCCTTTTGCGGTAATACCCGACATCTATCATCCCTTTTATCTCTATTTATTGGTAACTGCATTTGCACTATCGCTTCTACTGTTGTATAAACAACCTAAATACAAATGGTTAACGGCTTCGATGACATTATTGCTGATAATTGTCACGACACAAACTATCCAAAAATACAGTGCGCTGACCCGAAAAGAAATTGTCGTCTTCAATTATCAGCAACAAATACTGGTTGCTTTTACATCGGGCCGGACCACCACTTTTGTAAGCGACAAGGCCATTTTCAGCCATCCGCAATTTGCCTATACCGTTCGCCCCTATATTGGCAACCGGATGATACGAACAACTTTTCACCAGCAACTTAACAAGCCTTCGAAAAATAGCAACAAAACCCTGATATCAAAAAATGGGTTTATTAACTTTCAAGGAATCAGGGTAATATTAACCGACAAGCAGAAAAATGAATTATACAACCATTTTCCGCTGCCTGATTTGAGGATTGAACACAGGAAACATTCGGACGAACCAGATGTAAACAGTAAAACCGGGAATCGATCAAACAGGCCCAATACTTTCAACATCTGTTTTACCGACCCATCGGGCAAAGCGCAGTCGGTTGAATTCAACAACACCTCTATATCTCTCATATTCAACAAAAATAACAGTCTAAAAAATTTAGTCGTACCGCTGAGGTTCGAATAGGTAAAAAGCGTTAATTTGCACATTCAAACGCATCTAAAAAAATGAAAATAGTGATTGCCGGTGCCGGCGAAGTGGGCACACATTTGGCCAAAATGTTATCCAGAGACGACCACGATATTATTCTTTTCGACGAAGGGAAAGAGAAATTGAGCACGATATCATCGTCACTCGATGTGATGACCATCTCGGGCAGCACACTCTCGTTTGACGACCTGAAAGATACCGACATAGCCAACAGTGACCTCTTTATTGCCGTAACACCGTATGAAGACCGAAACATTGTTGCCTGCCAGTTGGCCAAACATTTGGGCACCAAGAAGGCGGTTGCCCGAATCGACAATCAGGAATTTTTGTTTCCGCAAAACCGTGAATTTTTCACCGCTTTGGGTATCGATGAACTGATCTACCCCGAACATCTTGCCGCGAAAGAGATTATTGCCCATATCAAACAAACCAGTACACGCCAGATCTTCGAGTTCTCGGGCGGCAAACTGGTGCTTTTCGCCGTTAAAATACGTGAAAACGCGAGCCTTATCAACATACCGCTTCACGATTTAACCCACGAATTGGATAACTTCAGGGTAGTCGCCATTTCTCGTGATTCTGAAACAATAATTCCTCACGGTAACGATTTAATCCTGAAAGACGACCTTGTGTTTTTTGTTTCCAAACCGGCACTGGTCGATTCCATTCTCCAAAAAGCCGGAAAAGAGAAATTTGTAGTCAAAAATGTGATGATTTTAGGCGGAAGCCGTATCGGTATGAAAACCGCCCTGCGGCTCGGCGACAGCTTCAACATCAAAATCATCGAACAGAATAAGGAGCGTAGCCTGAAAGTGGCCGAAAAGGTAAGCCATGCACTGGTTATCAATGGCGATGGCCGCGATTTGGAATTACTGAAGTCGGAAGGAATCGAGCAAATGGATGCCTTTGTTGCCGTTACCGGAAATTCCGAAGCCAATATCCTCTCGTGCCAGTTGGCCAAAAAAATGGGGGTAAAACGGACCATTGCCGAAGTGGAAAATATCGATTATATCGATTTTGCCGAACGAATTGGTATTGGTGGTGTAATCAACAAAAAACTGTTGGCCGCATCCTACATCTATCGCTACACGATGAATGCCGAAGTGTCGCATGTTAAATGCCTGACTGCATCCGATGCCGAAGCGCTCGAATTCGTGGTAAAAGAGGGAGCCAAAGTGACCAAATATCCGCTTCGGGACCTAGATTTTCCGAAAGAGGCAACCATTGGTGGCTATATTCGCGATAATCAGGGTCATATTGCCAACGGGAATACCCAAATACTTGCTGGCGACCGGGTCGTGGTTTTCACCCGCCCCGACGCACTGAAAAAGCTGTCGAAATATTTTAAATAGCCACCAAATGAGAACTTGAATGCTGAACTTCAGGGTACTTTTCAAGGTAATGGGCATGTTGCTGGTGGGCGAATCAATCGCCATGTTCCTTGCATTTCTTGTGGCCATCCTTTACCGCGAACCCGATATCCAGTCATTCGGCATCTCATCATCAATCACACTGCTGTCAGGCCTTTTGTCGATTCTTATCGGCCGAAAAACTACCGACCAAATGATTGGCCGGCGTGAAGGCTATATCATTGTCGCATTAGTATGGATAGTCTTTTCGTTTTTTGGCGCACTCCCCTTTGTAATTGGCGGATTTATACCGTTGTATACCGATGCTTTCTTCGAAACCATGTCGGGGTTTACCACCACCGGGGCATCCATACTCGAAGACATTGAATCGCTGCCCCACGGGATTTTGTTTTGGCGCAGCATGACCCAATGGCTGGGGGGCATGGGTATGATTGTATTGTCGCTCGCCATTTTACCAATACTCGGCATCGGTGGGATGCAGTTATTCATCGCCGAAGTACCTGGTCCAACCCCCGATAAACTGAGGCCACGGATTCGCGAAACCGCCAAACAGTTGTGGGGAATCTATTTCTTGCTCACCCTGATGGAAACCATCTTCCTGATTTTTGGGGGCATGTCGCTGTTCGATGCCGTTTGCCACTCATTTACCACCATGGCTACCGGTGGATATTCGACCAAACAGGCCAGTATCGGACATTGGGATTCGGCCTATATTCACTATGTCATCACACTTTTTATGTTTCTGGCCGGAACCAACTTCACCCTCACCTATTTTGCCATTCACCGTAAATTCGGAAAAATCCGCACCAACGAAGAGTTCAAATGGTATCTCTTTTTTATTGGGGCATTCACGTTGGTCATTGCTTTGGGGCTGATGTTTCACAACAACCATTCACTCGAACAAAATTTCAGGGATTCACTTTTTCAGGTCGTTTCAATTATTACAACTACGGGCTACGCTACCGTCGATTATATGATTTGGTCGCCTGTCCTGATTCTGGTACTCTTTACCCTCTTTTTCTTTGGCGGGTCGGCCGGCTCAACAGGCGGGGGAATAAAAATAGTCCGCATTGTTTTATTGCTCCGAAATGGTTGGTACGAGTTAAAAAGGTTGATTCACCCCAACGCCGTTATTCCGGTGTTGTACAATAAGAAACTGGTAACCGACCAGATTATACTCAATGTACTGGCATTCTTTATTATATACCTGATTATCTTCTTCGGAAGTGTGATTATTTTTACTTTCTCTGAGCCAGACTTAGCCGCAGCCATGGGTGCGGTAGCCACTTCGCTGGGTAATATCGGCCCCGGACTGGGGGAACTGGGGCCAGCCAGTAATTTTTACAAAATCAACGACTTTGGCAAGTGGTTTCTCTCCTTTCTGATGCTTCTGGGCCGGCTCGAACTCTTCACAATTCTGGTCATTTTTACGCCCTCGTTCTGGCGGAAATAGCCTTTATTCGATAAGTATCCCTTTCCCCTGCCGAACAATCACAATCTCGTCGCCGGTACAATCTACCACTGTCGAGGGAATATTACCTCCATAACCACCGTCGATGACCAAATCGACCTGATGGCTAAACTTCTCTTCAATCAATTCGGGATCGGTGATGTATTCCAGAATTTCATCATCGTCGTGTACCGATGTGGAAAGAATAGGGTTGCCAAGTTCCCTGACAATTTCACGAATAATATTATTGTCCGGCACACGAATTCCTATGCTCCGTTTAGAGTTCTTAAAAAGCTTGGGGACATTATTATTGGCATCAAGAATAAAGGTAAACGGCCCGGGAAGGTTCTTTTTCATCAACTTAAAAATGGAATTGGGAAAGGGTTTTGTAAAAACGGAGATTTGGCTCAGATCGTAGAAGATAAACGAGAAATCGGCCTTCTCGGGCTTGATATTCTTGATTTTAGCCACCCGCTCAACCGCCCTGGCCTTGGTGATATCGCAGCCAATACCATAAATCGTATCGGTAGGGTAAATAATCACGCCGCCATCGCGCAACAGTTCAACAATCTTTTGAACTTCGCGCGGGTTTGGATTCTCGTTGTAGAGGCGTGTTGTCATAAGCGTTTATTTCCCTCAATCGATTTTGATACCGGAAAGCAGCTAAAATTAATTAATTCACTCTATTTTTGCCTGTCGAACCACAACAATCTTTTCAATTGTCAGCTACCAGAGATTTAACACAAGGATCTATTCCCCGGCAAATTATTAAACTGTCACTTCCCATCATGGGGACCTCGTTTGTACAAATGGCTTATAACCTGACTGATATGCTATGGTTAGGCCATGCCGGAAGCAACTATGTGGCTGCAGTTGGTGCTGCTTCCTATTTTACATGGTTTGGCGTTTCGGTGATGTTGATTGCACGTATTGGTGCCGAAGTAGGCATTTCGCAATCGCTCGGGGCCGGCAACCAACAAAAGGCATTGCGCTTTGCCAACAACTCTGTCTCGCTGGTATTGCTGATGGCCTTTATCTTCGGGGTCATTACCTTTATCTTTGGGAACCAGCTTATATCCCTTTTCAAAATTGACGATGCAGGCGTTCACCAATCGGCTGTCTCGTACCTGAAAATCATTGCCGTTGGAGCATTCTTCTATTACTCCAACCCCACATTTACCGGAATTTTCAACGGGACCGGAAACCCTAAAATGCCATTTCGGATCAACGCCACCGGCCTGATATTCAATATTATTCTCGACCCTGTTTTTATTTACGGCTGGTGGTTCATACCACGAATGGGTTCCGACGGCGCAGCTATTGCCACTATTTTATCGCAAGCTATCGTTACTATTTTGTTTTGGGCCATCACCCGAAGGGGTAAAGGCCCTTTTGCCAACTTCCGTTTCAGCCTCGGTTTCGATCGCAAAATCACCAAAAAAATCTTCCAACTCGGTTTGCCGGTTGCGCTGCATAGCATTCTCTTTGCTTCGTTCGGTATGGTGCTTACACGCATCATCAGCCAGTGGGGGGCACTTCCCATTGCTATCCAAAGCGTTGGGGCACAAATCGAAGCACTCAGCTGGATGACTGCCAGCGGCTTTTCGACCGCGCTGGGCGTTTTCACCGGGCAAAATTTCGGGGCAGGCAACTGGGACCGGATTTTCAAAGGGTATATGATAACGCTTGCCATTAGTTCGGTTATCGGTATCGCCGTGACCATTCTTTTTCTGGTTTTCGGGCACGATATTTTTTCAGCCTTTATACCTGAAAAAGAAGCTATCGCGCTGGGAGCTGTATATCTAGCCATTCTGGCCATCTCACAACTTTTTATGTGTGTCGAAATCACCACAGGTGGGGCCTTCAACGGAATTGGACAAACCTTTCCCCCTTCGGCTGTAGGAATTATCCTTACCGGAGCCAGAATCCCTATGGCACTGGTATTGAGCCAGCCTCAATATTTTGGTGTGACGGGGGTATGGTGGAGCATCACCATCAGCTCGGTACTGAAAGGCATTGTTTTACTGGGTTGGTACCATTTCAAGGTCTATCGCAACCATCCCGAAAAGGTAGAGATTAATTTCAGGGATCAGTTTATCCGCTTCATCCCTTCGCGGGTACGGCAGGAAATATTCGACAACAAGCTTATTGGCAACGATGAAAAGTGAAATTGTACAGACTGCTGACGGTTCCAGCACCATTTTTCTTCCAGAAATTGGCGAACACTACCACTCCACTTACGGCGCAGTGCAAGAGTCGATGCATGTCTTTCTTTCGTCGGGGCTCGAAAAATGCAGCAAAACACCTCTAACCATCTTTGAAGTAGGTTTTGGCACCGGGTTAAATGCCCTTTTAACTGCGGATAGCCATTGGGCAAAAGAAAAAAAGATCCATTATATTACTGTCGAGAAATATCCCGTTTCAGAAACGATTTGGCAACAACTTCAATTCCCATCCGGAGAACCTTCACTTTTCGAAGCCTTGCACCGTTCCGTTTGGGAAGCCAAAACACCAATCCACCACGGCTTCGATTTGCAAAAACTACAAGGCGACCTGCTTACCATCGACTTTAGGCAACTCCCGTTGTTCGACCTAATCTATTTCGATGCCTTCTCGCCCGACAAGCAACCGGAGCTTTGGAGCCTTGCGGTTTTCGAAAAGCTATACCGGCAGTGCAACCCCGAAGCCGTTCTGGTTACCTACTGTGCCAAAGGCCAGGTACGCCGCAATATGCAACAGGCCGGGTTTGTGGCCGAAAGGTTGCCAGGCCCTCCCGGAAAAAGGGAAATGCTAAGGGGCGTAAAGCGTTAAATCATTCTTTATCGGCCAACAAACCATCACGATATCCCTCCGGGCAATAAAAAGCATCCGTAGTACCATCTAAATCCGCCCCGGTTAAAACTTTGGCTAATGAAATGAATAATAAGTAGCCCCGGATCGTTTTTGGTCAAAAAATCGCTACATTCGCTGCTTCAAAAAGAATATCAAATTTTATTAAAATCAATTATGCAAATTAAGTCTCTTGTTATCGTTGCAGTTGCCGGTTCAATGTTTCTGGCTTCTTGCAATACTACTAAAAGCTCGAAAGTTGAATTGAAAACCCTGGCCGACTCGGCAGCTTACGCTATCGGTGCCGACTTAGGACAAAATATCAAGCAGAACCTCCCTACCGCCCCCGGAGGCAGCGAGCTGGACATGAAAATTGTTATGGCCGCATTTAATCAGGTTATGACCGACCAACCTTCGCAAATTGCTGTCGACCAGGCCCAGACCATTACCCAGAACTATTTTATGAAAAGCCAGGTTGCTGAAGGTGAAAAAAATAAAGCCGAAGGGGTTAAATTTCTCGAAGAAAACGGTAAAAAAGCAGGTGTAACCACCACTGCCAGCGGTTTGCAGTACGAAGTGCTGAAAGAAGGCAGCGGTGCTAAACCAACTGAAACTTCAACCGTCAAAGTACACTATCACGGTACAACCATCGACGGTAAAGTATTCGACAGTTCGGTCGACCGTGGCGAACCGGTTTCGTTCCCGCTGAACGGCGTGATTAAAGGATGGACAGAAGGGCTTCAGCTGATGACCGTAGGTTCAAAATATAAATTCTACATCCCATCAGAACTGGCTTACGGCGAACGCGGCCCCTCTCCTGAAATCAAACCCAACTCAGTATTGGTTTTCGAAGTCGAATTACTCGAAATCGAAAAATAGTATTGGGTTTATGTTATCTTTAGGATAAGTATATCTCAACAAAAAACAGAACCCGGAAAAGCTGGCGTACAGTTCTTCCGGGTTCTGTATCTCAACCCGAAAAATATTTGTTATGAACTTAAAAATCAAAGGGAAAGTAGTAGAAATGCTTCCGGTGCAAACCGGCACAAGCCCCCGCGGCGAATGGAAAAAACAAGAAATCGTTGTCGAAACCAGCGAAGATCAATACCCCAAAAAAATCTGCTTCACCATTTTCAATAAGCTCGAACTGCTTAACGGAATAAGCCGAAACAGCGAAGTGGAAGTGTCGTTCAATATCGAAGGACGCGAATACAACGGGAAATGGTTCCACAACATCAACGCCTACCGTATCGATGCCCTTGCCCAAAACGACGAAGGGGCATTACCCGCGCCTCCGCCGTTCAGCATCAACGACATGCCTGTGGCCGACGAAAAAGATGACCTGCCATTTTAATCTGTCGAATCGCATAAAAACTAAAAAGAGCCCCGAAAGAGGCTCTTTTTTGTTTTTATGAAATACCGTTACTTAATCGGTATCTGGCGTTTGAAATCCTGCTCCAGCGAGATAAAAGTCTCGGTTCGGGCAATGCCGTCGATAGCCTGTAAATCAGTATCGATTATCTTCATCAGGTGTTTATTGGTCTTGGTCTGTATCTTGATAAAGATAGCATATTGACCAGTGGTGTGGTGACACTCTACCACTTCAGGAATTTCTTTCAACTGTTTCAACACCTTACGGTCGAAACTGGTCTTTTCGAGATAGATCCCCATATAAGCTGTGGTATTGTAGCCCAGCTTTTGCGGACTAACAATAAATTCGGAGCCGGTAACCACGCCCAGCGATATCAGCCGTTGCACCCGCTGGTGGATTGCAGCCCCCGATACCCCGCACTCGCGGGCCACTTCCAAAAATGGCACCCTTGCATTGTTGGTTATCAATTTTAATATCTTCCGATCAAGATCATCAATCTGAACGGTTTGCTCTTTAAAGTCTTCTTCAAATTCCAAATTATTCTTTTTCACAACGCTTTCAATTTGTTATCAAATCGCGAAATATTTTACAAAATTATAACTTTTTCTGAAATACAAAGTGGCGCACTCATTTTTTAAAGCTGTTTAACAATAGGTTTGAACCAAACGACCAAATCAATGGCCAACCCAATATGCCAAAGGGTTATCTTCGCCAATCGGCTCCCGACGGGTTTTGAAAAACACGCAAATCGAATTCCGGTAAAATAGCAATGATATGGTCGACAATATCGGCCTGTATGGCTTCGTAGCGCACCGAATCCTGCTCCGTGCTGAAAACAATATATTCGAGCGGCAACCCGCGCTCGGTAGACTGCAAATAACGGACAATCAGCGTCATATCATTATGGGTCTTGGGATGTATCCGCAAATAGGCCTCCACATACTGACGAAAGAGCGAAATATTGGTTGGGTTGGGCAACAGCGATGCCTTCCAGTCGGGGAAGCTGGGAAATTGGCTTTGAACCATCGTATGATAGGTTTTGATAACCGGCAATTCCGAAATACGGTCCATAAAAGCCTCATCGCTAAACTTCACATAACTCATATCAATAAACACAGAACGTTGTATTCTTCGCCCGCCCGATTCCTGCATCCCAATCCAGTTGGTTACCGGTTCGGTTACCAGCGAATAAGTAGGGATTGTGGTAATGGTCTTGTCCCAGTTTTGCACTTTCACAGTCGTGAGCGATATATCCTCAACGGTTCCGTCGACATTAAATTTCTGAACGGTAATCCAATCACCCGGCTTAATCATCTTATTGGCAGCCAACTGTATACTGGCAACCAATCCAAGAATAGGATCGCGGAAGACCAACATCAGCACGGCCGCCATAGCCCCAAGGCCGGTAAAGAGCTTCGAAGGATTTTGCCCTACCAATACCGATACCACCAGAATAGCCCCGATAAAATATATCAGAATTTTAATCAACTGAAGATACCCCTTAATCGGCCTTTCGGCAGCAAACGAATAGGTGTTGTAAATATCTTGCGAAGCATCCAGAAAACGGCTGATGGCCGTAATTACCGCCAGCATAAGATAGATTTTGGCCACTCCGCGAATGGCAGCCGGCAACCACGACAAATCGTCGACACCAAAGCCGGCCGCACTGTAAATCAGGATTGCCGGGACAACATGGGCCAACACGTGAAAAACTTTATGCTGAAACAACACATCGTCCCACTGCCCTTTTGTGTGGGCAATCAAATGGCCGATAATCCGTACAAAAACATTGCGCAACAGATAAAACAGCAACAGTGCCGCCACGCCCATCGCCACAAACGCACCCAGCGCAGCCGTGTAAACAGCCAGTTTGGGATAAAAATTATACCCCAGAAACAACTCCTTCAAATAATCATAAAGTATACCCATTGTCGTTCACTTATTATTCGATTTCTTTTATATTTGAATGCTTTTGCAAAATTAAGTAAAGGAGAGTGAATACCATGAGAAAATTTTTGGCCATCATCATCTTATTTTTAGGTTGGGGAACTGTAAAGGGTGCAGTCAACTTCGATCAATATTTTAACGAAGGGGTATTTCGCTTCGATTGTTACCTGACGGGAAACTCAACCGTTACGACCGTTCTCCCCGCAGCAATGAAATTTGAACCGGTTTGGGGCGGGTCGCGCACCAATCTGGCCGATGCCCAACACTACGGCACTTTCCGTTTCAGGGTGTTCAATGTAGCCGACGAAGCGTTGATCTATTCGAAAGGCTTCGCCCCCATCTTTCAGGAGTGGCAAACCACAGCCGAAGCCAAAAGCATTTCGAAAGCCTTCTATCAGGTTATCCGGTTTCCGTTTCCGAAGCAAGCGGTCCGACTGGTTATCGAACGACGCAAATTCGATGGCGAGTTCGATGCCATCTACACCACCACCATCAACCCGTCGAACTATTTTATTGTTCGCGAAAAACCCGTACCGGTCGACGTGGAGAACATTCTTCTGTCGGGTACTCCCGATAAAAAAATCGATATTGCCTTTCTGGCCGAGGGCTATAAAGCATCGGAGATGGACAAATTTGTGAAAGATATCCGCCGCCTGACCGACTCGCTCTTCGCCGTGAAGCCTTTCTCCGAGATGAAGGAATATTTTAATCTCTATGCGGTAAAAAGCCCTTCGGTCGACTCGGGAACCGATATCCCGGGCGATGGCGTTTATGCCAATACCGCCTTTAACAGTTCGTTTTACACCTTCGACATTTCGAGATACCTCACCAGTTCTGACATGAAAAGCATCCACGATCAGGCTGCGTCGGTCCCTTACGATCAGCTATATGTGCTGGTCAACTCGACCCGGTATGGCGGTGGCGGATTTTACAACTTCCTGAATTTAACCACTGTCGACCATGCCCTCTCGCCTAAAGTGTTTATCCACGAATTTGGTCACGGCTTTGCCGGTTTGGGCGACGAATATTACAACTCGGAGGTGGCTTACGAAAATTATTACAACCTCGAAGTGGAGCCCTGGGAGCCCAACCTCACCACTCTGGTCAACTTTGCTTCGAAATGGAAAGATTTGGTCGACAAAAGTACACCGATGCCTACCCCTCGCACAGCCGACTATACCGGTAAAGTTGGGGTTTTCGAAGGCGGCGGTTATATGACCAAAGGAATTTACAGCCCTGCCGAAGATTGCCGGATGAAGTCGAATGCCCCGCAGGATTTCTGTCCGGTATGCCAGCGCGCCATTCGCGAAACCATTTTACTGAATACCAAATAGCCGTTTAAAACCGGTTTAAAGCCTGTTTACCATCCAACTCTTCAGTTGGACAGGGTCGCTATACCCTGTTGCCATCCGGCTCTCCATTGCATCAACGATGCTTAAAAACCGGGTTTTCGCAATACCTTAGTAAATATTTGTGTATTGCATCTATATTATTACTGTGTCCTTTACTAAAATAAGTATGCAGTTTGAAAATGGTTTACCGGAATAGGTATATGCTGTGCGTACAACATGCGGGGAGCGAATGAACAAGCGGGAAAAAAGTTGAAAAAAATTTCAGCGATAAAATCACTGATTACCAATACTTAAAGGCTATGTTGTAAAAAAAGTTGAAAAAAAACCTCCTTTTTTTGGTAACAAATTACTGGTCATTCCTATTAATAGATGAATTTACTTTATTAAAGATGACAAGGGATATAGTTTTAAACAGCGAATCGTTATTATTACTCTGTGCTTTACCTAGTTGTACTCTATTTGCATCGGATGCGAATTTGCTTAACCCGAAAATTACAAACATAACCGGTAGCTGCATGAACCGCAATTTATTGCTGCGGGCTTGGTAGCACCGGGCGATTCGAAACCCATCATTTGAGCATTAGTTAATTCAATTAGTTTTACATTTTAAATTTTCAGTGAGAGAAAAAGCCTCTGTAACGGAGGCTTTTTTTATGGTCTTTAAGATTGACCTGTCGGGGATTTGTACCGATTGTCGTGAAAAGGGGATAAATGGACCAATGTTTTAGTTGAGCGAAATGTGACAGTCTGACCGGTCAACTTTATTTAAGATGGTGAACGCGAAACCATTTATACCAATTTTTGTTCGAGCGCCATGCGAACCAGTAAAGCGGTATTTTTTGCACCGAGCTTAAACAACAAATTTTTGCGATAGCTGTTTATGGTCTCAACACCCAAAAACAGTCTTTGGGCAATTTCGGCATTGGTTAACCCATCGACAATTAAACGCAGTAGTTCTGTTTCGCGCGGAGTAAGAAAGATATGCTTGTCAGACTGCCGTTTAAGAAAAAGATCAACCTCGTGGCAAAGAAATATTTCGCCGGCAGCAACCCGTTCAATTCCCTCCACAATCTCCTCGGGCATTGCATTCTTCAGCAAATAACCTTTAGCCCCGTTGTCGAGCATTTTCTTTACAATGGTAAATTCGCTAAAACTGGTAAGGGCTATCACATGAATGTTTGGCCAACGTTGACAAACTTCTTTACATAGATCGACACCGTTACTATCGGGCAGATTGATATCGAGCAGCAATACGTCGGGCCGCGAAAACCCCAGCATGCTGATACAGCCTTTTCCGCTCCCCGTGGCATCGATAACAGTTGCCTTTCCGGTTGCATCAATCAGTTTCTTTAATCCTTCAATCAGTAAAGGATGGTCGTCGACAATGGCAACTTTAATCATAGCAGGCTATTTTTAACATTCAGGTCGACATGGGCTTCGGTTCCGTTTCCGGGCGAAGAGAGCAAATCAAATTTTCCGCCAAGCGATTCAATGCGACTGCGTACGCTGTTAAGCCCGGTAGTTGCGGTCAATTTTACCTTTCCGGGCTCGAAACCGATGCCATTGTCTTGTACCACCATACTGATGCGGCAGCCTTCGTCGATAAGCTGCACGTTTATCTGGCTGGCAGCCGAATGTTTAATGGCATTGTTCACCAATTCCTGAACGGTGCGAAACAGTGCTATTTCCATCTTTTCAGGGTGCCGCTGATCGTTTCCGTAGTAATGAAATTTTACGTGATCGATTCCCTGGCAGAAATCGGATATCGCAGCTTTCAGTCCGTAACGCATTAACGATTCAGGCATTAAATTGCGGGCAATACGTCGCAATTCGCCAATGGAGCCATCGAGAAGGTCGAGTGCATGGTGAAATGCCGTGACATCGGCTTCCGGTAAAATAATATTTCCTCTCATATGATTAAGTTTTAATTTTACAACCGATAACATGCCCCCCAATCCGTCATGCAGGTCGCGGGCCAGACGGCTACGTTCGGCTGTTTCGCCATCTAAAACCGCTTGTGTGGCAATCAATTGTTTTTCCTGCTCCAAATGGGCCACTTTTTGCTCGGCCATCTTTTTCTTTTGCAAGGCGCTCTTGTACTTCTGATAAAGGAACAGCAGAAACAAAACCAGGCTTAACCCGCTCACCATCGTGATAATTCCGTACAAACGCTTCTCTTCTTCGAGGGCGGCAATGCGCATCTCTTTTTTTTCGGTTTCATATTTCACCTCCATCTCCGAGAGCGACGACTGGTACGAATGTGTGGCACGCTCGTCGATAATATCCCGGTATTTTTCCATATACCCGATTGCTTTATCGGCCTGGCCATTTCGGATACTCGTCCATACCAGATTTCCCATAATATTGCCGTTGATATCTGCATCGGTCGAATCGGTCTGGTACGATTGCAACGCATATTTCTCGGCCAGATCGTTTTTCCCAAATTTCAGATAAACGTTCGACATCATACACAGAGCCCCTGAGATATCGCGAGGCAAACCAGACTGTCGGGACAGGTGAAGTGCCTTTTGGGCCCACTCCTCAGCCGTTTTAAAATCGGGCGACGGCATCTTATAGTAAATCATGGCCATTCCCTGGGTAGCAATCGATTCGTAATCGGTGTTACCTGACTCGCGAAACAATTCGATTGCCAACTTTTCGTACTCGATGGCTTTGTCCCAGTTCTCTTTCGCCAGATAAACGTCGGAAAGGCTATTGTAAGCCTGGCCAAGACTGGTCTTGTCGCCCAATTCGTTGGCCAGTTCTATTGTTTTCCAGAGGTATTTTTCGGCTTGCGGCCAGTTTTTCAGGCGACAGTAAATTCCGGAGAGGTTTGCGCAAAGAATCGTTATCCGTTGTTTGTTATTGTCGCTTTCGGCCAACGACATCGCTTCCATATAGTTGTTAATCGCTTCGGGATACTTTCCCTGGGCATTATACAGGTTTCCGAGCGACGAGATGGTCAGAGTCTTAATTTTCAGATCCTCCGAGCGAAATGCATACACTTTGGCCTGAAGCAGATATATCAATGCACTATCCAGTTGGCTGAACATGTAATAGGCTATGCCAATATTTCGGTAGAATGTCCCGGTCATCAAGTCATCCTTGTTTTTCAAAGCCATTTCGACACCACCAAAAGCATAGTGTTTTGCTTTTCTCAAATCGTTGGAGGCATATCCAAGGCTGAGCTCGTTGTACAGTCGAAGCATCTCTTCAGGCGAAATTTGCTTTTGAGCAACAACCTTTTCCAGTGAATCCAGATTTTGGGCAACAAGGGGTTTTACCGCTGCAAACAGAAAGAGGGAAAAAAGAATTGGCATCAGGTTGTATTTGATTCTCATTTCAACATGTTTGATTTAAATTTTACAAAGAATACCTACAAACGGTATTGTAAGGGTATGCCGGTCGATTGTATAAATTTACAAAACCCATCTGAACTGACCATGATGCAAAAATATTTTACCACCATATCATCAAAAACCCCTTTTTGGGGGTAAAACTACAAGAAGGTGGTTTTCTACTTTCGCAGGGTCAGGCTGCATAAACAATGTTCAATCAGCCTGCCACGCTGCGAATAAGTTAAACCCTACAGAAACAACAACAATGAAAAACTTAATTATCCTTTTTTTGTTTGTCGCTACCACTTTGTATAGTGGCGCAGTTGATGCACAAATCAACATTAAAGGCAAGATACAGGATCAGGTCGGCAATCGTGCCAACAGCAAAGCAGACGAAGGAATCAACAGCGGTCTTGATGCCGTCGAAAATGGGGTGAAAAGCATTTTCAAAAAGAAAGAGAAAGGAAATGAAGCACCTGCGACAAGCGATGGACAAAAAGAAACTCCAACGGATAGCAATGTAAAACAGGAAAAGGGCAACACCGACCCTAAACTAATGGCTTATTCGAAATTCGATTTTATACCGGGTGAAAAGGTGGTATTCTTCGATGATTTCAGTCAGGATAACGTGGGCGATTTTCCAGCGCTTTGGAATACCAATGGTACCGCCGAAGTGGTTACGACCAATCTTTTCACCGGTAAGTGGATGCGTTTTAGCGGTGAAGAAGCCATCTGGACCGATGACCTACTGAAGTTACCCGACAATTATACCATCGAATTCGATGTGATACCCATCGAAGGCGAAGAAGGTGGTATGGGAGGATATGTATTCCGTTTGTTAAAAAGCATCAATGCCAAAGCGTACGACACTGGCTCCATCCCTGGTGCAGGCGGGTTTCAGTATATGGTAGAATATTTTGGCCGATCAAACTATCGTTGCTACACCAACGATGGTGAAGCTGCCGGCAGCGGACTTTCGGGCAGCAAGGACGACGAAAGTTCATATCAGAAAGAAAACCAGAAATACCATATCTCAATCTGGGTACAGAAATCGCGGCTAAGGTTATACATGAACGAGACTAAACTATTCGATTTGCCCAAAGCCTTTCCGTCGGCATCCATCAAAATGGACCGGATACGTTTCGAAGAGGGAGCCGCAATGGTCTCGAATGTGCGTGTAGCAGCCGGATTGCCCGACATGCGAAATAAATTGATAACCGAAGGTAAACTGGTTACTTATGGAATCTATTTCGATGTGAACAAAGATGTTGTTAAACCCGAATCGTACGGAACACTGAAAGAGATTGCCGCCATTTTGAACGAAGTAGCTGACGTTAAAGTAAAAATTACCGGACACACCGACTCCGATGGCGATGATGCCAACAATATGGATCTCTCAAAACGTCGCGCGGCTTCAGTAAAAGCCGAATTGGTTAAAAACTTCGGTGTTAACGGAGACCGACTCGTTACCGATGGTTTTGGAGAGAGCCAGCCAGTGGCACCCAATGATATACCGGTGAACAAAGCGCTAAACCGGAGGGTGGAATTTATCAAACTATAACATCTCCAAATAAATCAACCATTTAAATACCCGAAATCATGAAAACCCAATTTATTGTACCCTTGCTTTTTCTGCTTGGATTATCATCTCACGCAGTGTCTCAAAGCACGCCAGAGGCTTTTTTAGGCCTATTGCCGCCGATACCTGCAATAGACTGTAAGGTTGCAAGTTCGCAACAATCGCAGGCCATTGAGGCTTTTCAACATCAAATTAGCAGCGTTGAGGAACAGCTATCGGAGGCCATAAGTGTTGAAAAACAAAAAAATAAAAAGCAGGCAGTATCGCAATACAGGAAAGATAATGCTACAGCCATGAGCCATCTTTCAGAAGCCGAATTGCTTCGCGTTACCAATAAACAAACAGGGCAAGCCGAAAAAAATATATTCATTGGCAAGTCGGTTCAGGGCCAGACAGGAGTATCGATGGAAGAGATGCAGAAAGTAAAGAGTATGAGTAAAGCCGATCGTCAAAAATGGGCCAACGAAAATTTCAGTCAGGTAATGCAAGCCGAACAACAAACGGCCGCAAAAACAGAACCTTATACAGGGCAGAATGCCTCGATGGTTCAACTGGCCGAAGAGCAGGGCAAGATAGCTGAAGCCCTTCAGCACCATAAAAACAGACTGGAGCAAATTAAAAGCAGTTACCAAATCACAAAGGAACAGGCTCGCGAGACACTAAACAGCAAACTGGCGCAAATTAACAACGAGTATCAGGATGTAAACGATGGCGAAGGAAGCACCAAACAAGATGTAGAAATGTTGCGACAGAAAACAGAAAAAATCCGCAAAGCCAAAGTGGAATACTGTACCAAACTTACCCCTTTGTATATCGACTATTTACAAAACCACCAAAATACACTTAAAGAGAATATCCTGCCCGACCTGAAACGACAGGAAGAGATCGAATATCAAATTCAGAAAATCACGTATGATACTGCCCAAAAAAACAGCTTTTACCGCCTGAGTGCCATAAGAGAGTATGGCAACGCCCTACGTTGTGCTTATGAAAACTATATCTCGGCTGATTAAGATGAAGACAAAAATATTTTCACTTTTCATGCTATTGTCATCTGTTAATTTTGCCATTTTACCAACCGAAATGATGCAAAATGAGATCCCGGAATTGCAAAAGGCACAACACACAAGCAGTTCGGATATCGAATTTTTATCAGGGCGCATATTGGTCAAAATAAAAGAGATAAGCTATTACGAGCCGATAAAAAAAGGCAGACGAAGATGTGTTCAAAAAGAGACGACCATTTCGTCGGGATTTTACGGACGAATAAACGCCACGAGAGTAAAACTGTACATATCGAAACCCGCCGAAAGAGTTAAATGCGAGCCAGAAACAAGTTGTCCGGTATTTAATGGAGGTACAAAGTTTGTACTGAAACGCGATCCGGGCACCATGAGAATAACCGAAATAAAAGAATATCCACTGCAGGTTGCAACCCAATATCTGGAACAAGATTTCAAATGGATAAAAGATCAGGAAAAATATGTGGTAACAGCCTCACAATCTGCTTCTGGAATAAATACTCTTGAAGGATTGAATATTGAAATCAAGCCTTATAAACCTGCTTCAAACTCAGATGGGGCCACATTGACACCTTTAAAGCCTGCATATGTTTTATGGATTACAGGCGGACGCGATTGGACACAGGCTGAAGAACCCAAAAAAGATGGAACAAACCTGCGTTGGGATGATTTTAAAGAACAATTAAAACCGACTAACGAAAGCGTTTCGTTAGGAATACCTTACGAAATAAATAGTCCTGAAAAGCCCTTATACAGTGGTGAAAACGGATATCAGCAACTTTTGTGGAACGATGTAAAAGGGTTCGACGAATTTCTGCTCAATCCCTGGCGTGATTATGGTATTTCAGCTACAGGAGACCGTTATTACAAAGATGATTATTCCGAAACGAAAGTGAGCATTTCGGTCACCATCTCTTTGGGACCCGATGTTGAGCTTGCACCGTTACCACCAACAGATGAAATTGATCTTACGCCGTTAGAACCTCTTGGAGAAGAAATTCGGCTGGCACCTCTGGAACCGATAAAATAGTTGATAAGATTCCGAAATGAATAAACTAATATTGCTTATAGTAATGGCCCTGACAGGAATACAATCCACTGTGTTGGCCCAAAAATCTGCAGCATTTTTACCCGAAAAGCCAGGCAAGTGGAAGTTCGACTATAATATTGCCGTTAGAAATAATGACGAAATAAAATTCAAAGATAATATTACAACGCTGGCCGAATGGTTTCATCAAAACCTGCCATTATTAACCCACCCCAAAGGGTTTAACCTGTGGGCATATGCAGCAGGTATGTGGGATGATCATTACCAAATATCAGATTCAAACTATGGATTGAGAGCCGAATTAAATTTCAATTTTCAACTCTTTACCAGTAATGGCGAAATATGGACAGCAGAACTTCCGAAGGCCAGTTATTACAGTTTTCAAATTAACAATACACAGGGCGCATTAAATTATCACGGACAGTTTGCCTATTTTAATAACCTACAAGATGACCAAAAGCTTGAGAACGCCATTAATGAGGCTGCCTCAAAACTTGACGACATCAAGATTGGGTTCCCCTTTAAAGAGGAATTGGCTCCTGGTGTACACCTGTATGAAGAAACTCCGGGAAGCGACCGTTGTCATATCGTAGTTTTCAACCCGGAACGTCCACCCTATTGGATCCCGGTAACAATAAAAGAGTTGGCTGCCATTTACCTCGAATACTATTCGCTCTTTCAGAAACAGGAAATCAATCAAATGATTCTGAAAGAACTTAAAGATGAATTATCAAGAATTCCGGAAGATGAGCTCAATTCACCGGCACATTCAGGGCACGATTCAAATATTGTTTTTCGCTTCAACGGAAGAACGCAAGAGGGACAGCCACTCGTGAAGTTTAATCCCGACTACTGGGATCGTACCCTTCCGGCGTCAGCTATTCAATTGATGACATTTTGGTATCCACGAATGAGCAGAAAAGAGATGGATGAGCAATTAATCAGATTTGGGTATCCTGTAAATTCTCAAATTTTGATCAATCAGATCAACTGGGGAGATGTTGCAGGCTTGATTATGAAGGGGAAATAACAATAAACTTTCCAAATCAGGGATCCGAAAATATTTAACGTAATATACTACTATCTAACAAAAAAAAGCATTCTGCATATTTGCAAAACGCTTAATATCAGCGGAGAGAGCGGGATTCGAACCCGCGGTACCCTTTAGAGGTACACACGCTTTCCAGGCGTGCCAATTCAACCACTCTTGCATCTCTCCTTTTGGATGTGGCACAAAAGTAGGAGATTTTTTGATTCGTCAAAATCGACCTGAACGATAAAATCGTTAGGCCATTTTAAAAAATCAACGGATAGTTATCTTTTCTTTTTTGATGAATTGAATTACACCGTTGGGGCCAATCAACCCGACAGCAATATCAATTTGCTCACCCAATACCCATTTGGCTGGCAGGTTTTGTGCCGTACAAACGGCTACTCCGGCCTCCCGGTCGATGGCCGGGTTCACGAACCTTCCCCTATAGGCTTCGCGTGACGGAACAGTGGAGCGTATGTAAAATTCCCCGATTGTTGCCCCTTCCGGAAACGAAGTTTTATCGAGGGTAAAAAGGGTGACAGACAATGTAATGGATGGTTTGGCCGATTGGTTGTCGATAACAGCCTCTGCCGAAAAGGTAAGCATATGGTTGTCAAGTAAAATCTGCTCCGGGGCATCGCACGGACAAATAACCTGTTGGGCTGTAGTACACCCCCAGCAAAGCAATATCAGAAAAATGATTGGTTTCCACATTTTACGCGATTATTAGCTACACCAAATGTAATCATTTTACCCCCCATTTCACAACGATTTTGTCCGTATACGGACAACTCATTATCCGAATACGGACAGTTTCTGCATTACTCAAAAAACATAAATATCAATATACGTGAACCTTAACCAATATGGCACATTAGTTGATATAGCCATTACGTTCAAATAAATTACTGACTTCTAAATTTTATCCGTTATGAGACAAATTTATCTGCTATCTGTGTTCCTGATGGTATCATTACTGTCGTTCGGTACCAACTTCGCACCTACCGATGCCGAAACCGTTGCCCTGAAAGGGAATTCAAATACGGTTATGGGTGAATACCAAATCACTGAACTTCCGGCCGAGACCATTAATGGCGAAACATTGCGCAAATTCGAGATGTCGTACCAAAACGGGAAGAACCCTGTGGTAATCCTCATCGACGAAAAGGCCAATTGCAAAGATTATATCGTTAGATCCAAAAACCTCGAAGTGAAATATGTATGCAAGAAGAGCGGTTTCGGGGCACAGTTAATCAATGGAAAGCTCTCGAAATACGATCCAACGGTGAACGCTTACTTTCTGTCTGCCGAAGAATTAGCCAATCAGGCCCGCATTTCGGACGGCGGATTGACAGTTGAACAGGCGTTGGGATTAATTGCCAGCTATTATCCGGCCTTAATGAAACACAAAGAATTACTTTAACATCCCTCAAAAATGCAATTGCTGCAAGCAACAGCACTATTTTCTTCACTCAAACCCTGTCGGACCGCCATCCGGCAGGGTTTTATTTTGACCATTATTTTTTGTATATTCGAAATCCTAAAAATGCTCACACTTAGTTACTAAAATAATCTCATTATGAAAAAATCGCTAACGGCAAGTCTATTTATGGCCACTTTTGCCATTGCAGTAGTGGCCTCTTCGTGCAAGGAAAACGGTTACCAAACCAAACAGGTTACCGACCCAAACGGCTATACCTATTCGGTGGTAAATAACGATCCCAATCAAACAAGGATTTATACGCTGAAAAATGGCCTAACGGTCTATCTTTCGGTAAACAAGGATGAACCCCGCATTATGAGCCTGATTGCCACACGGGCCGGTTCGATGAACGACCCGGTAGAGACAACCGGCCTGGCCCACTATTTCGAACATATGATGTTTAAGGGGACTGACGAAATTGGCACCAGCAACTGGAACGAAGAAAAGGTATTGCTCGACTCGCTTGCGGTTCTGTTCAATCAACACAAGGCAACAACCGACCCGGCAGAGAAGAAAAAAATATACAAAGAGATAGACCGCATTTCGCACCATGCGTCGAAATATGCCATTGCCAACGAATATGATAAAATATGCTCGGCTATCGGGGCAAAAGGGACAAACGCCTTTACCAGCTACGATGTAACGGCCTATATCAACAATATTCCTTCCAACGAACTGAAGAAATGGATCGAGATGGAAACAGAACGGTTTAAAGATCCGGTCCTGAGGCTTTTCCATACTGAACTCGAAACGGTATACGAAGAGTTTAACATGTACCAGGATATGGATGAGGTAAAACTGAACAACAGCCTGATGAGCGGCCTGTTCCCGACCCATCCGCTTGGCCGCGACGTAATTGGTTATCCTGAACATCTGAAAAACCCTTCGATGACCAATATCATGGATTTTTATCACACCTGGTATGTCCCTAACAATATGGCCATCATCTTGAGTGGCGATATCGATTTCGATGCAACGATTCAACTGATTGACCAATCTTTCGGACAGTTACCTTCAAAAGAACTGCCTCCAATCAGCCGTCCGAAGGAAGAACCCATCCCGGCCCCGGTAATTAAGGAAGTTTACGGGCCTGAAGCCGAACAGTTGCAGATTGCCTACCGCTTTAACGGGTACAACAGCGACGACAGAAAATATATTACCCTTATCAACAATATTCTATCCAACGCTACAGCCGGATTGATTGATTTAGATTTGAACCAGCAACAAAAGGTACTTCGTGCCGAAAGTTCAACCTATTTCACCAGCGATTACGGTATACAGTTTTTTATGGGCGTTCCGCGTCAGGGACAAACATTGGAAGAGGTCCGGGATCTGCTGCTGGGAGAAATTGAAAAGATTAAAAGTGGCAATTTCGACGACTGGATGATTCAGGCCACTGTCAACAACCTGAAATTACAGAAAATCAGACAAGACGAAGGTGCCGGAAGGGTGTACGGGCTGCTTAACCAATTCATTAATCAGTCGGATATGGCCAAAGAACTTTCGTTTTTCGACGAATTGGGCAAAATTACCAAAGAACAGCTGGTAACATTTGCCAAGAATAACTTTACCAATAATTATGTGATTGTATATAAGCGGGTAGGCGAAGCCAAAAATCTGGTAAAAGTAGAAAAGCCCGAAATCACGCCGGTAGAAATTGACAGGTTAAGTCAATCGAAATTTCTGGCCGACTTTGTTCAGGAAGAAGTTCCGGCCATTGAACCGGTATTTATCGATTTTAAGACAGCCATCAAAGAGGAGAACATGAATGAAAATGTACAGTTCAACTATCTCCCCAACAGCACCAATTCGATATTTATGATCGATTATATCACCGAGATGGGCAGCAACCATGATCCCAAAGTGGCATTGGCCATCAAATATCTGCCGTATCTGGGAACCGATAAGTATACGCCAGAACAGTTCAAAAAAGAGCTTTACAAACTTGGTGTCAGCCTTTATGCCGATGCCGAAAACGACCGTTCGTATGTTTATGTCACCGGCCTCGACGAAAACTGTACGGCGGCCATTGAGTTGATGGAACATATTCTGGCCAATGCTAAACCCGATAAAGAGGCTTATGATAAGATGGTCGAAGGGCTTTTGAAAGAACGTGCCGACAAGAAGCAAAGCCAGGATGCCATTCAGGAAGCACTAATGGCATATGGTCAGTATGGGACAAAGTCGCCGTTCACCAATATTATCCCGGAAGAAGAGTTACGCAAAATCGACCCGCAGGAGTTGACTGATATTTTACACCGTTTCACTCAATATCCGCACCGGGTTTTCTATTATGGTCCGAAAGAAGAAAGTGCTATTCTGTCTGTTGTAAAAGAAAAACACACTTTGCCGGCGCAGTTTCTTGCAATTCCTGAAGAGAAGAAATTTACCGAACAGCCCACCGATGGCAATAAAATTTATTTTATCAATTACGACAAATCGCAGGTCGATATTTTCATGCTCTCGAAATGTGAACCCTTCAGCCCGGCTATCTTAACCGATGCAAGATTATTTAATGAATATTACGGTGGCTCAATGGCATCGGTTGTTTTTCAGGAGATCCGCGAAGCAAGGGCCCTCGCCTATTCGGCCTATGCGGTATATAACCGCCCAGCCAAATCAACCGAATCGTTCTATATTTTAGGCGGTGTATTTACCCAGGCCGACAAAATGAACGATGCGCTGCAGGCTATGAACGGCATTCTCGGGAAAATGATTGTGAACGAAAATTCGTTTAATCTGGCCCGAGAAAGCGTAATCAAAAGCATTCAATCGGAAAGGATTATTAAATCGAATATATTCTGGACATGGTTACGCAATAAAAAACTGGGCATCGACTACGATATCCGCAAAGAGTATTACGAAAAGGCGCAAAATGCCACCATTCAGGATGCACAATCGTTTTTCGATCAGCATTTTGCCAACCGGAAATATTCCTATCTACTGGTGGGAAATAAAAACAGCCTCAATTTTAACCATCTGAAACCTTATGGTAACGTAGAAGAATTGACGCTTGAACAGATTTTCAACTATTAAAAAATAAAACAACAACTTATAAAACAAAAAACCCGCCTTTAGAGCGGGTTTTTTGTTATCATTTTATCAATGCAATATTTTCGAGAGTGGTATAAACAAAAAAACCAACCATTGATAACCAATAAGTTGGAGTTTTATAAGTACCCGGGGCGGGACTTGAACCCGCACAGCCATAATGGCTATTGGATTTTAAGTCCAACGTGTCTACCATTCCACCACCTGGGCATCCTTTATGAGCGGGAAACGAGACTCGAACTCGCGACCCCAACCTTGGCAAGGTTGTGCTCTACCAACTGAGCTATTCCCGCAAATAATCAATATTTCAATAAACAAAATGAGCGGGAAACGAGACTCGAACTCGCGACCCCAACCTTGGCAAGGTTGTGCTCTACCAACTGAGCTATTCCCGCAAATTGCTTTTATGAACGTCGCTTTCGCTTTGGCTAAGCGGTTGCAAATATATAAACATTTTTTTTTCTCCGAAACCCAACAATAAATTTATGTCCATTTTGAGGCAAAAATTTCAAAAAAGGATATCAACCGGTTGACAAACAATATTTAAAAACTAACGAAAAAGGAGAAACATATTTACATTGAATATAACAACGAGGAATTATCGCGCACAGAAACGAATATTGGAAAAAGAATTTTTCTTTGGTTCTCACCCGTTAAGTCAAAGGGGAAATAATTTTTTTATCACTAAAAGGCTTGATTTGTCCCATAAAAAACAAATAACGCCCTACTCAAATACATTTTATGCCCCCGCAAGCAGGCCTGATTGTCTACTTTTGGGTTATTCAAGTTAGTTATTCTTTATCACAGTTTTTTGTACATTAAGTTTTCGTACAACACTTCGATTTTGTTTGGTTTAATTAGAGATGATTAGTAAAGAAAGAAGTCTTTGTATATGGCCAGTTTTTTGAATACAAAGCTTCGCGTAGAATTAAATGGCCCCGGCTCCGGGGCCATTTATTTTTCCAACTGCGCAGTAGTGGTTAAAAAGCGTTAAGCCTGCTTATATTGTAGATTTATTTTTATTTTTGGTTGGATGAGTCGGCAAAAAAACCGGCGATATTTCCAACAAACATCCAATGATTTTTTACCGGATATTAATAAATGATATTATCTGATGAGATTGGCAAAGCTTTTGACACTTATATCTATATCACTAATCGCAACCGTTGCATTTTCGCAGCCGGCAAAGCTTCATTTCAGGAAAATCGATGTTTCCGACGGGCTTTCGAACAACCATATCAGTAGTATCTACGCTTCGAAAGATGGGTTTCTCTGGTGTGGAACCCTATCGGGGCTTGATAAATTTGATGGCTATACTTTCAGAAAGTTCAATTCGATGGCCAATCTTCCGGGAAATCCTGAATTAAGCGTGGTTTCCTGGATAAGCGAGGACTACGACGGAATTTTATGGCTTTTTACGCGTGATAATACAGTAGTTTTTTTTGACCCAAAAACCGAAACATTCAGCACCGATCACGAAGCGTTCCATTATAACATTGCCATTACCCCGCAATCGATCACCGGAATGGTAGTCGATACTGACGGAAACCTCTGGATGGCTGATTCGCAAAAAGGGATATATAAATACGACCGAAAAGAAAAAAAAATTGATCTGCTCAATAAAGACAATTCACTGTCAGACAATGGGGCTATCGCGCTGGCGTGCGACAGCAAAGGTTACATCTGGTCGGTAAACCGTTACGGGATACTTGAAAAAATCGACAAGAACCAACTCAAAGTGGTAAAAAGGGTCGAAATGGGGCTGTCCGGTATGGTCAGCTCAAACTATCTTTACAAAATCTTTATCGACTCGGACGACGATATCTGGCTTTTTTCAAGCAACAACACCGAAGGTCTCCATTTCTATTCCGACAAACAGGGAAAGACGGTTAAATTCAGCACCCGTGCTTCGGCTCATCCCCTCAATAACGATATCGTCACCAGTGTTGTCGAAAGCAAGAAAGGGACCATTTGGGTAGGGACCGATCACGGCGGTATCAATATGATTGATAAAAGCAACATGTCAGTCAGCTATTTGGTTAACGACCCAACCGACAATAACTCGCTGGCCAACAATAGTGTTTACGTTCACCGTGACCAGAATGGCATAATTTGGGTCGGGACATTCAAAAATGGGATCAACTATTATCATCCTGAAATGTTCCAGTTTGGGTTGACACAGCATTTCCCGCTCAGCAAAGAAGGGCTGCCTTATAACGACATCAACTGTTTTACAGAAGATTCTGATGGGAATCTATGGATTGGCACTAACGGGTTCGGACTTATCAAACACAACAGAAGGACTGGTAGTTATCAGGTTTACAGACACAACCCCAACGATCCCAACTCTATCAGCAGCGACATTGTCGTTTGCCTGACCAACGACCACAACAACCATATATGGGCCGGAACCTATTACGGGGGGCTTAACCGTTTCGATGGAAAGAAATTCACCCGTTTTATGAACAACCCCAACGACCCAACTTCGTTGTCCGATAACCGGATCTGGCAAATCATGGAAGATTCGAAAAGAAGGCTGTGGATCGGCTCTTTAGGCGGTGGGTTAATGCTTTATCAGCCTGCCACCAATAGTTTCAAACGTTGGCGCAACAATCAACCCAATTCAATTCATTCTGATTTTGTCCAGGCACTGGCCGAAGACATCAACGGAAATATCTGGGTTGGCACCTCGAACGGACTTGAGCTAATGAATCCTGTGACCGAAAAGTTCAGATATATTGTCAACACCCCAAACAGTAACAGAGTACTAAGCGACAACAATATCGTTAACATTATCCGCGACCACCGTAACTGGATGTGGATGGCTACCCGAAATGGGGTGAGTTGCTACGATGCCATCAAAGATTCGTTTAAAATAATTGGGGCTACCGACGGTCTTCCGGCCAAAAGCATTCTTACCATCCTCGAAGATGGAAAAGGCAATCTTTGGTTGGGTACGCTCAACGGGCTTTCCAATTTAAGGATTAATCCGGCCAACACCCCTTTCGACATTCAGATTTCCATCCGCAATTACAATGTAGTCGACGGGTTGCAAGGCAGCGAGTTTAACGAATATTCGGCTTACAAAACCCGCGATGGTGAGTTTTATTTTGGAGGCCCAAACGGGCTGAACCACTTTCATCCCGATAGGATTATAGAAAACAGTTTTAAACCTAAAGTAATATTTTCGGGTATTCAAATCAAAAACAAAGAGATAGCTATCGGCGAGAAACTCGACGGGAATGTTATCCTTAAAAAATCCATTACCTATACCGAATCAATCAAACTAAAATATTCGCAGAATTCTCTTTCAATACATTTTGCGGCCTTGCAGCAACTTCATCCCGAGAAAGCTCGTTTTCGCTATATGCTCGAAGGGTTCGACAACGAATGGGTTGAAACCGAAGCCAATAACCGCACGGCAACTTATACCAATTTAAGTCCGGGCAAGTACCTCTTCAGGATAAAAGCATCGGGTGGAGATGGCCTTTGGAGCGACAACGAGACGACATTAAAAATCATGGTTTCTCCTCCACTTTATGCGACTTTAGGAGCTTACATTCTCTATATTGCACTCATACTTTTAGCAATCTGGTATTCGCACAAAACCGTTACGCGGCGCGAAAAGCAAAAATACCTTCGCGAGCAGGAGAAAAAAGAGCACCAGCGAATGCACGAAATCGACAATATCAAGATTAAATTCTTCACCAACATCAGCCACGAATTCAGGACGCCACTTACCCTGATTTTAACCCCTATCGAGCGGTTAATCAAGAAAACCAAAGATGATGAAGATCGCAGCCAGCTAGTTCTGATACAGCGAAATGGCAGGCGGCTGCTTAACCTTATCAACCAACTGCTTGATTTCAGAAAGCTTGAAGTGCAGGAATTTAAGCTTCATGCTGATTACGGTAATATTGTTGCTTTTTTGAAAGATACCGCCGAATCATTCAGCGATTTGGCTGAATACCGCAGTATCAAGTACAAGTTTAAATCCTGTTCAAACCAGATATTCACCAGTTTCGATCAAGATAAAGTTGAGAAAATCCTCTTCAACCTTTTGTCGAATGCCTTCAAGTTTACACAAGAAAACGGTACGATAACAGTGTCGGTAAACCACTTGCAACCATCAAACAAAGCTTTTATCAACCTGTTCGATGGCAAAGATTACATTGAAATCAAAGTTGAAGACAGTGGTATTGGAATTCCGTTCGATAAACAGGAAAGAATTTTTGAGCGTTTCTTCCAAAACGAATCAAACGGTACAGTGGTCAATCAAGGCAGCGGTATTGGCCTTGCCCTGACACAGGAATATGTGAAAGTACATGGTGGGACTATCACGGTAAAGAGTGAGCCTGAAAAAGGAAGCGTTTTTGTGGTGCGCATCCCCGTGATATCGCAGTTTGATAATATCGCTCCGGAAAACAATGAATTTGAAGGAATTGAAATTGAACTCCAAAAGGAAAGCCGCGAATTCGATGAGGAAGAAAATCATTCTCAACCCGATAAACCACTGGTAGTTTTGGTCGAAGACAACGAAGACCTGCGCTTTTACCTGAAAGAAAATCTAAAGAAAAATTATACAATAGTCGACACCGGCGATGGGAAAAGTGCCTGGGGCAAAATCCAGGAGTTACAACCTACATTGGTTGTCAGCGATATTATGATGCCTGGGATTGATGGCCTGCAGTTGTGCGAAATGATTAAATCTGACCCGCAGACTTCGCACATTCCGGTGATACTTCTTTCGGCACGGGCAAATTCAGAACAACGTCTTGAAGGGCTGCAGGCTGGTGCCGACGATTATATTGCCAAACCATTCAATTACGAAATCCTGGAGCTAAAAATCAAGAAGTTGATTGAACAGCGACTTGAATTTCAGAAAACTTTTACCAAGAAATTCGAGATTAAACCAGGTGAAATCAATATTACCTCTCTTGACGAGAAATTTATCCAGAAAGCGATCGATACGGTTGAAAAACACATCTCCGACACCGAGTTCACCGTTGAGAAAATGAGTCGTGAACTGGGACTGAGCCGTGGCCATCTTTACAATAAGATCATGTCGCTCACCGGCAAAACGCCTGTAGAATTTATCCGTATTATGCGACTGAAAAGGGCTGCCCAGTTACTTGAAAAAAGCCAGATGACGGTATCCGAAATTGCCTTCCATGTTGGGTTCAACGACCCTAAGTATTTTAGCAAATACTTTAAAAACGAATTCAACATGCTGCCTTCAAAATATGCCGACCAGTATAAGAAAGGGGAAAAATAGCAGAAGGTTATCACTGTTTGAAAGGCGATTAACGATTTAATAATATTCAAATTAAAACGAATACTTCGCATTAACAGAATATTTGGCCTACCTTTGCAAATAATGAAAAGGTTGGCCAAATTAATCGTGAAAATACGTGCTTTTAGGTTCAAGCATCTTTCTGAACGGGATCAATTATTGATTCTGAGTGTTGTAGTGGGGCTTCTCAGTGGTTTTGCAGCCATCATCCTGAAAAACATTATCCATATTGCCAGTAAATTCCTGACCGACGACTTTACCTCTCTCAGCGAAAGCTATCAATACCTCCTTTATCCCGGTATGGGGATATTGCTCACCGTTTTCTATGTACGTTATCTGGTAAAAGACGATATCAGCCACGGCGTTACAAAAGTGTTAGAGTCGATTTCGAATAAAAAAGGGCTACTAAGAGGGCATAATATGTTCACTTCAATGATCTCGAGCACCATCACCATCGGTTTTGGAGGTTCAGTGGGTGCCGAAGCACCAGTTGTACTAACTGGCTCATCCATAGGTTCGAATATAGCCCGCACCTTCAATATGAGCTACCGAATGATGACGGTATTGATTGGTTGCGGTGCTGCGGGTGCAATTGCAGGGATTTTTAAAGCCCCCATTGCCGGAATGCTTTTTGCCATTGAGGTTTTGATGCTCGACCTGACAATGGCCTCTCTTCTGCCGCTGCTTATCTCGGCAGCAACATCGGCTTCACTCACCTATTTTTTGATGGGCAGTGCGTATCAATTTCATTTTCAAATTGATCAGGCCTTCAGCGTAGGGAACATTCACTGGTATATTGTCTTGGGAATCTTTTGCGGGCTCTACTCATTTCTTTTTATCAGGGGAAACCTTTTTGTGGAAGGACAATTCAAAAAGATTAAAAACCCTTATACCAAAGTGCTGATAGGCGGCTCGTTGCTCGGGGTTCTTATCTTCCTTTTTCCTGCCCTCTGGGGCGAGGGCTATTTTACAATCAATCAAGTTTTGAACGATGTAGGTTACAATATTTTGAACAACTCGCTATTTATCAGTTTTAAGGAGGATAAGTATATGCTTATCGTTCTGATACTGGTGATTATGCTGGTTAAAATTGTGGCTACTGCTACGACTAACGGAGCCGGCGGAAGTGGCGGTATTTTTGCACCTTCGCTTTTCCTTGGTTGTCTGGCTGGCTTTTTTATCTCATCGATATTGAACCTAAACGGAGAAACAGTTCCAGCCAGAAATTTTGCTTTAGTCGGTATGGCCGGTGTTATGGCTGGCATCATGCACTCGCCCATGACAGCCATTTTTCTTATTGCTGAAATAACCGGAGGCTTTGGGCTTATGGTTCCCCTGATGATCACTTCGGCAGCCTCCTACCTGACCATCATGCCGCTGGAACCTCATTCGCTTTATCATAAACGTCTGGCACAGAAAGGCGAACTCATTACACACAATAAGGATAAAGCCGTACTGACCCTGCTTAAACTCCGAAATGTTATTGAAACCGATCTGGTAACGGTTCGACCTAATGCTACGCTGGGCGAATTGGTGAAAGTGATTTCACGCTCAAAAAGAAACATATTCCCGGTTGTCGATACCGACCATTCGCTTAAAGGAATTGTTTTGCTTGACGATATTCGTCAGATTATGTTTGAAAAAGAGCTCTACCACAAAGTTAAAATATCCGATTTGATGACATTGCCGCCTGAAACGGTTGCCCCCGATGAAAAGATGGAGAGCGTAATGAAAAAATTCAACGATTCGGGAGCATGGAACCTTCCGGTAGTCCGAAATGGGAAATATGTTGGTTTTATTTCGAAATCGACCATTTTCAATGCCTACCGTTCGGTACTTGTTCATTTTTCGGAAGATTGATATAACAAATGATGGGTGAGAAAAGTAAATTAAGCTCAGTTCATCAGGTTAACGTTTCTATTGAAAAACCCTTTGGGAGTGACTTTGTCACGCTAAATAAATTGAATTATTATTTTTGCAACTTAAACAGATATTTGCCCCATGAAGAAAGACGCACAGATTTTTGAAATCATTGAAAAAGAGAAGCAACGTCAGTTGCATGGAATTGAATTGATTGCCTCGGAAAACTTTGTATCGGAACAGGTGATGCAGGCAATGGGCTCATGCCTGACCAATAAATATGCCGAAGGTTATCCCGGTCACCGCTATTATGGCGGCTGCCAGCATATCGATGAAGTTGAGCAACTGGCTATCGACCGGTTGAAAGAGCTTTTTGGTGCCGAATATGCCAACGTGCAACCTCACTCGGGCGCACAGGCCAACATGGCTGTTTTGATTACCGTTTTAAAACCTGGCGACACCTTTATGGGCCTCGACCTTTCGCATGGCGGCCACCTTTCACACGGTTCGCCGGTCAATTCGTCGGGTCTGCTTTACCGTCCGGTAGCCTATGGTGTGAAAGAAGAGACCGGTACTGTGGATTACGAGATGATGGAAAAAGTGGCGCTTGAAGAAAAACCAAAACTGATTATTGCCGGTGCATCAGCCTACTCGCGCGAATGGGATTATGCCCGCATGCGTACATTGGCCGATAAAATTGGAGCTATTTTCATGGTCGACATGGCTCATCCAGCTGGTTTAATCGCAGCCGGGTTGCTCGACAATCCGGTAAAATATGCGCATATCGTTACATCGACAACACACAAAACACTTCGCGGGCCGCGCGGTGGTATCATCCTGATGGGCAAAGATTTTGAAAACCCATGGGGCATTACAACAAAAAAAGGTGAAGTACGAATGATGTCATCGCTGCTCGACTCAGCTGTTTTTCCTGGTATTCAGGGGGGGCCGCTCGAACATGTAATCGCGGCAAAAGCCGTTTCGTTTGGCGAAGCGCTTCAACCCGAATATACAACTTACCAACGGCAGGTTTTGAAAAATGCCCGTAAAATGGCCGAAGCATTTGTAGCCAAAGGATATAAAGTGATTTCAGGTGGAACGGACAACCATTCGATGTTGATCGATCTTCGGACTAAATTCCCTGAACTGACTGGTAAAAAAGCTGAAAACGCGTTGGTTTTAGCCGATATCACCATCAACAAAAACATGGTTCCTTTCGATTCGCGCTCGCCTTTCCTTACCTCTGGTTTGCGTGTGGGAACCCCGGCCATCACAACCCGTGGTTTGAAAGAAGAACAGATGTCGGTTATCGTCGATCTAATTGACGAAGTTCTGAATGATGTTGAAAGCGAAGCAACTATCTCGACTGTTCGCGCCAAAGTGAATCAACTGATGGAAAGCTACCCAATGTTTGCGTGGTAATATCCATTCAAGCAATTATAAAATTAAAAAGCGGGGCCTTACCAGTCCCGCTTTTGTTGTATAAACAGATTGTTTTTAAATGGTTACCCTCGAAAAAGGCACCACATCCTGCGTTGCGAATTCGCCTTTCAGATATTTGAAATAGCCGGTAATGGCAATCATAGCAGCATTATCGGTTGTAAACCTGAACGGAGGAATATACATGCTCCATCGATGCTTGATTGCTGCATTCATCAACGCTTCGCGCAGGCCAGAGTTGGCCGAAACACCACCTGCCACCGCAATCTCACTGATACCGGTCTCTTTGGCGGCTTTTTTCAATTTACCCAGCAAAATTTCGATGATTGTATGTTGCAGCGAAGCACAAATATCAGCTTTGTTCTCTTCGATAAAGTTGGGATTGTTGGCTACCTGATCGCGAAGAAAATAAAGAAACGATGTTTTCAATCCACTGAAACTGTAATCGAGTGCCGGGATTCGGGGTTTTGCAAATTCAAATGCTTTGGGGTTGCCCTCTTTGGCCAGTTTATCGATAAGCGGTCCGCCGGGATAAGGCAGCCCCATCACTTTGGCACATTTATCAAATGCTTCACCAGCCGCATCATCAATGGTTTGACCAATCACTTCCATATCAAGATGGTCGCGCACCACGATGATTTGAGAATTTCCACCCGATACCAACAAGCATAAAAAAGGAAATTTAGGATGATTGTTGGCTTCAGGTGTCTCTTTCAGAAAGTGGGCCAGCACATGACCTTGCAAATGGTTAATTTCTATCATCGGGATACCAAGTGCCAACGAGAAGCCTTTGGCAAAGGAAGTTCCGACAAGTAACGAACCCAACAATCCGGGGCCACGTGTAAAAGCGATGGCTGAAATATCAGCAGGTTTTATTCCTGCCTTCTTAATGGCCTGATCAACAACCGGAATGATATTTTGCTGATGCGCGCGCGAAGCCAGTTCGGGGACAACGCCCCCATAAGCTTTGTGTACCGCCTGTCCGGCTACCTCGTTACTCAGCATCACATCGTTGCAAATTACAGCTGCTGAGGTATCGTCGCACGACGATTCGATACCAAGTATATAAATCTTTTTTTCCTCTTTCATAGCCAATTCAATTTGGGAAACCGCCTCTTCATCTACCGAAAAAGTGCTACTTTTATCCGGTCGGTAAAATAGCGTTCAACTCAACTCCCTCAACGGAAATAATCGTCAAAAGTATCAAAAATTGGCATAAAATATTAATCTCGGTTGCGATAGTGCTGGCAATGCTTACGACAGCCTCCTACCTGCTGTTCAGGTCGCCGCGTGTGCAGACTTACCTGGTCAACTGGGTAATGAAACAACTTGCCGACACCTATCAGACAAAGATTAAAGTGGGTGGTGTTAACATCTCTCTCTTCAATAAAATTGTGTTGGAAGAGGTTTTGATTGAAGATCAAAGTCGCGATACGTTGGCGTATGTAGGCAAAGTTGCGTTGGGGATCGATTCACTGAAATTAACCACTAAAAGATTACATATTAGCGATATCACCTTGATTGACCCATTGGTAAGAATTTCAAAATTCAACGAGAATTTTAATTTCAGTTTTCTCACCGGGCATTCCAGTCAGGAAAATACAAGCCGCCCAAGCCGGTGGCATATCACTTACGACGATTTTGCCATCCGTAATGGCCGTTTCGACTATAAAAACCTGAATGATACCACAACTCAAATCAATGGGGTCAATTTTAGCGACATCCGGATAAACAGGTTTAATCTCACATTGGTAAACCTGCTGGAAACCGACAGTGCAACGACTTTTTTTATTGACAACGCATCGTTACAGGAAAAGTCGGGTTTTGTATTGGGCGACCTCCGCTTTAAGGCTCAAATCGATTCAATGGGATTCCATATCAACAATTTGACCTTGGTTTCGAACTTATCAAACATCGAATCTTCGTATTTAAATATCAAGAAGAAAGAAGAACTTCCGACCAAAACCGATTCGCTTGGAAACCCCGTTGAAATACCTATTACCGACCAGTATCTTGCTGAAGGAGAATTGAACGAATCGATTCTTTCACTTTCCGATTTGGCTTATTTCCTGCCTGAAATCTGGGGGATGGATGAAAAATTAAAGTTCTCAGGGCAGATGCGCGGTTCACTTAGCAATCTTAAGTTTAGAAAATTAAACCTAAAAATCGGAGAAAAGACCCAGTTCAATGCCGACCTTGAACTGATGGGACTGCCTGAATGGCAAAAAACTTTTATCTATTTCAAATTCTACGACAACGTATTTAACCTGACCGATCTGGCCCGGATTAAAATGCCGGATTTGTATCCCCGGCGCTATCCACGTATCCCAAATGAGGACGTAACGCTTACCTATAAAGGGAACTTCAGCGGTTTCCCTTCCGACTTTGTGGCTTATGGCACCTTGGGCGGCGATTTTGGGACTCTCTCGACCGATATTGCATTAAAACCAAATGCCAATGGAGAAATCGATTTTTCGGGATACCTGAAAACCCGCTCATTCCAGATTGGCCGTGTACTGGGGCACCATCCCCTTGGCGCAGTGACGATGCACATCAATGTGAAAGGCAGCAGACGGCAACAAAACCGTTTTAACGTAATTGCCAAAGGAGCCATCGACAGCATTTATTACAACAATTACCGTATCGATTCGATTTATATTGACGGCCATGCCCGTGAAAAAAGCTACGAAGGACAGCTCGATATTCGAGACGAAAACCTTAAACTTACTTTTGCCGGAAAAGCCGATCTCGAAAGTAAAATTCCGGTTTTCAACTTTCGATCGACACTTGAACGGGCCAACCTGAATATTCTCGGAATCGATAAAAAGTACGCCCGTTCGGAAATGGCCTATACCCTGGAGGCCAATTTTACCGGTAAACACATCGACGACCTCAACGGTGAAATCGACCTTAAAAATTTCTTTTTTGCCAGAAATAATAAGCAGTTCGATGTCCGTTCGCTAAAGCTGGTTACCAACAATAACGAAAACAAAAACAGCTTAACTGTCCGTTCAGATTTGGCTGATATCGATATTGACGGGAAATATTATTTCAGGGATTTCGATTCAGCGATACGCGATATTCTGAGTTACTATATCCCGTCGGCCAAACTACCTTTCTCGTCAAGAAAGGCGCAACAGTCAAACAGTTTTAAATTCAATGTTAACCTAAAGAATCCGGCCTACATCACCCATTTCTTTCTACCTGAAATCGTGCCACTTTCGCCGATAACCATTAATGGAGAACTTAATTCGGCCAACAAAACGCTGGTTATTGACGGTACAACCGATAATATCATGATTGCCGGCAACGAATTAAAAGGGTTGACCCTGACATCGAGAAACTATAACAACAAATGGAGTTGCCGCATAGGTACGGAGAAAGCGACTATCAGAAACAGTATTGTGGTCGACAATCTATCGTTGAACAACTTACTGGGCAACGACAGCATCCATACCACCCTGAGCTGGAGCAACAACAGTCCGTTGACATATAGCGGAAAAGTCGATGCCCTTAGTGTCTTCTCCAAAGACCACGAAGGAGTTAACATGACCGATATCTACCTACAGCCCAGCAATATATGGGTAGCCGATTCGCTTTGGAAAATCGACGACAGCCGTATCCATCTCGACTCTACCCAAATGACTGTCAGCAACTTTAAGATTCATCACAACAACCAGTTTTTCCGCATTAACGGGAATGTTACCGACGATCCGTCGGATTATATCAAAGTGGAAATGGAAAAGATCTCGCTTGGTTATCTGGATCTGATTCTCGAAGAAAAGATTGGCATCAATGCCATATTAAATGGAGAAGTGACACTATCGGATCCGTACCACGCACTTTTTCTTACCAGCGATTTAAAGTTAGACAACTTCAGCTACAATGGTGAGAACTTCGGCAATATGTCGCTCGAAAATCTATGGAATAAAGAAGAAAAAAGGCTCTACTCTACCATCAAACTTTTAAATGAAAATAAAGCCAAGCTCCTGCTAAAAGGATATTACCAACCTTCGAACGACACAATCAGTGCTTCAGGAGATTTCGACGACTTTCCGGTGGAGACCCTCCATCCGTTTTTGTCGGTTTTTGCCGACCGGCTCGAAGGAAGCGCTACGGGAAAAGTCAATATAACCGGTACGATTAGCGATCCCAATTTCCAAGGTAAAGTCGACATCAAAAATGGCTTAATTGGGATTGATTACACAAAGGTTGCCTATTCGTTCAACGAACCGGTGATTTTTTCTGACGATTCAATCATGTTCCGGAGAATGACACTATACGATCCGGAGAAAAACAGTGCACTTTTCGATGGTTATATTACCCAAAAAATGTTCAGCAACTTATCTTACAACATGTTGCTTGAAACAGACAATATGCTTAGCCTCGACACCCGTTTGAACGAAAGCAGCATGTTTTACGGCAAAGCACACTGTGCCGGGCAAGTGCGCATAACCGGTTACAGACAAAATGTGAAACTGGATTTGGCACTTACCACCAGACCGGGAACTCAAATTTACATTCCGCTCGAGAACAACATTACAGCTTCAAATTACGATTTCATCCGTTTTGTCAGCCCCGATACGGCGAATTTCCGATCTATTGCCAAAAACGTTCCGGTCGAAGAAGATGGTTTTGAGATGGAGCTGGCCGTACAAGCTACTCCGGATGCAAAAATTCAAATCAATTTCAGTTCTGCAATTGGCGATGTCATTTATGGTCAGGGAAATGGCAATCTACGGATGATATACGACAAACTCGATAATTTCTATATATATGGCAATTACGAAGTGGAAAAAGGCGACTATCTATTTACCCTTCAAAATGTTATCGGAAAGAAATTTAAACTCGAAGAGGGTGGCTCCATTTCATGGGACGGCGATCCTTATGGCGCCAACGTCGATTTAAATGCTGTTTACAAACTGAAAACATCGGTTTACGATCTACTGCTCGACACTTATCAGGGCGACAACTCCCGCCGAATACCGGTTGAATGTAAAATCAACCTGTCGAAAAAGTTGCTTAATCCAGCCATTAAATTTGACATTTTGTTCCCTACAGCCGACGAACGAACGAAAGACGAATTGCAACAGTTCATTAGTACACAAGACGATATCAATCGACAAATGCTTTCACTGCTGGTAATGGGGCAGTTTTTCACACCCGATTACCTTCGTGGCAGACAAAACTTCGAAAGCAATACAGGTGATATAGTTGGGGCAACCACTTCCGAAATGTTATCGAACCAACTGTCGAACTGGCTATCGCAGATTAGCAATAATTTCGATATAGGGTTCAATTACCGTCCCGGCGACCAGGTGAATACCAATCAAATGGAGGTGGCGCTCAGTACCCAGATTTTGAACGACCGTGTAACCATTAACGGTAATATTGGCAACAACAGTAGTTTGCTGACCAATACAACCAATCCGTTTGTTGGTGAGCTCGAAGTATTTGTAAAACTCGATAAAACCGGACGGCTTCAATTAAAGGCCTACAACCGCGCCAACGACGATTTGATTTACGACGCGGCGCCTTACAAACAGGGTTTAGGTCTCTCTTATCGTAAGAGTTTCGACTCGCTGTACGAACTTTTTCAGAAATACAGACAGAAAAACATTTCGTCGGCAGCTGCAACAACATCAAAAGCTGCAAAAAAAGCAGTGAGCAACGAAAAGCAGTGAGCGCAAATCTCAACTTCGATTGCCAATGCCCTAATATTTGAGGCTGTTTTAAGCTTCGCAGTGATGGAAGTATCGACAGAATATCTATTTTTGTCTGAAACGAGACTCAATTTTGTACAATATCAATAAAACTAAATAGTCGCAATGTTTACACTACTCTCCATTTCGGCGTTGGTCGCACAAACTGCAAATACAGCCGTGCCAACCGCACAAAAAGCTGTCGAATTAGATCTTATCGATCTTGCATTTAAAGGTGGATGGCTGATGATTCCGCTCGTATTACTCAGTATCATAGCCGCCTATATTTTTGGAGAACGATATATGGTGCTCAAAAAAGCATCGAAAATCGACCCCAATTTTATGGAGCAAATTAAAGATCAGATCTATCAGGGCAAAGTTGATTCAGCCCTAAGATTGTGCAAATCGAATGATACACCGATTGCACGGATGATTGAAAAGGGTATCTCGCGCATTGGTCGTCCGTTGAACGATGTGAATACGGCCATCGAAAATGTTGGGAACCTCGAAATTTCGAAATTGGAAAAAGGGCTTCCTACATTGGCCAGTGTTGCCGGTGGTGCGCCTATGATTGGCTTCCTTGGTACTGTGACCGGGATGGTAAGGGCTTTCTACGACATGGCTACCGCTGGAAACAACATCGATATTCAGTTGCTGTCGTCCGGTATTTACGAAGCAATGGTAACCACTGTTGCAGGCCTTATCGTAGGTATTTCGGCCTATTTTGCCTACAATATTCTGGTTTCGAAAGTCGATAAAGTAGTCTTCAAGATGGAAGCCACTACTTCAGAATTTATGGATTTGCTGCACGAGCCAGTCAAATAATAATTTGTACAAATCATGGCATTACGCAAAAGAAATAAAGTAGAATCAGCCTTCAGCACGGCCTCCATGTCTGACCTGGTTTTCCTTTTGCTGATATTTTTTATGATTACCTCGACGTTAGTTAGCCCAAACGCATTGAAACTGTTGTTGCCTCAAAGCAACAATCAAACCAATGCCAAACCGCTAACAACCGTCTCTATCAGCAAGGAACTGAATTACTATGTCAATAACGACGGAAAAATTGTGCAGGTAAACTTTGCAGAAATCGAACCATTTTTGCAACAAACGTTGGGCAATAATCCCGAAACCTACATTTCGCTTCATGCCGAAAAGTCGGTTCCTATCGAGGAAGTTGTTAAAATCATGAATATTGCCAAGCGCAACAATTACAAAATGATTTTAGCCACCAGTCCTGAAAAATAATTATTTTGTAAAAGCATTTTCCTGATGCAAATGACCAACGACCAGAAAAGAGGAATTATCTCAACAGTACTGTTTCATGCAGCGATTCTGTTGATACTGCTCTTTATGGGACTGAAAGTTCCTTTTCCGCCTCCAACGGAAGAGGGCATCATGGTCGATTTTGGGTTTTCAGCTACAGGCTTGGGCGAAGAAGAACCCTCGGCTGCCCAGGCTCCTGAGCAGGCACTCCCCTCGCCCAAAGAAACGGTGGTACCAAAACCAGCCGAAGCGAAACCCGCAACGCAAAAACAACCCGACGAAGCTGACGAAGATTTACTGACGCAGGAGTTGGAAAAAACTGTCGCTGTAAAAACCGGGACGAAGAAAAAAGAGGTCGACAAGGCCAAAGAAAAACTCGAAGCTGACAAAAAACGCCAAGAGGCAGCCGAAAAAGAACGCATCCGGCAAGAAACAATTGAACGTCAGCGCGCCGAAGAAGAAGCCCAAAGAAAGCAGGCCGAAGAACAGAAGAAAATCGGAGATATCAATTCGCGGGCAAAAAATGCTTTTGGAGGCGGAAAAACCGACAATGGCTCAACCAGTACCGGACAAGGGGTAACCTATGGCCCCGGCAACCAAGGCAGCCCCGACGGCACTCCCGGAGCCAAACAATACGGTATTGGCGGAGGAAGCGGCAACGGCATATCATTCAGTTTATCGGGGCGTAGTGCCCGCTCACTTCCCAAACCTGATTACCCTGGGAATGATGGTGGTACTGTGGTAGTAGAAGTAACGGTCGACAAATTCGGCAAGGTAACCAATGCCCGCGTTGGGGTGAAAGGCACCAACACCAACGACCCCGATCTGCTCGAAGCAGCCAGAAAAGCAGCTGTTTCAGCAAGTTTTAATGCGGATAACAATGCTCCGGCATTCCAAAAAGGAACCATCACCTACCATTTTGTGCTGCAATAAGCAACATTGCAATTAAAAGTTCCAAATCGCTTGATTTTTTGATTTTTAAAACCTAATTTGTAGTCGAAAGCTACCTTGAATTTGTTTCGTTTGGCTGGATAAAACTTCGGGTTGTACTCCAGTTTGTCTACATTCCTGATTGCATCTGTTTCAACCTAAAAACAATGACATGAAATCATTCACAATGCAGGAACATGAGTTATTCAACACGGCCTTAGCGCTCATGAAAAATCTCAACCGCCTGTCGGAAGCCAATGAACTTATGGAAAAGCCTGTTCCCAACGACCTGGCTACCGAATTCAAGAACCGATTGGAAACGGCTATCACTTTCCCCTACAACCGTAATTTCAATCAAGAAACCCAATTACTTCATGCAGAAGCCGATCGCATTGTCCAGATGTTAAAGAAGCAAGTTTCTGAAGTCAAATACTTTCTACAAAAAGCCTTTCCGCACGATAGCCGAATTTGGGAACAGTATGGCCATTGCGAGTTCGAAAAAGTGTCGCAGAATTTTTTCAAAACACTCCTTTGCATCGACCGTCTTTGCTTGTTGGTCAAACAATATCGTTCTTTACTTTTCAAATTAAATTTCCCGTTCAGGCTTACAGCCGAAATCGAACAGTTGGCCAACATTCTGCTTGCCAGGAACAACGAAATAATCATTTGGTACGAAACCAACGACGGTGAAAACAATGAGCGCATTGAGCGGTTAAACAGATTGAGCGAGACAATGGCTGAGATGGAAGAAATGTTGAAAGAAACCGAGAATAAAGCCAATGAAAAGGCCAATGAATATGCCCCACATTGACTAATATTCGGGATCGATTTTGGTTTTAGGCATCAGTTTTTTACGTGTTACCAGATAAATTCCCAAAAGGACAATTATCATCCCAACAATTTCAATAAGTGAAAGCGTTTCGCCCAGCAAAAAAAGTGCAATTACAGCAGTCACTATGGTTTGCGCCAGCAGTGCTACCGATGCAGTGGTCGACTTGATATAGCCCAGAGCGTAATTTATGGCAAGCCAGCCTCCAAGTTGAGAAATAAGACCTAAACCGATTAACGAACCCCATGCTTCAGTTGTAAAGCCAGTCAGCGGGGTTGATGTGAAAAAACAGATACCAAACAGCAGCAGAGAACTGGCAAACATGGAGATGGCCGTAAACGAGACCGTGTCGAGGCTCACCCTTCCTTTTCGCATAACCAAAAGATAGGTAGCATAAAACAGACTGGCCACAATGGCCAGAATATGGCCCGTATTGAGTGCTGCAGCAGTAATTTTCTCTATCCCGACAATCAGACTTACCCCAATTAACGACACTGTTGTTCCTATCCAAAAAAGCCTCCCGGGCTGTTCGCGCAGGAAAATAATAGAGCCAATACCGACCCAAACCGGGGCCAAATTGGCCAGCAATGTCGATATCGAAGCTTTTGTCAACAAGATTGAGATATTCCAGACAGCAATATCGAAAGCGAAAATCAGCCCCGAAATCAATGCAAATTTTACTGATGTCCAATCTGAGATATTCTTTCGGCGGAAAAGCCAGATCGGGATAACTCCCACAAAGCCAAAAAACATCCGATAGAAAGCTGAAGAAAGCCCGTCGACAGCCGACAACTTGACAAAAACCGCCGACCAACCAATGCAGACGATTCCTGCAAAAAGCACTACATAATAAAACCAGATCGGTTTATGCCTTTTGGCCTGAATCATCCATCGAGTGTATTAAATTAATATTTCCAGAATGCCGGTGTGAAGATGGCAAAGAAGGTTAACAGTTCCAGTCGTCCGACAAACATGGCAAACGACATCACCATTTTAGAGAAATCGTGTAAATGGGCAAAGTTAGCTACCGGACCTACGGTTCCGATTCCGGGCCCTACACCCGCCATGCCGGTTGCAATGGCACTCGCTGCCGAAGGAATATCTAACCCATCAGCTATCAGCATTAACGAAAGCACCAAAAAAACGAGCAGATACAACAGAACAAACGAAAGAATTGCCCGGTTGCTTTCTTCACTGACATTATTTCCATTCAGGCGTATCGGGTAAACGGCGTTGCGGTGTACTGTTTTATAGAGCGTGGCTTTCAGGTTTTTAAGCACCATCAAGTGACGGGCCATCTTTATACCACCCGAAGTAGAACCGGTACTTCCTCCGGTAAACAACAGCAAAAACATAAACAACCACCCCAATACGGGCCATTGCAAATAGTCGGTCGAAGCAAAACCGGTACACGAAATTATCGACACTGCGTTGAAAAATCCCTGACGGAACGATTCCTCAACTGGTAAACCAGCCTGAAATAACAAAATAGCCATCGTGGCAAAACCGGCAAAAAGTACCACCTTAATATAAAACCGAAACTCTTCATTATCCCAAACCTTACGGACATTTCCTTTCAGCAGATAAAAATGAATCATAAAATTGACCCCTGCCAGAAACATAAACAAGGTTACAACATACTGGATATAGGGAGAATAGTTAATTATGCTGCTATTTTTGGGCGAAAACCCTCCCGTTGCCACTGTCCCAAAAGAATGGCACAGGCTCTCGAAAAGGTTCATCCCACCCAACATCATCAGTACCACCTGTGAAAAAGTAAGCAAAACATAAATCTTTAACAGGCTGCGCCCAATTGTATTGGCCCTCGGATGAATTTTTTCCTGCAACGAAGATTCCAACGTAAAAATCCGATACCCTCCAACATCAAGTGTCGGGAGAATAATGATTACCAACGAAATAATCCCGATTCCGCCAATCCAGTGCGTGAGGCTTCTCCAAAAAAGCACAGATTTGGGCAAGACTTCAATATCGGTTAAAATGGACGATCCGGTGGTAGTAAAGCCTGAAACCGATTCGAACATGGCATCGATAAATCGCGGAATACTATGGCTGAAAAGATAGGGCAAAGTACCCACGGCAACAATCATAAACCAGCCCAGCACCACCAACAGAAAGCCATCACGCGTTTGAATATCTTCGCGTTTGCTTTTTCGGGTGACAAGCCAAACCAAAGTAGCTGGCACCGATGCAAATAAAATACTGTAAATAAATGGGGCTACCGGCTCGCCATAAATCAACGCTACCGGTAGACAAAAAGCAAAAGCGATGGAAAGAATGAAAAATATAAAACTCATCAATCTGAGAACCAAAGCGATATTCACTTTCTTCATCTCGTTGTCTGTAAAAAATTATTATACATCAAATTTGTGCCAAAAAACGGTCAAAGGTACAAAATCAATCGGGTCGATACTGACAATCTGGTACAATATTTGACCAGCCGGATTAACAAAATGGATAATTTTGAACCCATACGCAACGAATGGGTTGACGGCATCATCATTCATTCAATTTTAGGTCAATTCAGATGAGAAAATCATTCCTCCTTTTCGTGCTGCTCTCCATATCTACAATTGTAATGACAGGTTGCAGCAAAAACGACGATGTCAACACGGAAGAAACAGATTCAGATTCAGGCTCCGATGATTCGGATATTGAAACCGACGACAATGCCCGCACCAGTGCGGTTCACGAAAATGCGTCAGACTATGTTTATAACGTTTCAGAAGCATCTACAATTTCCCTCAACGGAAATTCGGTGACCTCAACCAGTTCAAAAGTGACCATCACCGGAGCAACGGCTACCATTACCGCAGCCGGTATCTACTCCGTTTCAGGCAGCTTAACCAACGGACAGCTGATTGTAGATGCCGATGGCGCTACAGTGAAAATTATTCTGAACGGCGTTACACTTTCCAATTCTTCGACTTCGCCGTTTTATATCAAAAAGTCGCTCAAAACCATCATCTTTCTGACCGAAAATACCACCAGCACATTCACCGACGCATCGGTCTATGCTGCAACTGGTGAACCAAATGCCACCATCTTTGCCAACTGCGATTTATCGATTGCCGGCAACGGAAAAATGGTAGTCAACGGTAAATATGCCGATGGGATTTCGAGCGATGACGGGTTAATTATCAAAAGCGGAACCATCGAAGTTACAGCCACTGATGATGCAATCCGTGGAAAAGATTACCTGATTGTTCGCGATGGTACCATTAATGCGACAGCAACCACAGGACAAGCCATGAAATCGGACTATACAGCCGATGCCAACTTTGGCTATATCACCATTGACAAAGGTACATACGTACTCACCTCGTCGACACGGGATGGTTTGCACGCCTCTCACAACATCACCCTCAACGGCGGCACATTATCAGTTTCGGCGCTATCGAGCCAGGGGGGCAATGCCGAAACTTCATTTACGCTCGACGGTGCCACACTGTCGGTCACCAAATGTAAGGAAGGAATTGAGAGCGGATTGATCGCCCTTAAAAATGGGACACTAACCATTACTGCAACCGACGATGCGCTGAACGCGACCAAAGGAGTTGGTGGCGAAGCCAGTGATGGCAGCTCACTTGTAATCAGTGGTGGAAATATAAATCTGTATTCTTCCAGCGGCGATGCCATCGATAGCAACGGCAATTTCACCATGAGTGGGGGCACCGTACTTGCACATGGCCCTCAATCGCAGCCCGAAGTTGTGATGGATGTAAACGGGACATCCACTATTTCAGGAGGGACTATTATCGCGTCCGGCCCCAACTCCGGACAAATGATTGAAACCTTTGGAAATTCGTCAACGCAAAACAGTGTGCTGATCAAATTTTCGCAGAGCAAAACAGCCAATTCAATTGTCCATATTGAAGACAACAACGGCAATAACCTGAGCACTTTTGCGCCAGTCCGTAATTATTATTATTTAATATTTTCTTCATCCGACCTTATAAAAGGAAATTCATATAATGTATATACCGGTGGAAGCTCTTCAGGCAACGTTTCGAACGGATTGTACACAGGGGGCAGTTACACGCCGGGAACAAAATTGGGCACATTTACGGTATCCGGCAGTGTCACTTTGGTAAACCTCTAACATCCAGATTAACAATATAATTAAAAATCATCGGGTTAATTTATCCGGTGATTTTTTATTAATTGATATTCAGATGAGAAAAGAACAAAAAATTTAACGGTTTCATCAAATTACCGATGTTCAACCGGGTGAATTTATATCTACCTTTGCGCTCAAATTTTATGTATGCAGAATATTAGAAATATTGCAATTATTGCCCACGTCGACCATGGCAAAACAACGCTTGTCGACAAAATGATTCTTCACTCCAACATTTTCAGAAACAATCAAAATCCCGGTGAACTCATTCTCGACAACAACGATTTGGAACGCGAACGAGGGATCACCATTCTGGCAAAGAATGTTTCTGTCGTATATAAAGATGTAAAAATCAATATTATCGATACTCCAGGCCACTCCGATTTCGGTGGCGAAGTTGAACGAGTGCTAAATATGGCCGATGGCGTATTGCTGTTGGTTGATGCCTTTGAAGGAACTATGCCTCAAACCCGCTTTGTACTGCAAAAAGCATTGGCGCTTGGATTAAAACCCATAGTAGTGGTCAACAAGGTCGATAAACCCAACTGCAGGCCTGACGAGGTTCACGAACAAGTTTTCGACCTGATGTTTAGTCTGGATGCCACCGAAGATCAACTTGACTTCCCAACGATTTATGGATCAGCCAAGCAAAACTGGATGAGTACCGACTGGAAAAACCAAACCGAAGATATCATCCCGCTTTTCGATGCCATCCTTGAGCATATTCCGGCTCCGGTAGCCTACGACGGCACTCCCCAGATGCTCATTACTTCGCTCGACTATTCCAAATATGTAGGCCGGATTGCCATTGGCCGTATCCACCGTGGCGAACTGCGCGAAGGAATGAACGTTTCGCTCTCGAAACGAGATGGAAGTATTATTCGGACCCGAATTAAAGAATTACACACTTTCACCGGCCTTGGCCGCGAAAAGGTTGAAAGTGCCAAAAATGGCGATATCTGTGCATTGGTAGGCATCGAAGATTTTGAAATTGGCGATACCATTTGTGATTTTGAAAATCCCGAACCACTCGACCCGATTGCGGTTGATGAACCTACCATGAGTATGTTGTTTACCATCAACAACTCGCCTTTTTATGGCAAGGAGGGAAAATTTGTCACCAGCCGACATATTTACGAAAGGCTTGAAAAGGAACTGGAGAAAAACCTTGCACTCAGAGTTGAGACAACCGACTCAGCCGATGCGTGGAATGTCCACGGACGTGGGGTTCTGCACCTTTCGGTTTTGATTGAAACCATGCGCCGCGAAGGTTACGAACTTCAGGTAGGCCAGCCGCAGGTATTGCTGAAAGAGATGCACGGCCAAACTCACGAGCCAATCGAATTGTTGCATATCGACCTTCCGGAAGAGATGAGCGGAACCGCCGTCGACCTGGTAACCCGCCGCCGGGGCGACCTGTTGCAGATGGATCGCAAAGGCGACCGGATCAATCTTGAATTTCATATCCCGTCACGGGGAATTATTGGGCTTCGTACCAATATGCTTACAGCCACTCAGGGAGAAGCGGTCATGTCGCACCGCTTCATTAAATATGGCCCCTACAAAGGCCCTATTGAGACCCGTATCAATGGCTCGCTGATTGCCATGGAAACCGGAACGGCATTTGCCTATGCGCTGAACAAACTTCAGGATCGCGGCCGTTTCTTTATCGACCCGCAGGAAGATATTTACGAAGGACAGGTTGTGGGCGAAAATAGCCGCGACGGCGACCTTGTACTCAATGTAACCAAATCGAAAAAGCTTACCAACATGCGTGCATCAGGATCTGACGATAAGGTGCGCCTTGCCCCGCCCATCAGGTTTAGCCTTGAAGAAGCGCTGGAATATATCCAAAAAGACGAATATGTTGAAGTAACGCCCAAATCGATCCGTATCCGCAAGATTCTCCTTTCGGAAAACGACAGAAAACGTGCCAACAAAAACATTTAGACCAATATTACTGTCTCAACAAGGAGGTTGTCAACAATGACAACCTTTTTTTATGCCCCAAAAACGGAAAATCGCGCGCCCAATTTGGCCCGAAAAAACCTTTTCAGCTTACTTTTTCTCCACAGAAAATCAAAGAAGCACACTAACAAACTGACTAACAATAAAATAATATTTTAAAAAATCTTTCTAAAAAATGGTACTATGTCTTGCATAGTACCATTCTAAAGACATATATTTGTAATACCATGAACAATGTTTAAGATGGTATTCAGAAATAGAAAATAAAATGCAAACAACAAGCAGAAAAATAAGGATGACGGTAACCATGTTGACCATATTATTGCTCACAGCCTGCTCTGGCGGTCCGTCAAACATCATTGTTGCCGAATCAGGGTTCATTCGCACCCTTTGGCCGGCTGTAACCAATGCTGTTGTTCAATACACTGTTGGAAACCTGAAAACGTCGGCAACAGAAAAATTTACAATTAACAAAAGGAAGGAGACAAAACCTATGGAAAAAAAAGAGAGCCTTCAAACCAAATCAAAATCCTCACTATTTAGCTTTGGAACCACTGAAGCTCACCTGGTTTCTTCGGACAATGAAAAAGGAGGACCGACACAGGCCGGTTCCTGAACAGGTGTAATTCGGATGAATTATTGATACACTAATTGAATTGAAAATATGAACCTCGAGAATACAAAAGCACAAATGCGGAAAGGCATCCTGGAATATTGCATCCTCCAGATACTTTCCAAGAAGCCGTCCTACGCAACGGACATCATCCAGGAGATGAAAACAGCCCAGATGATTGTGGTGGAAGGAACCCTCTACCCACTGCTTACCCGTCTGAAGAACGACGGTTACCTCTCCTACCGCTGGGAAGAATCGGTACAAGGCCCGCCGCGCAAATATTACGAGCTGACGGAAAACGGGAAACTCTTCCTGACAGAACTCGAAATGGCATGGCAAGAATTGGTTGAAGCTATCAACCAACTGAAATTGAACAATGTAAATCAATAATAAACTAAAATACCATGAAAAAAACTTTAACAATCAACATCAGTGGCTCGGTTTTTCATATCGACGAAGATGCCTATGATAAATTGCACAGCTACCTGTACGAAATCAACAGGCATTTCAGAAATGATGCCGATGCCAAAGAGATACTCGAAGATATCGAAGCCCGCATCTCGGAACTTTTTCAGGAAAAACTGAAAGGTGCCAACGAAGTGGTCAACATCGATTTGGTCAACGAAGTTATCGCGATCATGGGCTCGCCGGCAGCCTTCAGCGACGCGGAAGAGCCCGCTTTGGAAACCGAAACCAAAAGAAGATGGCAAACTGGCGGTCAGAAAAAACTCTACCGCGACCCCGACGACCGTGTGCTTGGTGGGGTTTGCAGTGGACTTGGGGCCTATTTCAACATGGACCCACTGGTTTTCAGGCTAATATTCATTATCACCTTCTTCCTGCCCATCGGAAGCTTTCTTATCTACCTGATTTTATGGATTGTTGTGCCGCGTGCCCGTAACACGGCACAACGCCTTGAAATGAGGGGCGAAGAGGTGAATATCAACAATATATCCAAATCCATCAAAGATGAATTTCAAGATGTAAAAGAGAGCTACCGTAAATTTAGAACAACAGGTGGCTACTCCAAAGGCCAGGAAAGGATTCACGAAGTTGGAAGTGTATTTGTACAGATATTGCGTGCCGTGGCCAAAGTCCTGATTGTCTTTATTGGCGGCATTTTGGTCCTGGCCGGCATTGCAGCCATTTTTGCCCTGATAATTTCCCTCTTTGTCACCAACGAGTTTATCGGAATAACCCCATGGGGCTCAGGAATCCCGCACTACTTCGACCTGCTGGTTGACGGACAGTTGCTAAGCTGGTTCTGGATTGCAATGGGCATCGTTATTGGTATTCCACTGATTATGCTGGTTTATCTTGGTATTAAAATGATTTTCAACATCAAATCGCCCAACAATTGGGTGGGTTCAACAGCAACCGCAATATGGCTAATGGGCCTTATCGGATTGATTTTTGTTACCACCAAAGGATTGAGCGGTTTTAAAAGCACATCGACTGCCACCACGCAGGAAGCCATTACTTCCAAGTCAGACACCCTCTATCTTACCCTGGGCAAAGATGAATTCAAAGATTATTACGACTCAAATATCAACTTTAACAATATGAAGGTTGCATCGATGAATGGGAAGAATTTTCTGCTGGGAATGCCAAGACTAACTGTCGAGAAAACCGATGCCAATGAGTTTAGCCTGGTCATCAAACACCAGTCGCGCGGCAACAATCTGGAAAAAGCACAGAAATATGCCCGCGAAATACAATACAAACTCGATATCAAGGATTCGCTTATCACCCTTCAGCCCTGGTTTATGATACCCGAAAATTCTATCTGGAGAAATCAGGAAGTTTTTATGACCCTTAAAATGCCAGAAAACAAAACAGTTTACTTCGATGAAACTATCTTTGATGTGCTTCACGATGTCGAAAATACCACCAATACCTGGGACAACGATATGGTACGCAAATACTGGACTATGAAACCCGAAGGGCTTACCATGGTAAACCGTGCCATTCCGCAACCTGTTACACCCCAAAAGAATAAAAAATGAACCTGCTATTTAAATTAGGCATGATGGCAGCCATGCTACTGGCAGCCATAGCCGGAAACAGTCAAAGCAAGTCGTATAAAATCTATGAATCGTATGGCAACGAAGATGGTTTTAGCTATTTCACCTTCTCGAAATCGATGATTGATGCCATTGACCTCAATCTCGATGATGAAAACAAGAGAGTAACCGGCGATTTACGCGAAATCAGGGTGATGGTCTATAATCCTGCAAAGGGAAAACTGAAATCAAATTTTGCCGACGAAATGTCGTTACGCCTGAAGGGGATGAATTATCAGAAAACCGAACCCAAAGATGCCGGCGATGATGGTGAATTTTGGATTGAAGGCAACCGTAAGAAAGTTAAAGAGTGCCATGTAGTTATCCGCAACAACGAAAAAAACAGTTTCGGGTGCCTGGTCTCTTTCTATGGCGACTTCACGGTTGACGAGCTTTCGAAATTCGAAAAATTCAGTAAAAAACAGCTCGAATAAATATCCTACATGGAGAAAATCCGGTGCAATATTGTACCGGATTTTCTATTTTTATACTTCAATCTTGCAGTATGTCACTTTTTTTCGATCGTATACAACAGGCATCACATCCGCTAACCCAGGCCGTAATTCAACTTTACACTGAAGCATTTCCTGCAAACGAGCGCAGAAACGAGAATCAACTTCTCTCAATGTTACCCTTGGAAGAAATGGAATTATATGCCATTACAGTTGACAACCAATTTATTGGGTTACTAATTGTGTGGAACTTCGGAACATTCGCCTTTCCCGAACATTTTGCCATCAACCCTCAACTACGTGGCAAACAATATGGTTCAATGGCCTTGGAATGGGTCCGGAAACAATATCCCAGGTTGCTGTTCGAAGTAGAAAAGGAACACGATGGCCCCAGCCAGCGCCGGATTGCATTTTACGAAAGAAACCATTTTCATCGACTCAATATGGAGTATGCCCAACCGCCATACCGTAAAGGTGAAAAAGCCATTCCCATGTACCTTTTTTCAGATAACCAATCCTGGGAAATTTCAGAAATCGCCCAGGCCGCCGCCACAATTGAAAAAGAAGTTTACAGCCGTTTCCGTTGAGCGCGTTGCCTGAAATGTTTCGAATCGCCCCACTCACCATAGGCAATTTCAGTATCGGCCAACGCGATACGGGCATCGAGGCAGCCACGGCACTGGGCCGGTTCCTCATCTACGCAAGGCTTGTTTTGATACAGTGCATAATCATTTCGATAGAGGCCGGGGGTAATATTGGGCATAATGATATTGGCACCAATCTTCACCGCTTTTTCACGCCCCATAGGGTCGATGGCTTGCAGGGCAGTAGCTGCGGCAATATTGATATCTTTCATCAGTATCCTCAATACTGCTATCATTTTCAGAGCCAGCTTAAAGCGCTCCTGCAATGGCATCAGCTCATTCCGCGAAGCATACAACGGGGTATCCTCATGTTCGATATAGGGGCCCATCCCCACCATATCGACATCAAACTCCTTGAAGAAAAGCAAATCGTTGGCCAAATCGTCGTATGTCTGAAACGGGAGCCCAATCATTACCCCTGTGCCAACCTGATAGCCAATCGATCTTAATGATTCCAAACAGGCTTTTCTTCGGTTGAAAAGGTGATGATCGTCTTCAGGGTGAATTTTTGAATAGAGCTCTTGGTTTGATGTTTCCAGACGAAGCAAGTAGCGATGTGCACCGGCAGCAAACCAACGCTGATACACTCCGTGCGGCTGTTCTCCAAGCGACAAGGTAATGCCCAGTTCGCCATTGGTTAGCTTCTTCATTTCGCAAAGCAAATGTTCGATTCTATCAGCAAACGCCGGATGCATTATCTCGCCCGATTGCAACACCAGCGAACCATAACGGTTTTCCCAGGCAAAACGGGCTGCTTCCAGAATTTGGGTATCACTCAGGTTATAACGTTTCACATGGCTGTTCGAATGGCGGATACCACAATAGAGGCAATCTTTCTCACAAATATTCGAAAACTCGACCAGTCCGCGAAACCAAACCCTTTTCCCAATATGTTGCGCTTTAACTGCCGTCGATTTTTCAAACAAAAGGGCAATCTCTTCCCCTTCAGCTTTGAGTAACCGAACTAAATCACCGTGAGTAAAAGCAGCCGCATTGAGTATCTCTTCGAAACGTTTCATCAGCCCAAAAATACCACAAACTTTTTATTAAACAGTTGAAACCATTCTATCTGAAATGCAGATATCGTACATTTGTAACAAAGAGGAGTTGAAAAATGAAACAGGCAGATTTTTACCAATTACTCGAAAATGGTGTAGTACAATGCCAGCTTTGTCCGCACAGTTGCCTGATTGCTGACGGGGAACGGGGAATTTGCCACGTCAGGTCCAACCGGTCAGGAGTGCTCTATAGCGAACTTTTTGAGAAAGTTTCGTCGTTAGGTGTCGATCCAATCGAAAAAAAACCACTGTTCCACTTCTATCCCGGCACTCAAATCTTGTCGGTAGGCACGGTTGGTTGTAACCTGAAATGCAATTTCTGTCAAAACTATCGTATCTCACAGGCCAACAATTTTCGACCGGCTACCAAAACCTACACTGCCAGCGAAATTGTGGAGATGGCCCGCCGTATACCCAATAATATCGGTATTGCTTTCACCTATAACGAGCCGGTCATTTCGTACGAATATATCCTCAATATTGCCGAACTGGCCGGGAACTACGGACTGAAAAGGGTTTTAGTAACCAACGGATACATCAACCAAAAACCGTTGACCAAACTTTTACCGGTTATCGATGCCCTGAACGTCGATTTAAAAGCCTTTACCGATACCTTTTACCGTGGCGTAACCCAGGCCAGGCTCGAACCGGTAAAAAAAAGCCTGAAACAGATTTCCGAGTCAGGCAAGCACCTCGAAATAACCAACTTGGTGATACCCGGATTGAACGACAATTATACCGATTTTGAGAAGATGGTGAAATGGATTGCTACTGAAACCGGTGAGCGAACGGTACTCCACATCTCCCGATATTTTCCAAACTACAAGCTCAGCGTTTCGGCAACACCACTCAGCACCCTTTTCGATCTGTTCGAAATTGCCAAAGCAAATCTTGTTTTTGTTTATCTGGGCAATGCCGTCAACAACATCCACGAAAGTACCTATTGCGACAACTGCGGGACGAAGGTCATTTCGCGCGAAGGCTATAGGGCAGAAGTAATTGGTCTCGACCACAATGGAAACTGCCAACACTGCCGGCAACATATTCTCGATTATTGCTGAAAAGGTTCGGTCAACCGTTAGGATGCTGGTTTTCCATCGAAAAAAGGTATTTTTGCAGCGATGAAAGAAAAAGTTTGCATTGGTTTGTCGGGCGGTGTCGACTCAAGTGTGGCTGCCTGGTTGCTGAAACAACAAGGGTACGATGTTTTCGGCATGTTTATGATCAACTGGAAAGAACAAACCGGTACCCTTACCTCAAGTTGCACCTGGGAAGACGACGTGGTATTTGCTGAAATGATTGCCCGCAAACTCGACATTCCCTTTCATGTGGTCGACCTGTCGGAATTCTACCGTAAACGAGTGGTCGAATATATGTTTGCCGAATACGAAAAAGGACGAACACCCAATCCTGACGTGCTTTGTAACCGTGAGATCAAATTCGACATGTTTATGGAGAAAGCTATCGAGCTGGGTGCCGACTATGTTGCCACAGGCCATTACTGCCGCCGCGAAGTTACAGAAACCGATGGGCACAAAAGCTATCGGTTATTGGCTGGCAGCGACCCCAACAAAGACCAAAGCTATTTTCTGTGCCAGTTGAACCAGCAACAACTGTCGAGGGCACTCTTCCCGATAGGCCACCTGTTGAAACCCGAAGTGCGCGAAATTGCCCGTCAGCAGGGCCTTATTACTGCCGAGCGAAAAGATTCGCAGGGGATTTGTTTTGTTGGAAAAGTCGATCTGCCTGTTTTTCTGCAACAAAAACTCGAACCCCAAAAAGGGAATGTAATCGAGATACCGGCGTTGCTTAATGCACGCAAAAAAATAACCGACCGCAGCCGCGAAAACCGGAAGAAACTTTGTGCCCCTTTTCCTTTCAAGCCCTGGAACGGCAAAATTATTGGCGAACACAATGGTGCCCATTTCTATACCATTGGACAACGTAAAGGGCTCAATATCGGTGGCCATACAGAACCGTTGTTTGTGCTGGCTACCGATGTGCAGCGCAACATTATTTATGTTGGCGAAGGCAAAGAACATCCCGGATTGTACCGTCCCGGACTCTTCGTCCCGAACGAAGAGATTCACTGGATTAGGCCGGAACTGGCACTGCAAACAGGTGAAGAGCGTAAATATGAGTTCCGTATCCGCTACCGGCAACCACTCGAAAAAGGAACCATGTACCGCGAAGAAGAGGGGCTGTATATTCTTTTCGACGAAGAACAGCGGGGAATTACCTCGGGTCAGTTTGCAGCCTGGTACGATGGCGACGAACTGGTTGGCTCAGGAGTGATAGCCTAAAAGATTATTATCGTTTATATTTTTCATTATAAGATTATTATTGAATTCAATCAGGCCAGTCAACAGCCGGTAGTGCAAATAGTTTTCCGATATCTTATTTTTTACACTTTTTGATAAGCAACAACTTTCCGGCATCCAAATTTTGTTTTATTTTTATCCAAAATTCAACCAATTTAAAAACAATCATGACAGAAAAGATCAAAAAGGGATTAAGCCGTCGTTCATTTATCGGAACATCGGTATTGGGAACTGCCACCATGGCAATGCTTCCCGGTGTGATGTCAAGTTGCCAAACCAAACCGGTTGCCCCGCCGGCTGATGTTCGTTTGGGTTTTATCGGACTGGGCCAACAGGCCATGTTCCTTCTCAACGGGTTCCTTCAGGTTCCTGGTGTAGAAGTACTTGCCGGAAGCGATGTTTATGGTGTCAAACGCCTTCGCTTCGAAAAAAGGGTAAAAGATTTTTATGCCAAGGCTGGCAAAGAAGCTAAAGTCGATATTTATGAAAACTACGAAGAGCTGCTCAAACGCGAAGACATCAACGCGGTTGTAATTGCTACCCCCGACCACTGGCATGCCATTATTGCCATTGCCGCAGTAAAAGCAGGCAAAGACGTTTATCTCGAAAAACCGATGACCTTTACCATTAAAGAAGGCCAGGAACTGGTTAAAGCCGTTCGCGAAAACAACCGTATTCTCGGTATCGGCAGCCAGCAGCGTTCGGACCCGAATTTCCAGCGTGCCATAGAACTGGTGCAGACCGGCAAAATTGGGGACCTCGAAAAAATCAATGCCTACATTGGCGCCCCTCCAAAACCTTACGACCTGCCGGTTGAAGAAGTTCCTGCCGACCTGAACTGGGACAAATGGTTAGGGCCGCTCAACGCCAATATTCACTACAACAAAGAATTGAACCCGCCAATTACCGTCGATCCTGAACAGAATGAACAATTCTGGGGCGGCTGGCGTTGGTATAAAGAGATGGGCGGCGGCTTCACGACCGACTGGGGTGCACACATGTTCGACGTAGCCCAATGGGCACTGAAGATGGACGGCAGCGGCCCGGTTGAAATCTCACCAATTGGCGACGGCACGGAATATATGACCTACAAATATGCCAACGGCGTGGTGATGACCTCTGAACCTTTCGACGAAAAAATGACCAAAGGGGTAAAATTCTGGGGCAAAAACGGATGGATTGAAGTTTCCCGTGGCTATTTCAACGCATCAGACCCGGCTTTGATGCCTGCTGATGAGAAGAAGGAAGAAGGCCCGTACGAAACCAAAATTCCACATCAGATCAACTTTGTTGAAGCGGTTCGCAAACATGTCGACCCGGTTGTCCCGGTTGAAACCGGCCATAGCAGCTGTACCTGCTGCACACTGGGCAACATTGCCTGCGAACTGAAGAAGACCATCAAATGGGATCCGGCTACCCAAACATTTGTTGACGATGCCGATGGTGCTGCAGCCAAACTGCTCCACTACGAATATCGCGCTCCTTATACTTTGGTATAACCATATCGAAGTAATACAATAAAAAAACCGGGCAGTAAGTTTTTCTTCTGCCCGGTTTTCTTTTATCGGCTTGCTTCGCATTTCAACAACGAAGGACACCGCTTCTTGTCCGTATGGACTACTGATACAAATATCGTTTGATGTTCCGCTTGGGGGTCTTTTCAAATTCTGTTTCCACCAGTTCAAAGCTGGCAATCTGCTCATATTTGGGCAACTCACGGTTAACATGTACGCGGTTCTCGTTCATCACGGCAAGCAGTTGTTGTGGTGTCAGCCCTTTTGCTTCGACCGCCTCTTTCTCGGGATAGATAAGCGCTGTCAGTTTACCGCCACGGTCGACCACCACACACTCCTGCACATAAGGCATATTGCTCAGTTTGGCTTCCAACTCTTCAGGGTAAATGTTTTGTCCCGACGGGCCTAACAGCATATTTTTCGAACGGCCTCTAATGTAGATAAACTGGTTGGCATCGGTAACCCCCAAATCGCCGGTGCGAAGCCATCCATCCTCGACCAGCGTTGCACGGGTAGCCTCTTCGTTTTTGTAATAGCCCAGCATGGTATTCATGCCGCGCACCATAATCTCGCCCACCACATGATAGGGATCTTCTGAATCGATGCGCAATTCCATACGGTCGACCAAACGTCCGGCCGACGATGCACGGGTTTTGTCCCAGTTTTCGTACGAGATCAGCGGGCCACATTCGGTCATCCCATACCCTATCGAGAAGGGGAAACGTATCGAACGGAAGAAATCTTCAACCTCTTTGCTCAACGGCGCCCCGCCAATCACGATTTCGTGAAACTCGCCACCAAATGTTTCGACCAGTTTGGCTTTAATCTTCTTCCGAAGGATAGCCGAAATACCCGGTATGGCCAGCATCACTTTTACAGCCGGTTTGCTAATGGTGGGCAAGATATTTTTCTTGTAGATTTTCTCGATCACCAGCGGAACAGTCAGTATCAGGTTGGGCCTTATCTCTTCGAATGCTTTCACAATAACCTGAGGAGTAGGCGGTTTTGTCAGAAAAGTGATATGGCAACCAAGGCCTACCGGCCAAAGAAAGTCGAACAACAAGCCGAAAACATGGGCCATAGGAAGGAACGAAACCAACCTGTCGCCTGCCTTTAGCGGCATATGCTCGTTGGCATAGATAATGTTCGACCAGATGCTGCGGGCCGGAATCATCACCCCTTTGGTAAAGCCCGAGGTGCCCGAAGTATAGGAAATAGCGCAAACCTCTTCACTGTCGAGTTGGGCAAACCGGAGTTTCCCGACAATATCTGCCGGCAAATTCTGAATGTCGAGACAGGCAGCTGCACCACTTCCGGTACCGGGGGCTGTATAAAGCGGGGCGAAACCGGCCAGGCTCACCACATTTTTAACCTCAGGGATATGGGTATAATCAACCTTCTCGGTCAGAGAGTCGTGAAGAAATAGAAATTTGGCTTCAGAATGGTTGAGAATGTGCATGGTATCGGCAGCATTGAAATCGGGCAAAATGGGTACCACCACCGCCCCGTAACAAAGAGTAGCCAAAAACGAGATACCCCAATGCGAAGAATTTCGCCCCAGCAAGGCTACCTTATCGCCGCGCTGGAGGCCCACTTCGTCGAAATAACAATGGATGGCAGCCATCATCCGAGCCACCTCGCCATAGGTAAACGTTTGCCCTTTGTAGTCCGAGAAAATCTTTAAATCGCCGTTTTTGGCAAACGATTCGGAAAATAATGCAGTTAAATCAATGCGTTCCATGCAATCGGTCATTATCGTTAAAATCAATAAAGTTGCGGGAGCAACAGTTTACTGTCAAAAAAAAAAGATGCCAAACCCCTCTCCCCGAAATGAGGAGGGAAATTACAGTTTTTTTCATAACTGACAAGCAGTACTTTTCTATAGCAGACAAAGAAAAGGCTTCATCCATTTCATTCACAATTTCAAGCACAATAAACTAACAATCTATTGTTTACATTCTTTCTTCGAGGACTTTAAGATTGATCGTATTGAACTTTTGCTGTAGCCAGCCAGACAATTTTACGCTGTCAATATCTTTTTCTTTTTGCAAAGAGTAGAGAAAGATGATCAGGTTGCCTGTACTATCATTGGCCAATGTATGATGACCGATAGAGAATTTTTCAATCTCCGGAAAAAGGATCCTTATTTCCTTATCGGTTCCGTTTAAATCGATTTTGTATTTATCGAGTTCGTTTTTAAGTCTGATAATTTCTATATCTTTCTCGTTGACAATTTTATCCTGTCCGCTAAGTTCTTTCAGTATTTCCCCCTTCAAATCCATCGAGTCCTGTCTGATAACCAACTGGGTATTCTGGGCACCAATCTTTTCCAACTTATCATTCAGGTGATGAATCTCCTCCTCACTAAACCGTTTCGACAGAAAAGCCAACTCCAGTTTACGTGGATTCTCGTTGAATCTCACTTTTTGAAAAACAATGGTATAGCCCATCGAGGTAAACTCGTTATCAATAAATTGATATACTTTCTGTGTAAACTTCTTTTCGTTGTAGAGATTAAAAGCAAGAAAAAAACTGGGAATAATCATTATGAGTATCATTACAGATATCCCTCTTTTAATCCGCAGATCGTGCTTCTTGTCAATTGTCTGTACTGGCGGGTATTTAAGATAACGGGTAATGAAAAAAGTTGCGATGCAAATAAAAAAACAATTAATGGCATAAAGATAAAAGGCGCCAAAGAAATAACTCAGATTACCAATAGCAAGGCCATAACCAGCTGTACATAGCGGAGGCATAAGTGCAGTAGCAATTGCAACTCCCGGTATCGGGTTTCCCTTGTTGACCCTTGTGAGAGAAATTACCCCTACCAATCCACCCAGAAAAGCAATCATCACGTCGTAAATATTAGGCGAAGTCCTGGCAAGCAATTCAGATTGGGTCTCCTTAAAAGGGCTAATAAAGAAATAGAGAGCTGCCACCAGTAAACTTACTACAGTGGCAATCAGCAGGCTCCTGCCTGCTTTTTTAAGTATTTCAAAATCGTATGTTGCCAAAGCAAAACCTGCACCTACAATTGGCCCCATCAATGGAGAAATTAACATTGCCCCAATTATAACGGCCGTTGAATTTACATTTAGCCCAATCGAAGCAATTAGGATTGCACAGGCCAGAATCCACAGATTGGCATTGCGAAAGGAGATATTATCCTTAACGTCAATTAACACCTTCTCTTTAACTTCTTCGCCTTTATGAAGACTGATAAAATCTATTAGATTGTTTTTCATCCCATTTCGAATTATAAATCTGTTCACGAAATGTGTAATATAATATAAACCGGGCGAAACTGAAAAAATTGCACGAAGTTTTTTGGCAAGGTGCAAATAAAAGCAAAAAAGAAAAACTTATCTGACACACTAAAACCGGCTATTAATCTCGGAGATAAAATACCATTATCTCTCATTTACAAACATTCGAGCAATGGCCAAACAGAAAATCAATCGCCTGTTTGGCAAGTGGCGACCAGAGGAGATCAGTCGTTTACACCCAATTTTCTGCAATCTCCTTTACTGCAATAAGGACACTACTGTCTGCTTTGGGTGCCAACCAGCAATCTTCTTTTTTGTGTTCTACAGTCTGTGTAAACCTTACATTGTAAAAGGCACATTCGGTTTGAAGACCGGACTAATGAAATGAATGAAAAGCATATTTTTTTTATTTTTGAAACCACTAAAACTGATTCATATGAACCGACTTGCTTTAACTGTTGCACTTTGTTGGATATCACTGTCATCGTTGGCACAAAACCCGTTTATTACCCATCTTTATACCGCCGACCCGTCGGCACATGTTTTTAACGATACCCTTTTTGTATATCCGTCGCACGACGAGGATAGCGCAACCTGGTTTTCGATGAAAGATTGGCATGTTTTCTCGACTACAGACCTTAAGAAGTGGACAGATCACGGGGTTGCCTTTTCGCTGCAACATACCCGCTGGGCCAAGTCGGAAGCATGGGCTCCCGATTGTGTAGCGCGCAATGGCCAATATTATTTTTATTACCCGGTCGAAAAGAGCAAGATTGGAGTAGCCGTTGGCGATAAGCCTTACGGTCCGTTTGCCGATCCGCTCGATTCGGCGCTGATACATATTCACTCGAAAGGGGTTGTCTGCAACCGCGACTTCATCGACCCGGCCGTATTTATCGACGACGACGGACAGGCCTATCTCTACATGGGTCAGTTGGTGGTAAATGCGGTAAAGCTCAACAAAGATATGATTTCGTACGATGGCGAAGTACATCTGCTCGAAGGGACCGACGATTTCTTTGAAGCCATCTGGATGCACAAATACAACGGTAAATATTATCTCTCCTATTCGGCAAACAGTGGCGAAATTAAATATTGTATTAGCGATAATCCGTTGGGGCCTTTTGTTTACCAAGGGGTAATCCTGCCCAAAATGAACAGTGGGACCAATCACCACTCCATCGTTCAATACCGGGGCAATTGGTATATTTTTTACCACAATGCCGACCTCTATTTCAGCAACCACCCCGAAGTGAAACCTAAGTTTGGCTGGGGACATCAGGGAAGCCCACACCCTTTCCGCCGTTCCATCTGTTGCGACAGGCTCTATTATAACGAAGACGGGAGCATCAAACCGGTGATCCCTACTCGAACCGGGCCACTTCAATAGGTTTACCGTAAATCTCGAAAACAATATTATAAATCAACCATTAGCGGTTTGGCCAATCGCAGCCCGAAAGGGTCACACCACTTCGGCCACAACAAATGTACTGCCGCCAATAAAGATCATGTCGTCGCGGTGGGAGGCCTGTTTGGCGGCGGCCAGCGCTTCGGCTACCGTTGGGTAGGGTTTGCCGGCGAGCTGAAAATAGGAGGCCATCTTCATCAGTTGTGTTTCGTCCATCGCACGGGGCATCGAAGCTTTGGTGAAGTAATAAACGGCTTCTTTAGGCAGGCGGGCCAGTACCGACATGATATCTTTGTCGTTGACCATTCCGATTACCATGTGGAGCTTTTCACTGGGTGTGCGGGCCAGTTGGGCTACCACCTCCTGAATGCCTGCTTCGTTGTGGCCGGTGTCGCAAACAATACGTGGGTTGGCCCCCAATATTTGCCACCGTCCCATCAACCCGGTCGAAGCCACAACGTTTGCCAATCCGTAACGCAAGGCTGTTTCGGGAATATTCCACCCCTGCTGCTGAAGGGTTTCGAGGGCCACCAATGCCGTAATAATATTTTTCGACTGATAACTTCCCAACAGGTCAAGGGCCATATCGCGGTAAACCATTTCGTCACGATTTTTCACATTGAACAGTTGCCGGCCATCGGCGGTGGCCATGGCATAACCGGCTCTTAACTGCTGGTCGGCAAAGCAAATGGGGGCACAGGCATCGCGGGCTTTCCCCTCGAAGATGAGGGCTGTTTCGGGATGGGTCTCTCCTATCACCACGGGGATTCGGGGTTTGATAATCCCCGCCTTTTCGAGCGCAATCCGGCCAAGGGTATCGCCAAGCAGCGCCATGTGGTCGCGGCTGATATTGGTTATCACCGAAAGTTCGGGGGAGATGATATTGGTCGAGTCGAGCCTTCCGCCTAACCCCACCTCGATTACAGCGACATCGACCTCTTCCGAAGCAAAGTATTCGAAAGCCATTATCACCGTCAGTTCGAAAAACGAAGGCTGGATAGATTCGGTTTTGTTGGCCTCCAGATAACGCTGTGTGAAATCGACAACAAAAGCTTCGGAAACCATTGTTCCGTTAACCCTGATGCGTTCCCTGAAATCTTTCAGGTGAGGCGAAGTGTAGAGGCCCGTTTTGTAACCGGCCGCCTGTAATACACTGGCCAACATATGCGATACCGATCCCTTGCCATTGGTACCGGCAACATGGATGGTTTTGAAATGCCGGTGCGGGTGGTCGAACATTTTGTCGAGGGCCAGGGTGTTGTCGAGGCTATCCTTGTAGGCTGCAGGCCCACTTCTTTGGTAATAAGGAAGTTGTTCGTACAGGTAATTGATGGTCTCGTGGTAACTTTTCATGGCCCCTGATTCTTGATAAATTTCTGTGCAAAGATGATAAAAAGCTTTCCGCAAAATATCAACCGCATCAATTTAATATTAATTTTAGACGGAACTCCAAATGCGATTTTATGCATAAAGCTAAGATTTTTGTTATCGACACCAATGTGATCCTTCACGATCACGAGTGTATCTATAATTTTGAAGATAACGATGTTGTGCTTCCTATTACCGTACTCGAAGAGCTCGATAAATTCAAAAGGGGCAACGATCAAATTAATTTTCAGGCCCGTCAGTTTGTCCGAGTGCTCGACGAAATTGTGGGCAATGATTTGTTTAACGGTGGTATCCATTTAGGGCCGGGAAAAGGGAAGTTAATTATCGAAACCGGTAAGCCTTTTTCTGAAAACCTGAAAACATCGTTTCGCGAAGATATTCCCGATCACCGCATACTGGCCATCGCCGAATATATCACCGGGAAGTTCAAGGATCGAAAGGTCATTTTGGTATCGAAAGATATCAACCTTCGGATGAAAGCCAAGTCGCTCCATATCGAGTCGGAAGATTACCGTAACGACAAGGTGGAGGATATCAACGTGCTGTATCAGGGCATCAGGGAGATTAAAGATTTTAGCGACGATAAGATTGCCAAACTGTACGAAGATCGCTCGCTGCCGGTGGAAGAGGCTGGTATAGAAAAGCAGTTTGCCAACGAATTTTTTATCCTGAAAGGACGTTCGAGCGTGCTGGCTCACTATAATCCGTTCCATAACCGTTTCGAACGGGTCGACAAAAAGGTAGCTTATGGCATTAAGCCGCGCAATGCCGAACAGACTTTCTCCATTCATGCCCTGTTGGATCAGGACATCAAACTGGTAAGCCTCACCGGCAAAGCCGGAACAGGCAAGACACTTCTGGCATTGGCAGCAGCCATCGCACAACATTCGACCTACGATATGATACTGCTGGCAAGGCCTATCGTGGCGCTCAGCAACCGCGACATTGGCTTTCTGCCCGGCGATGCCGAAGAGAAAGTTTCGCCCTATATGCAGCCGCTTTTCGACAACTTGGCCGTTATCAAACGATGTTTTGGGCCACACAGTCCGGAACAGCAACTTATCGAAGATTTGCAGAAGAACGAACGGTTGGAGATTAGTCCGCTGGCCTTTATCCGTGGGCGCAGCCTATCGAACTGTTATTTCATTATCGACGAGGCGCAGAACCTCACACCCCACGAGGTAAAAACCATTATTACCCGCGCAGGTGAGGGAACCAAGATGGTATTTACCGGCGATATACAGCAAATTGATTCGCCCTATCTCGATATGCAGTCGAATGGATTGGCTTACCTGACCGATAAAATGAAGGGACAGGATTTGTTTGCCCATATCAATCTGGTGAAAGGCGAACGCAGTTATCTGGCCGAATTGGCAAGTGATTTACTCTAAAGATGGTTTAAAATGTTGAAAGTAAACGAATATTTTGGCGGTCAGGTTAAGTCGATTGCCGTCGAAAACAGTCAAAGCAAAGCCACTATCGGGGCTATCGAACCCGGAGAATACGAGTTCGGTACCAGCTCCATCGAAATTATGATGGTAGTAAGTGGCACGCTTAATGTATTGCTCCCAGGTCAAAGCAACTGGAAATCATATACCAAAGGCGAGAAATTCGAAATTGGGAAAGGTGAAACATTTAAAGTTAAAGCAGAAGAAACGGTCGGCTATTTTTGCATTTATATAAATTGATTATTTTTGACATACAAAACTTTGGCATTCAGTTTCGCTTAAATAAAATTGTTGCAGTATACTAAACCTGGCACAGCAACCGCGAAATTTGCCAAAGTTTTCTTTTTGCCCCATTTGAATACCCGTCTCGTTTTTGTCCGTAAAAGAGGGCTGATGGCCTTTTGCCATTTCATTTGTATTTTTGCCCATCGAAATCAGGATATATGGATTACAAAGATAAGACCGTAGCCTTTGGTACTTTAGGCTGCAAACTCAATTTTTCAGAAACCTCAACCATTGCCCGATCTTTTATTGACAAAGGCTTTAAAAGGGTCGATTTCAAAGAGAAAGCCGATGTATATGTTATCAATACCTGTTCGGTAACCGATACGGCCGATAAAAAAAGCAAAACAATTATCAGGCAAGCTGCAAAGCAAAATCCGGCAGCCTTTGTGGTCGTTACCGGATGTTACGCTCAGTTAAAACCCGAAGATGCGGCCGCAATTCCGGGTGTCGATTTGGTATTGGGAGCCAACGATAAGTTTAACATTACCAAATATCTCGAAAATCTCGAGAAACACGAAGCCGGTGAAGTACACGCATGTACCTTTGCCGAAATCAATGATTTTCAACATGCTTTCTCGTATGGCGACCGAACCCGCAGCTTTTTGAAAGTGCAGGATGGCTGTAACTATTTCTGTACCTACTGTACCATACCTTTGGCACGTGGCAAAAGCCGTAACCCTTCAATTGCCAGCATTATCGAGGAGGCAAAAGCCATTGCCGGACAAGGTATCAAAGAGATAATACTCACTGGGGTCAATATTGGCGATTTTGGCCGCAGCACCGAAGAAAGTTTTCTTGGGTTGCTTCAGGCACTCGACCAAATCGACACGATAGCGCGGATTCGCATTGGCTCGGTTGAACCCAATCTGCTTTCGGACGAAATCATCGACTTTGTAGCTACCTCGCAGCGTATTGCCCCTCATTTTCACATTCCGTTGCAAGCCGGTACCGATGAAGTATTGTCGTTGATGAAACGTCGCTACACGACGGACTTGTTTGCCCGCCGAATTGCCCGAATCAGGGCTACCATTCCCCATGCTTTTATTGGGGTGGATATGATTGCCGGGATGAATGGAGAGACACCTGAGCTTTATCAGCAAGCTTACCGTTTTATTGAAAGTCAGGAAGTATCACAGCTGCATGTTTTCCCCTATTCTGAAAGAGCCAATACGGCTGCACTTAAAATAGACGGGATTGTACCGGTTGAAGAACGACGTAACCGCACCCAACAGTTGATTGCCCTCTCCGACAAAAAGCTGAAAGCATTCTACATCAAACACATTGGTGAAGAAGCATTGGTACTCTTTGAGAACCAAAAAGGGAAAACAAAAATGCAGGGATGGACAGCCAATTATATCAAGGTTGAAGCGCCCTACGAAAAAACAGCCATCAATCAGTTGCGCAAAGTCAGGCTGAGCGGGCTAAACGAAGATGGTTCGATGAACGTTGAGCGGTTATAAGCCGGCAAAAGTGAGGATAGCAGCTTTTAAATCACTATTTTTACGGCATAAATAGGTCGAACCGCTTGCCAACAACCGGTTTCGCACCTGAAGCAAATTCTTTTTCAATACATTACATCACCATTGTGAATTACGAATATATCTGTTCAGCAGTACAGCAAATTGCCCGTAAAGCCGGCCATTTTATTGCCGAAGAGCGCAAGAATTTCAGCCGCGAGGCGGTTGAAATAAAAGGGCAGTCCGATTTTGTATCGTATGTCGACAAGAAATCGGAGGAGATGATTGTTGCCGCGTTAAAGCTATTGCTGCCCGGTTCGGGCTTTATTACCGAAGAGGGAACGGCCGGCCAGTCGGGCGAGAAATATCTGTGGATAATCGATCCGCTTGACGGAACTACCAATTTCATACATGGCATGCCCCCTTATGCCGTAAGCATAGCATTGATGGAAGATAAGGAACTGGTTGCAGGAGTGGTGTATGAAGTGACAAACGACGAGTGCTTTTATGCCTGGAAAGGCGGGAAAGCCTGGTTGAACGGGCAGCCCATCAGGGTTACCGAAGCCGCCACATCGAAAGATACCTTGATTGCCACCGGCTTTCCCTACTACGATTTTGGGCGTATGGATGCCTATATCGAAACGCTTCGTTATTTTATGCAAAATTCGCATGGGTTGAGGCGGATAGGCTCGGCAGCAACCGATATGGCCTATCTGGCTGCCGGTCGCTTTGACGGTTTTTGGGAACAAGGGCTTCATGCCTGGGATATTGCAGCCGGTGTAGTAATTGTGAGAGAAGCCGGCGGAAAGGTTAGCGATTTCAGCGGGGGCGACAACTTTTTGTTCAGCGGCGAACTAGTGGCATCGAACAGCAACTTCTTCAATGAATTTCAACAGGTTATCGAGAAAAATTTTGTCAACAGCTAACTGATTGCAATAATATGGCCAACACAGGATATTATTTATTGAAGTCGCTCACATGGGTTGTTCATCTTTTCCCTTTGCGGATGAATTTTATCCTATCCGATGTACTCTTTGTAATTGTATACTATATTGCAGGTTACCGAAAGAGGGTCGTCCTGGAAAATCTTAAAAATTCGTTTCCGGAGAAAACTTCCAATGAGATAAACCTTATTGCCCGTAAGTTTTATCAAAATTTCTGCGACAGTTTTATTGAAACGCTCTATTTTGATAGGATATCGGAGGAAGAGATCAAAAAAAGAGTTGTTTTTAGAAATCCTGAACTGCCCAACCACTATATGGCCCAAGGGCGGCAGATGGCTGTTCTTTTTGGTCACTACGGCAATATCGAGTGGCTATGCAGCTGGCCTCTACATTCTCAATATGAACAATATGAATTTGATACCATTTATAAAAAACTTCGCAGCCAAACTTTCGAACGCTATTACCGCCAGTCGCGAAGCCGATTTGGCGGGAACCCGCTTGAAAAGGCAGTTTCGGTAAGAGCGTTGCTAAACAATGTAAAAAATAACCGTCCGGCATTTGTCACCTTTCTGTTCGACCAATGTCCGAAGGTGCACGAGATTGAGCATTGGATGCCATTTCTGAATCAGGATACCCCGGTACAGACCGGTACAGAAAAAGTGGCCCAGAAAATCAATGCCGTTTCCATTTATCTTCACCAACGTAAAATCAAACGTGGATATTACGAAGTCGAGTTTTACCTGATTGATGAAAATGCGGCTCAGACAGCCCGCTTTGAATTAACGGAGAAAATGAACCGTATGCTCGAAAAAATTATCATCGAAGAACCCGAGCACTGGCTCTGGTCGCATAAACGATGGAAACACAAAAGAAACCAAACCGTTCGCACATGATTACCCAATCGCCCGAGATAAACAAAAAATATAAGTTCAAGGTTGCCATCGTTATTTTAAACTGGAACGGAGCTACGTTTTTGCGCCAATACCTGCCTTCGGTGGTTCGCCACTCGGCCTGCGAATGGTGTCAGATTGTTATTGCCGACAATGGCTCGACGGACGAGAGCCGGAACGTGATTGAAACTGAATTTCAGGAGGTTCAATTTTTACCTCTGGACGAAAATTTCGGCTTTGCCAAAGGGTACAACGAAGCATTGAAAAACATTGATGCTGAATATTTTTTACTTCTCAATTCGGATATTCAAGTAACAGAAGGGTGGCTGCTCCCACTGGTCAATGCAATGGATAAAAACCCTTTGGCCGGGGCATGTCAACCCAAGATTCTGAGCATGAACGAACCGGAGAAGTTTGAGTATGCCGGAGCTTCGGGTGGTTTTATCGATAGGTTGGGTTATCCCTTTTGCCGCGGGCGCATCTTGAATGTCTGTGAAAAGGACAACGGACAATACAATCAACCCATATCGGTTTTTTGGGCTACCGGAGCTGCCATTATGGTCCGTTCGTCGTGTTGGGAGCAGACCGGAGGTTTCGATCCCGATTTTTGGGCACACATGGAAGAGATCGATCTTTGCTGGCGGATGAGAAATCTGGGATACCAGATTCAGGTTGAGCCGCAATCGGTTGTTTACCACCTGGGGGGCGGCAGTTTGCCATATCAGAGCCCGTTGAAAGTCTACCTCAATTTTAGGAATAATCTATACCTGCTTTACAAAAACCTTCCGGCCAACAGTTTTTTTCCCATTATCTTTTTCCGCATGGTGCTCGACGGAATTGCAGGAATCCAGTTTCTGGTTACCGGACAATGGAGCGCATTTGCAAAAGTACTGAAAGCCCATTTCGATTTTTACCACCATATCCCAACGCTTTCGAAGCAACGAAAGCAGTTGCAGAAAGTACGCAAAGTCAGTCGCCATCAAACCATATACAAGGGAAGTATCATTTTTGATTTCTTTATTTTGAGGAAGCGTAAATTTTCCCAAATATTGGGAATGACTAAATAATCAATAAAAAAACAAGCGATTATACATAATATTAAAATATGAGAATTACGAAGGAAAACAGTACAGGCTTAATTATCGATATTCAGGAACGGCTCTATCCGGCAATGGCTGAAAAAGAGAGATTCCTAAAAAACAGCAAGATTTTGGTCGAAGGGTTAAAAGAACTCCAAATCCCAACTGTTTTTACCCAGCAATACAGCAAAGGGCTGGGCGAAACATTGGAAGAGGTCAGCAAACTGATTGAGCCTTTTTCCTTTATCGAGAAAACATCATTCAGTTGTTACGATGCAGACGAGTATGCCGGTTTTCTGAGTGCCAATCAATATAAAAACATCATTATCTGCGGAATTGAGGCGCATGTTTGTGTCTTGCAAACAGCTGTCGATCTGAAGGATGCCGGATACAATCCGATTGTAGTTGCCGACTGTATCAGCTCGCGCGATTTGACCAACAAAGCTATTGCACTGGAACGATTTCGACATGAGGGGATAATGGTCACTTCGGCAGAGTCCGTTCTTTTTGAGTTAACCCGCTCAGCCAAGGATACGGCCTTCAAAGCCATATCGAAGATTGTCAAGTGATTATTGAAAAGAGGCCAACTTACGATTTGTAAGCAGAAAATTGGTTTCAAAATGATTGGTAGCTGAATGTTGCACCGAATTATTCGTAATTTTGTCACAAATTATTCGTGTTAAAGCGTTTAAACAACACAAAAAAATGAAAGTATTTAAGTTTGGGGGCACTTCTGTTGGTTCAATTGAGAACATGCGTTCGGTCATGAAAATAATTACCGATGGCGAACAGAAGCTGGTTGTGCTTTCGGCCATGTCGGGCACGACCAATAGTTTGGTCGAAATCTCTGATTATCTGGCCAAGAAAAATAAGGAATCGGCTCTGGCAGTTATCAGTGCTTTGGAAAAGAAATACTACAATGTTGTTTATGATTTGTACAAAAGTGCCGAAAAAAAAGAGCAGGGCAAAAAAGTGCTCGAAGAGCGCTTCGATGTCATCAAATCGTTTACATCAGGTACATTCAATGAACTGGGCGAAAGAACATTGCTGGCTCAGGGCGAACTGATTTCGACAGCCCTATTCGCACTGATGATGCAGGAGGAAGGGTTCAATACAGCGTTACTGCCCGCGCTTGATTTTATGAAAATCGATAGCGACAAAATGCCCGATATGCGTTACATCAAGACTAAAATCAGCGAAGTAATTGCTTCGGGTCCGAAAGCCGATTATTATATCACGCAGGGATTTATCTGTCGGAACGAAGAGAACGAAATCGACAACCTGCAACGTGGAGGGTCAGATTATACGGCTACCTTAATTGGCGCAGCCCTGAACAGTAAAGAGGTACAAATCTGGACGGATATCGACGGGTTTCATAACAACGACCCACGTTATGTCGAGAATACTAAACGAGTTGATATACTTTCGTTTAATGAAGCGGCAGAGCTGGCCTATTTCGGAGCCAAAATCCTCCATCCGCAAACCGTTCTTCCCGCAAAGGTGAACAACATTCCGGTTCGGTTGAAAAACACTATGAACCCACCTGATCCGGGAACACTGATTACGGCTGACAGCAAGACAGTCGGTATCAAAGCGGTAGCTGCCAAAGATGGGATTACCGCCATTAAAATCCGTTCGGGAAGGATGTTGAATGCTTACGGGTTTATGAAGAATATTTTTGAAATCTTTGAGTTCTTCAAAACGCCTGTCGATATGGTAACGACCTCCGAGGTAGCTGTTTCTGTCACGATAGACAACCCAAAACATCTCGAAGAGATAGTAAATGAACTGAAGGAATATGGAGATGTTGAAGTTGACCGCAACCAAACCATCATCTGTATCGTTGGCAATATGATTGCCGAAGAGAAAGGTTTTGCTTCCAAGGTATTCAATGCGCTGGCCAATATTCCAATCCGAATGATATCGTATGGAGGGAGCCGCCACAACATTTCAGTCCTTATCAGTACGAACGACAAACAGGATACACTCCGAACCTTAAGTGAAAAGGTATTGAACAGTTAAAGCTGTAATCGATAAATAAAAGAGCCGGTTTAAAACCCGGCTCTTTTTGTTAATTTTGCCATTAAACAGGCTACAAAAATGAAATTTGCCCCATATAACGATCCGGTGAATAACCCAGAAAACTATTTGTGGGGAATTTTCTATTGCAATAAAAAAGACGGGCGGGTGATTGTCCCCAAAAGAAACCGTTGGATGGGCTTTACCTTAAACTTTTACAATCCGATATCGATTCTGATTATCCTTACATTTATTGTGCTGGCCATATTTCTATCCCGATTGTAACCTCACTAAAGCACAATCTCCGAAAGGTTTTTAACCACCTTCGCACCGGTACGTTCTAACCGTTTGGCCGACTGATGACCGTTAGCTATCAACAAACACTGGCACCCCAGCGATTGCGCCACTTCAAAATCGTGTATGGTGTCACCAATCAACAAGGTTTTCGACAGGTTCAGATTGTGAGAATCAATCAACTTATGCCCCACCTCAATCTTCGAAACGGCATAATGATTGTCAAGTCCGGCAACGGCTTCAAAAAAATGATGGATCCTGTTCAGCATAACAGTGCGATTGAGTTGTTGCTGTTCCATTGCCGATAAAATAAACTGCCTGATTCCCAGCGAAGAGAAGCGAGCCAGCGATTCAATAACTCCGGTATGCAAACCACAATTGTCAACTGCATTATTATAAATATCAATATACTGATTGGCAGGAAGTTCAAAAGGTTCCTTTTCAAAATCGAAACCAATTGTCCGATAATAATCAATCACCGGAAAGGTAAAAACCTCCAGATATTGTTCGTGCGAAAGGGTTTTGAGATTTCGCTCTTTCAGCAATCTGTTGATCGTACTCAGCGAAAGGTGGGAATCATTCAGCAATGTTCCGTTCCAATCCCATATAATGGTTTCGATAGTCATTCAATATCGTCGCATCCGCAGTTTTCGAAATTGACCACCGGCATCGCATACATGCTGAGCCACAGTTCCATTGCTTCGGCCCTGTCTTCGTTCACCAACTGAAGTCGCTTGTGGGTTAAATCGATAAAATCCTCACGTTGCTGCGATGTGTATTGATTGCTGTATTTATCACATTTGTGGTAAAGGTCGTAAGCTATATAGTTATTTGAAAACAACTTATAATTCTTATAAATTCTCTTGTCGATATAAGCGGCCAGGTTTTTTATCCTGTCGTTCATATTGTCGCCTTTCGGGACTGAGCGCAATGAATCTTTGTCGATGGGCTTGCCAAATTGGATATGGATTTGGCCTTTCTGGTTCTTCAGTCCGCTTACCATACTCCACAAATCGTCTTTTTCGGTTTTCTGGAAATTTGGATCCGCTTGTCGTTTAAGTAATTCAGCTACCTTTTCATTCCCGCAAGGCTCAATCTCGTATGAAATGGCCATCGGCACAATTTTAAGTTTAGCGTAACCCGAGACAAATTTCTCTTCGTTCGACATATTGAGCATTTTCAGCAGTGCAACCTGGGTCTGGTCGTTACCATCTTTCGTGCGGCCTTCGCGCTGGGCAATCCATATCGAATTCTTCCCTTCGGCAATGGTTGTACGAATATACCACGACAGTTTCTTCGAAGCCAGCAACATCTGCTTTACCGGAATATTTCTTTTCACAATAAAAGAGCGATTGACCCGTACCAAATCATCAATCCACTGGAAGATAAGCAAATTGCTTCCTATCGCAATTTGTGTGGGTTGATAGCCGGTTTTGTACATCTGTACATTCAGCAATGCGGCGTCGAGAATAATATCGCGGTGGTTCGAGATGTATAGATAGCTTTCGTTTTCCTTCAGGTTTTCGAGACCACCAATGGTCATTCCCATCGAACTCGAATTGAGAATATTTTCGAGATATGGAAGCATGAACCCAAGCTGAAACTGCTCAACCTTATGGGTTTGAAGCATCGCTTCTTTCACTTGCGCAATTTTATGTTCTTCGCGGTAGAGGTTTTGAAGGACCTTATCAAATACCGGGTCAACGCACATGCGCTGCATCACGGCTTCAATTTCGTCGTCGCGGTAAGGTCGGATATCGTCAAAATCCTGCTGTTGTTGCATAATGTACAAGGATAAAATTCTTTTCTATTGTCTCGAAAGGTCGAACAAAAGTACAAAAAATGAGTTCAGACCGATCGGACATTGACAAATCTTTTGAATAAAATAAATTTCAATTTATCATTCATTTAAGCCATTCAGTATCAAAATCTCCAGTACAATTGTGCCCGAATATCAATTCGACAGTTTCCGGCCGTCTCATCGTTTCCACTGCCTATCGACAACGCTTTTTCGCGAAGAAGGTACCCACATTTCAGATAAAGTGTAAATGCGCGGTAAGGTTGCCATTTAATGTTGGTGTAAACCCGTGACCCTTGCCCGTATAATGCAGGAACATAGTAATAAAAGAGCAGATCGTTTTCATAAGCATAAACCCTCGACTGATAGCTGTCGGTACGATACCAGGTGTACCTTAACCAAAAGTTCCACTTTTGGCTGGGTGTCCAAATCATGTCGTGATAGAGGAGTAATCCATTTTCGTTTCTTCCGTTGAAGGAATAGTCCACCCACTCGAATCGATCTCTAAAAGTGACTTTTTCCGATACCTTCCAGTCGGAATGAAGCCGAATCCTCGTCATGTTTTCAATCAGGTCATCAGCAATACCGCTATCGCCGGTTAATTTCCGGGGGTCGGAAGTGATCCGTAGCTTCAGGTACATCAGGAGATTCTTGTTTGCTGTATAATTGGCCTGAAGCATCAGTTCGCTTCCACGCGAAGGCGCCGAGGTGTTGAATGTCAACCACGGAAAGCGGTAAATATCGGCATATGCAGTTATCTTCACTCTTTTTGCCGGCAATAACTCTATTCCGCTGTAAAAACCCGACTCATTTTTCGAAGCAGAACCTTGTGCAACAGGGTTCCCGTAAAAAGTATGGAATGACGGATCGAAATAGCGGAACAAAAACGATAGTCCCAACTGGGGGTGCAGTTTCCAAACAGCACCTTGCAGAAAAGCCGTCTTACTGTTCTTCGAAACTCCTGCTTCTCCAAAGAACTGAACACGACGGTAGGCCCATTGATAATCCATCCCAATATTGAAATTTTCGTCCCCTTCGAAATTTTTCTCCCTGTACAGCGCATCACCTTTCACCATCGATAAATCGAATTGTTGCCATGCAGCCAGAATCCCCAAACGGAATTGTGTAAGCCTCAGTTCGCCATACAATCCCCAATTTTGCTCTCCGACACTCTGTTTATCGGCAATCTCCGAAAGAGTTCGGTGATATCCCGACGTTTGAAGGGAAGTGAAAACGGTGTCGCCTTTTTCGTCAATGTCCAGATTGGCATCACGCTTACGGTTCGAATAAAAAAGAGTGATGGCCGCCGACTGTTTGCCTAAGGTAACTGCTCCGCCCCTGAAATAAAGGTTCTCGTCGGCCGATGAGTAGCCCCTCGCCCCTTGTCCTGACCGCATGATATTCATTGGATCAGATGAATAACCAATTCCGTTTCCCGTCCAATAATTTACCCCCTGACCAAATCGGAGATGATAATCGCCCAGACAGATCTGGCGCAGCCATTTATCGCCATGATAGACAATATGTCCGGAGTAAAAATCAAACCCTGATTGATTTGTTTTTTTGAAAAATGGTTCACCTGCATCGTTGTCAGCCGTAAAACCAAACTCAAGTTTACGATGGATTTCACCTTTATAGCGAAGATTATATCCAACAGGTCCCCCAATAAATGCTGAAGGTTTTTCGACAGTAGCTTTGTAACCTCGACTCTCAGGAAGAGTCGTTTTCAGCCGAAAAAATAATTTACTGTCAATCAAATTCCTATTGTATTTTCTCACACTATCGTCCGCATAACCAAACGAAATAAACGGTCGAACCGATGCGATGAACTCTTTGGTAAAACCATTGATTTTTAACAGATCAGCAGCTGAGTGAAAAAAACCGTTTTTTTCGCGATAGTCGATAATACGGCCAATCTGATTAAAATCGAGCAAGATAAGACGTTGCAATTCGTCAGCGGTGGCATGATTGATATTGAGTGGCTGAGCGGCAAGTCGCAGCAAGTCGTCAATATCAATGCTGCTTTCGGTCAATCCCTCTTCCTGCTCTGCCAACGACTCGATAATAGTTTCAAGATTTGTATCACTTTGCGGCGCAATATGCTGTGCATCGACCAGCCAGGGCAATGCGAACAAAAGTGCTACGATGCTCCACCTTATCACTTTCATTTTTTCAGTTTAAATATAAATGAGACAGATGGCGAATACCCCAATGATTCGTGATGGATCATTGCAAAATCGAGCGACCAGTTTTCGCGCTGATAACCCAAGCCGGCAGAATGACGAAACGGTCGGGCTGAAATACCGCCACGAATAAAAAAGCCTTTCACCACCAAATATTCGAGTCCAAGCCTAACAACAACTGGCAGACCATCTGCATCATCGATTTGTGTGGCAACAGTCAACCCGTCGCCCAAGAGGAATGAACACCCAAAACCAATGGCCATCGGGATATCGTTTTGGAGTGAAAGCCCTTCGATATGGCTATTGAACGGGTTGAAAAGATGAAGCCCCAATGCGACATTTGGATTGGGCGTGAAACCAATACCAGCTTCGTAAATCAATGTTCCCTTTGTTTTGCCCGATTCAGGGAAACCAATTGTAAAATAGCTAAACTGCATCCCGGCCGAGAAACGTCTTCCCAGAGCCTTCGCCAACGCAAATCCATACCGGGTTTCATTAAACCCCGGAATCGCATTTTGACTGAGACTTAATCCAGCAACAATACCCGGCAATGGAAAAACCGCAGCACCCGTTGCTACGCGATAGTTGCTTATCATCCACGGCTGCGCATATTCAATGCCAATCTGAAACGCTGTTGTACCCGATAAAAAAGCCTGATTGTTGAACGTGGCAAATGGTCCGGTAAGTGTTGCCGAGGCGTTGGCCATGGCACGCTCACGCCCTCCCCGACCGGAGCTGTAGCCTTCGGGATAAGCTGTAATTGACTTCAGCAATAAAAAGGAAAATACCAACACTTTCAGGTTAGGAATTTTCATCTTTAAGTTTAGCGAGCTATTTCAACATCGAACATCTAGTTTAAATCAAACAAAAAGGAGTTGAGATTAACTCAACTCCCTCTAATTTAAAACATTTAAAAACCAAAATCAAATTATCAATTGGTTTTAAACGGATATTTTACTTTTGCCAGTTCTTTATTGGCATCAACAATCTTGCCTTTCAATTCTTCTTTGAACTCAATCAGTTTTTCCATCACATCGGTATTGCCGGTAGCAATCATCTGCACTGCAAGGATAGCTGCATTGCGCGAACCATTTACGGCAACAGTAGCCACCGGAATCCCGGGGGGCATCTGCACAATGGCCAAAAGGGCATCCATCCCATCGAAACTCGATTTGATTGGCACACCAATAACCGGCAACGGCGTCATCGCGGCAATTACACCCGGCAGATGGGCTGCCATTCCTGCAGCAGCAATAATAACTTTGATCCCCCGGGCACGCGCCCCTTTGGCAAACGTCTCCACCTCTTCCGGAGTACGATGGGCTGAGAGTGCATTCATCTCGAAAGGAATTTCGAGCTCATTTAAAATCTGGGCTGCCCCTTCCATCACCGGCAAATCGGAAGTACTGCCCATTATGATACTAACCTGTGGTAGCATTCTATTCATTTTTTGATGTTTAACCTATTTTTTCTGTCACAGTTTTGTTTTTTAAAAATATGAAAATTCCTTTAGACAGCACATGGCCAACAGTTACTCCTTTTGGTCAGCCCAAAAGAAAAGTTTATCTTTGCCGCTTAATCAATAATATCAACTAATTACCCTCAAATTTGACAAAATGTACGACGAAAAGTCGGTTTTGAGTGGAAAAATATTTTGGCTATGAAACGTATAAAGCTTTGGGACAAAGAGTTTGAAATTTCGCTTCCGCATGAAGAAATAATGACATCAATCGAAAAAATGGCTGATGCCATGTATCCCGAGCTCGAAGGGAAAAATGCCCTTTTCATCTGTATCCTGAACGGCTCGTTTATGTTTGCAGCCGACCTTTTCAAAGTGCTTGAACTGACCGATGCTGAAATCTCATTTCTAAAACTGGCATCGTATGAAGGAACTACTTCGAGCGGCGAACTGAAACAACTGATTGGTTTAAATGAGAATATCAAAGGCCGTACGGTTGTTGTGCTCGAAGACATTGTCGATTCAGGCCATACCATCACCGACGTGGTGCGGCAAATCGAAGAAAAGGGAGCTAAAGAGGTAAAAGTTGCTACTTTGCTGTTCAAACCGGCAGCGCTCAAAACGGAAGTCAAACTCGATTACGTAGGGCTTGAAATACCCAACGATTTTATTGTCGGTTATGGCCTCGACTACGACCGCCGCGGCAGAAACCTGAAAGACATTTACACTCTCGTAAAAGAATAATTTCCAAAGAATTAATTAAAAATGCTTAATCTTGTTTTATTTGGCCCTCCCGGCGCCGGGAAAGGCACCCAGGCAGAGTTCCTGATTAAAAATTTTGGATTGACCCATCTTTCAACCGGTGACTTATTGCGCGAAGAGATTGCGGCCCAAACGACATCAGGACTCGCAGCCAAAACTTTTATAGACAAAGGCGAACTGGTTCCCGATTCGGTAGTTATCGGAATGATAAAGATTAAAATAGACTCGATAAAAGAGGCTAAAGGTTTTATTTTCGATGGCTTTCCGCGTACTGTCCCGCAAGCTGTTGCCCTCGATCAGTTGCTCGAAAGCTATAACACGCCCGTTGCGGCGATGCTCTGTCTCGATGTCCCCAAATCGGTCCTGATGGATCGCTTACTGAACCGAGGACTTACATCAGGCCGTAGCGACGATCAGTGTACCGAGATAATTGAAAACCGTATTGCTGTTTATAACGAGAAAACTGCGCCTATCATTAAGCATTACGATAAGGTAGGCAAATATATTTCCGTCGACGGTGTTGGAACAATTGAACAGATTGCCAACCGACTGAAAACAACTGTTGAAGGGCTGCAATAATCCAGGTTTTTTTTACAAAAGCGCCAGGATACAGCTACCTTTTTCAGCACTGGAACCAGATATTTTAAAACAAATTCATTTTCAACAATATGGCTGATTCGAATTTCGTTGACTATGTCAAGATTTTTTGCCGTTCGGGCCATGGAGGCCCCGGTTCACGACATTTCAGGCGCGAGAAATTCGCCCCGAAAGGCGGTCCCGATGGTGGTGACGGCGGTCGTGGCGGCCATGTTATCCTTCGTGGCAACGCTCAAATGTGGACCCTTCTGCACCTGAAATACCGAAAGCATATATATGCCGAACATGGTGAATCAGGCGGGGCATCGCGAAGTACCGGAGCTGACGGGGCAGACATAATTCTCGATGTTCCGCTGGGCACTGTAGCCAGGGATGCCGAGACCGGCGAAAATCTCTTCGAAATAACACAAGACGGTGAAACAGCCATCTTGGTGAAAGGCGGACGTGGCGGACTGGGAAATAACAACTTCAAAACAGCAACAAATCAGGCCCCACACTATGCGCAGCCAGGTGAAGACTATGTTGAAGGCTGGAAAATCCTTGAATTGAAAATTCTGGCCGATGTTGGTCTGGTTGGCTTCCCCAATGCCGGGAAATCGACCCTGCTATCGGTAGTTTCGGCTGCTAAACCCGAGATTGCCGACTATCCGTTCACCACACTGGTCCCCAACCTTGGCATTGTTGGTTACCATGATAACCAATCGTTTATCATGGCCGATATCCCCGGGATTATTGAAGGGGCACACGAAGGTCGCGGCCTTGGTCTACGATTCCTGCGCCATATTGAACGAAATTCAATGTTGCTGTTTATGATTCCGGCCGACAGCAAGAACCATTTGAACGAATACAAAATCTTGTTGAACGAATTAGAAATGTTCAACCCTGATCTCCTTGACAAACAACGCTATATTGTTATCTCAAAAAGCGACATGCTCGATAAGGAACTAATGGATGCCATCAGCACCGAGTTGAAAGGTTTACCGCATTCCTTTATCTCATCGGTCACCGGACTTGGAATTCAGCAACTGAAAGACCAAATCTGGCGACGGTTAAACGAATAGCACTATGGCCATACTGGAATCAATCAGAAACTTCGACAGAGAGATTTTCCTTAATCTTAACGGCATTCATTCTCCTTTCTGGGACTATGTGATGACCCTTTTTACATTTACCCCAACCTGGGCTTTATTCTATCTGGTTATTTTGGTAATAATTACCAAAAAATTTGGACGAAAAGCACTTCTTGTTTATCTCTCAATCTTTCTGATTATTTTGTTATCCGACCAAATCTCAGGTCTGATTAAAGACTCCGTTATGCGCCTGCGCCCTTCAAACGATCCCGAAGTAAGTCCTTTTGCCCATATCTTCTTTAAAAAAGGCGGGATGTACGGCTTCGTTTCAGCCCACGCGGCCAATGCTTTCTCGTTTGCGGTCTTCTCCTCGTTGCTCTTTCGAAACCGGATTTACAGCCTCTTTATTTTTCCGTGGGCGCTGCTGATTGCCTATACCCGTATCTATCTCGGCGTTCACTATCCGGGCGATATACTTGGCGGTGCTTTACTTGGCGGATTAGTTGGCTGGGGAATTTATCAATTAATGCTATTACTCGAAAACCGTATTTATCCGATGTCTCCCTTCGCTAAAAACAGGCTCACAGAACAGGAAACCAGTATTATTCTGGCTACCGGATTAGCGCTGATAATCATATCGATGACAACCATAGCGCTGCTGATGAAGAACGGGGTGATCTAAAAATTTAAAGCCTCATTATTATCTGGTTAACTGTCAGTTTTCCCTGTCGGTTCTTTACGTTTTAGCACTTGCGAAAGTTGTTCCAATCCTTTGTCAACAATATTCTGACTGAAATCGTTCGAAAAAAGCAGTTCCGAACTATCCTCGGCTTCGGTTGGATAAATCAGGATAAAACTAAAATTTTCGAATTCCTTCGACATGATTCTGGGAATATTTTCGAGAGTTGGGATATACGAAACAGTTCCTTTTCGAGGCATTGCAATAACAATCAAATCCATAGGGGAAATTAAACTTTCCACCTTTTCAAATTCGTCCCACTCGGTGAACTCAGTATGTTTTATGCGTGCTGAGGCACGTCGTTTGGCATGAAACTCTTTTACATGCCTGAATGTCTGAGGGGTAGACAGAAACAAGCATTCGAGATGTAGTGCCGACGATAATCTGAAAACACGGCTAAGCCACTGTTTAAAACCAAATTCACGGTCGGCATAACGTGGGCACATTACTACAATACGTTTATGGTGGTGCAATTCCGAAACAACGCTGCTTACCCAAACTGCCTGACTGGTATTATCGACAATATATTTAATGGTATTTCCGAAAATAAAATCGGCAAACTGGTTTTTTAATGAAAACCCAATTAAAATTTCAGTGGCGAAAATCTCTTTGGCCACCCGCTTTATCCCGCTGGTCACCTTTTGGTCGATGGTGGTGATAATTTCGACTTTTTGGTCGGTTGCCGAAGCATGGATCATTGCTTTCTCAAGCATCTTTTTGGCTTCCAGAAGTTTTCGTTGAGCCGTTTCGCCGTCTTCAACAACCGATAAACCTACAATTGGAAATTTATTTCTTGGATTTTTAATCGCGATAGCCAAATCGATCAACTTGTCCATCGTTTGCGGATTTGAAATTGGAACAAGAATTTTTTGTTCGCGCAAAACCATTAGTTCAGAGTCTGCAGTATCATTCTTGGTAATCATCAGTTCCTTAGCTGCTCTGTCCGTAACAAAAGAAGCAACCAGACAAGTTACCAGGATTAGCAAGATAGTGCCGTTCAGTACACTTTCGTCTACAATGCCAATCCGAAAACCAACCATAATAACCGCCAGTGTAGCAGCTGCATGAGCACTGCTCAACCCAAAAATCAATTTGCGTAACACTGATTGGTAACCAAAAATGAGCGAAGTTGCCCAGGCAGCCGCAAATTTGCCAATCAGTGCCACAACCGTCAACGTTCCCGCTACAATCAATGCGAAAGGGCCACGGTTCAATACTTCGAGATTGATAAGCATTCCAACACTTAGCAAGAAAAAAGGAATAAAAAGTGAATTTCCGACAAACTCGAGCCGGTTCATCAACGACGAAGTTTTGGGAATAAGGCGGTTCATCGCAATACCTGCTGCAAATGCTCCGATAATAGGCTCAAGTCCGGCCAATTCGGATAGAAAAGCAGAGAAAAAGACCATCGATAAAACGAAAATAAAGTGAGAACGCTTCTCCCCTTCCAGGTTTTTGAAAAACCAGGCCGTCAGTCGTGGAATAATTAAAAAAACAACCAACAAAAAAATGACAACCGAAACAAAAAACATCAGCCAAAACTGCGGAGTGATTTCGCCTGCCACCGAGCCGGTAATAATGGCCAGAATAATCAATACGGCAGTATCGGTAAAAATGGTTCCGCCAACGGTAATGGCTACAGCTTCGTGATTGGCAATCCCCATTCTGGAGACAATTGGATAGGCCACCAACGTATGGGTAGAAAACATGCTGGCCACCAAAAAGCTGGTACTAAACTCGAAACCCAGCAGGTAACGACAAACCGGATAACCGATAACAAAAGGAAGCACAAAGGTAAAAAACCCAAAAACCAAGCTTTTGTGACGGTTATTCTTGAACTCTGACAAATTGAGTTCAAGCCCGGCGATAAACATAATATAAAGCAAACCGATGGTCGAAAAAAGATCGACAGCAGCATTTTTTTCAATCCAGCCCAAACCATGCGGACCAATAATCAACCCCGAAATAATCAACCCAATAATACCGGGTATTTTAACCAAACGAAAAATGAGCGGGGCCAAAAGAATCACAAACAAAATGACCGAAAACACCAGCACATAGCTTGAAAATGGTGTTTCGAACAAATGTTGCGCTCTTTCAATAAAAACCCTCATCGTTGGTTATGTAAAATGTCTGCCGAATATCAAACGAACCTCAGTAAATCAAGATTATTGTATCTGATGGATTCAAAGGTAAGATTTCATCGCAAGAAAGATAGATTTAACCCAAGAAAATTGATTGTTGAACGACAATTTTTAAAATCGCAATCAAAAAAACAGGCTAAAAAAAGAAGAGTTATCAACTTCATATTGTTCATTTCGAATCGAAAAAACGGCCGATACGGCTTTCGAATTTGATTATATTTGTGCAAAATCATGAATAAAATGGTCCCGAACTATTCCGAAGAATCCATACGTACACTCGATTGGAGAGAACATATTCGCAAACGTCCCGGTATGTACATCGGGAAACTTGGCGATGGCTCGGCCAGCGACGACGGCATCTACGTTCTACTCAAAGAGGTGGTTGACAATTCCATAGATGAATTCATGATGGGTAACGGCAAAAAAATTGACATCCAGTTGAGCGATGAAGCCATTGTTATCCGCGACTATGGCCGTGGTATTCCACTTGGTAAATTGATGGATGTTGCGTCGAAAATGAACACGGGGGCCAAATACGACTCAAAAGCATTTAAAAAATCAGTCGGTTTAAATGGGGTCGGGATCAAAGCGGTTAATGCACTGTCGTCGAACTTTTCAATCAAATCGGTCCGCGACGGCAAAATAAAGCGCATCGATTTTTCAAAAGGCGATGTGGTAAAAGAATATGACGAAACAACAACCGACGAGACCAATGGTACCGGCGTTCGCTTCACACCCGACAGTGAGATTTTCCGCAACTTTCACTTCATCGACGAGTATGTAGTTTCCATGCTGAAAAACTACACTTATCTAAATGCTGGATTAATTATCAATTACAACGGTGAGAAGTATCTTTCACGCAATGGATTGTACGACCTGTTGCAGGAAAACCTTGGTCAGGAACCGCTATACCCCATCATTCACCTGAAAGGCGAAGATATTGAGGCTGCAATAACTCATGGAAACCAGTATGGCGAAGATTATTATTCGTTTGTTAACGGACAGCATACCGTTCAGGGAGGAACCCATTTAGCTGCCTTTCGTGAAGCGTTGGTAAAAACCATTCGTGATTTTTACAAGAAAGAGTTCGATGCTTCCGATATTCGCGCCTCTATTGTGGCGGCCATCAGTATAAAAGTTGAAGAGCCGGTTTTCGAATCGCAGACTAAAACCAAGCTGGGTTCGAAAGACATTGCCCCCGATGGCCCTTCGGTTCGAAATTTCGTTATGAACTTTATCCAGAAAGAGTTAGGAAATTTTCTGCATAAAAATCCGCAAACAGCCGATATGTTGCTGAAGCGTATCCAGGAATCGGAACGTGAAAGGAAAGCCATTTCGGGGATTCAGAAACTGGCCAAGCAACGGGCAAAAAAGGTGAGCCTCCACAACAAAAAGCTACGCGACTGCCGAATCCATTACAATTCGAACCACGAAAACAAAGACAATAGTTCGATATTCATTACCGAAGGCGACTCGGCCAGTGGCTCTATCACCAAATCGCGCGATGTGAACAGTCAGGCTGTTTTCAGCCTTCGCGGAAAACCGCTCAACTCTTACGGGTTGACCAAAAAAATTGTATACGAGAACGAAGAGTTTAACCTGCTTCAGGCAGCACTGAATATCGAGGAAGGAATTGATGAATTGCGATATAACAAAGTAATTATCGCTACTGATGCCGATGTCGACGGGATGCACATCAGGCTGCTGCTCATCACTTTCTTTCTGCAATTTTTTCCGGAACTGATAAAAAAAGGACACCTGTATATTTTGCAAACCCCGTTATTCCGTGTACGTAACAAGAAAAAAACCATCTATTGTTACTCGGAAACCGAACGCGACGGGGCCGTGAAAAGCCTTGGAGCCAATCCAGAAATAACTCGTTTTAAAGGACTTGGCGAGATTTCACCTGACGAATTCAAGAATTTCATCGGCGAAGAAATTCGCCTTGAGCCGGTTGTCTTGAATAAAAATGAATCGACCACCGATATGCTCGAATTTTATATGGGCCGTAATACACCTGAAAGGCAAGATTTTATTATCGAAAATCTACATGTCGAAAAAGACGAAGTTTAAAAAAATATTCGTTGAAAGATCTGATAAAATTGAATTGAAAAATAACACCGCGATACCATGTCCAGCGAAAGCGAAAACCTGAACCCGATTGAAGAGAACGAAATTCCGAAGGAGGGCAAAAAAGAGCTTCACCATATCGTTTATCTCTCGTCGATGTACCAAAACTGGTTTCTTGACTATGCCTCGTACGTTATCCTCGAACGTGCAGTTCCTTATGTCGACGATGGACTGAAACCGGTTCAGCGACGCATCCTTCACGCAATGAAGCAGATGGACGACGGCCGTTACACGAAGGTTGCCAACATTATCGGCCAGACCATGATGTATCACCCCCACGGCGATGCCTCTATCGGCGACGCATTGGTTCAGCTTGGACAAAAAGATTTACTGGTCGATACTCAGGGAAACTGGGGAAATATCCATACCGGCGATGGCGCTGCAGCTCCGCGTTATATCGAAGCCCGACTGTCTAAATTTGCACTGGAGGTGTTATTCAATCCCAAAACTACCAAATGGCAGCTTTCATACGACGGGCGTAACCGCGAACCGGTTACCCTTCCGGTGAAATATCCGCTTTTGCTCGCTCAAGGTGTCGAAGGGATTGCAGTAGGGTTAGCCTCAAAAATTTTGCCTCACAATTTCGTCGAACTAATTGATGCCTGTATTGCTCACCTGAAAAAAGAACCCTTCGAACTTTATCCCGATTTTCCAACAGGAGGCTATGTCGATGTATCGCGTTACAACGACGGCCTGCGCGGCGGGGCCGTAAAAATTAGGGCAAAAATCGACAAACTCGACAATAAGACACTTATAATTAGCGAAATTCCCTACGGAAGAACAACCTCCTCGCTAATCGACTCGATTGTAAAAGCCAGTGAGAAAGGGAAGATTAAAATCAAAAAAATTGACGATAATACTGCTGCAAATGTTGAGATTCAGGTACACCTGATGCCAGGTATCAGTTCCGATAAGACAATTGATGCACTTTATGCTTTCACCGATTGTGAAGTTTCTGTTTCGCCCAATGCCTGTATTGTCGAAGACGATAAACCACGTTTTGTTACAGTGAGCGAAATTTTGCGCAAATCGGTCGAGAATACTGTCGATTTGCTCAAACTGGAACTGGAAATTCATAAGGCCGAACTCGAAGAACAGTGGCATTTTGCCTCGCTCGAAAGAATTTTTATTGAAGAGCGGATATACAAAGACAAAGCCTTTGAAGAGTCGGCCAACATGGACGAAGCAGTTGCCCATATCGACACAAGGCTCGAAAAATGGAAGCCGAAATTCCGACGCGAAATTACCCGTGACGATATTCTGCGGCTGATGGAGATTAAAATGGGCCGAATCCTCAAATTTAATAGCATCAAAGCCGAAGAGGCAATTGCAGCTATCGAAAACGAGATTGCTGAAACGATGAAAAGCATTGCCAATATTATCCCGTTCACCATCAATTGGTTCGAACGGCTAAAAACAAAATTTGGCAAAGGGCGCGAACGCAAAACCGAGATCCGAAGTTTCGAAAATATCGAAGCGACCAAAGTGGTTGTTGCCAACGAGAAACTTTATATCGACCGTGAAGAGGGTTTTGTAGGGACCAGCCTGAAAAAAAACGAATATGTGTGCGATTGTTCTGATATCGACGATATTATAATCTTCCGTCGCGACGGAAGCTACTTCGTTGCAAAAGTCTCTGAAAAAGCTTTCGTCGGTAAAAATGTGATTCATGTTGCCGTGTTTGGCAAGAACGACACACGAACGGTTTACAACCTCGTTTACCGCGACGGAAAAGCCGGCAACACCTATATGAAAAGATTCTTTGTTACCGGTGTAACCCGCGATAAAGAGTACAATATGACCTTGGGTACCGAAGGTTCGCGGATTCTTTATTTCAGCGCCAACCCCAATGGCGAAGCGGAAGTGCTGCGCATCACATTCAAACCCAAACCCAAGTTGAAAAAGCTGATCGACGAAATAGATATGGCTCAGTTAGCCATTAAAGGCCGCCAGTCGATGGGAAATTTGGTCACCAAGAACGAAGTGCACAAGGTCACTTTAAAAGAAAAAGGGCTTTCGACACTTGGGGGCCGTAAAATATGGTTCGACGAAGATGTTTTGCGCCTCAATGCCGACGCGCGAGGTAAATACCTGGGCGAATTCTCGGGCGACGACAAGATTCTGATTATCGACCGTGACGGCTGTTTCCATCTCTATTCGTACGACCTTGAAAACCATTTCGAAAAGAATATTCTCTTTATCGAAAAATACCAGTCGGACAAGGTAGCCTCGGTTGTTTATTTCGATGCCGAACAAAATTTTCACTATATCAAGCGTTTCCAAATCGACCCAAACGCTGGAAAACAGTGTCGTTTCGTTGGAGAGCATCCTGATAACAAATTGATTAGTCTCACTTGGGTAACTTACCCGCGATTGGAAATTGCTTTCGGCGGCGGCAACTCGTGGCGCGAAAACGAAATCATTGAAGTTCATGATTTTATCGGCGTCAAATCGTTCAAAGCCAAAGGCAAACGACTGTCGAATTACGAAGTTTCGAACATCAGCGAACTTGAGCCCACCATCAAAGATGAAGATATCAAGCCTGTGGAGATAGAAACTCAGCAACCTGAGAATCGTTTTATAGAAGACATTCCATTCGAGATCGTCAGAAGCAATACTGAGATTGATCCCAACCAAATGGAGATAAATTTTGACGAATGAGAGTTTTTCTAATCGGATATATGGGTTGCGGCAAATCAACTATCGGCCGTAAACTGGCCACATTAATGGGTTCGGCCTTTATCGATCTCGACAAATATATCGAAGAACGCAACTTCAAAACTGTTCCGGCCATTTTTGCCGAGGAAGGTGAAGCCGGGTTTAGGGCAAAAGAACAAAGTGCGCTTCTCGAAGTAGCCCAGTTCGACAATATTGTCGTTGGAACCGGAGGCGGTGCTCCCTGTTTCTTTGATAATATGGAGGTTATGAAACATGCCGGAATCACAATTTACATTGCCCCGTCAGTCGAAACGCTGGCCAACCGGTTGATGAAATCGAAAACCGAACGCCCGCTCATTATCGGAAAATCGAGAGATGAGTTGCTGCAATTTATCGAGAAAGCCCTTGTAATCAGAGCTCCATTCTACGAACAGGCTCAAATTATCATTCGTGGAAAAGAAGATTTAAATCCCGAAGAGGTACTCGACGAGATTATAAAACAATCCTGAACACATCAAAAACTGAGGCTGTCCTTTTGGGACAGCCTCATCACAACACTAACTACCAGAGGGAAGTACCCCTCATTCCAACTTCTAACTAAACATACAACTAACACAAAAAACCATTTATTTCCCTTTTCTGATGCAATGCCGGGACTGGCTATCCCGCAATAAGTACCGTTTTTACACGGCCCTACTGCGGGCGAACAACCAATTCACATTGCACTATTTTTTAATTGAATATTTGACTGCTTCACTCTTTATTAATTTCTCATCTACCGCAATTTGCGAGGCCGGATTAGTTAAATTATTTTGCCCAAATACAATTTCCGAACTTTCGGCACCGCTAACTCTAATTATCGGATTATTGGAGTCTGGAAGAATAAGCCTGTCCATACTTACGTTGCGACTATTCTGAATTGATATGGCCGGAAGTTTGGCAGTAGTCAGCTTCATACTCTTTACCCGAACCCCATCGGCATCGATACAGGTAAAGCCCCAATCACATTCCATATCGATATCGGTGAGGTTGACATTTTCGAGCTTCATCTCCGGCAAACCTTGCAGAAAAACGCCATGCATTGCCCCTTTACAGCTGATATTGGTGAGATAAATATTTTTAAACTGTGGCGTCTCCTCGTTTACCGCAAGTTTCTCCGGTTTTGGGCTTTCGGCTCCGCTTTCCAACTCTTCGGAAGCCGATTTCCCACCATAGTAGAGGTTGAAGGAGATGGCTTGAGTTGGAATATTAATCATATCAATATCAGAAATATATACACCTTCTACAATACCGCCTCTGCCACGTGTACTCTTGAAACGCAAACCAACATCGGTACCCATAAAAGTGCAGTTTGAAACATGCATATTTTTCACCCCCGACGACATTTCGCTGCCAACTGTTACCCCGCCATGACCATGATAAACCACGCAGTTTTTGATAATCAGGTTTTCAGATGGCATTTTACGGTCACGACCGTCTTTGTCCTTGCCCGATTTGATACAAATGGCGTCGTCGCCCACATCGAAACTGCAATCGTACACCAAGGCATTTTTACAGGATTCAATATCGATACCATCGCCATTCTGCGAAAACCAGGGATTACGCACAGTTGTATTCCGCATCGTCAGATTTTCGCACATCAACGGATGAAGGCACCAGGCTGGCGAATTTTGAAAAACAGGACCGTCAATTAATACCTTATTGCATTTGATTAAACTTACCATTACCGGACGAAGGAAATCTTTCACCGATTCGTAATCTGTCAGTCTTTCACGTTTTACAGGAATATTCATATCGGCCGATTTCTCTGCATCAAGATATTGTTGCGACGGATACCAAATATTGCCTTTCGTATTGAGCACACCTCCCGAACGGATTAAGGTTTTCCACTGCGATTCAGTTAGTTTATCCTTCTTTACAGGTCGCCAAACCTCACCAGAGCCATCAAAAATACCTTTCCCGGTGATGGCAATATTTTCCAAATCCCGGCCATAAATGGGCGATATGCAACGGACGGTATTTAGCCCTTCGAAACTGGTCTCAATCAGCGGGTAATGCGTTTTATCCTTGCTGAAAATGACCAATGCTCCTTGTTCGGCATGCAGTTCAATATTGCTTTTCAACTTAATTGGCCCGGTAAGCCAAAGTCCGCGGGGAATAACAACCCGTCCACCCCCTTTTTTGGAAAGGGCATTAATTGCATCGTCGAAAGCCTGAGTATTAAGCGCCGTACCACCACTTTGTGCACCAAAATCGGAAATCGAAACCGAACGGTTTGGAATTGTAGGTTCAATAACTTTGGGCATTTCGAATTCAATCCCGTCGTAAATGGGATTATGCGTTGTCTGACGTTTTGACGAATGCTGAAGGGTTGAAGCCGACAGCAATAAGGAAAACAGAAAGAGCAGCGCGATTTTGGGAAGAAAAAAAATTTTCATGTTGTATAGTGTGTAGCAGTTAAAATTTCAATTGAGTAACCCATTCGCCCAGAATATTTTGTGGTGTATATTCTGCCGCTTCGGCTTCGGTAAGCTGGTGCGACCATCCAACCCGTGCAGCACCTAAGGCACCATCGCCAGAATTTTGATATTCGGCAAAATAGGCACTCTTTTCGTTTTCAGGTTTGCCCCAGTTGTGCCAACCTTCGGGTTTGATGGCTTTGCTTAATTTGCATCGAATAAAAACCGATTTGCCGTAAGGGCGCCACGGGCGGCCGAGGTAAAACGAAGAATCAGTCGCATCGCCCCCAACTTCGCAATCGAGAAATATAAACCCAAATTTGGTTTCAGGATTGGTTGACGGGGCAGTTACATATCCTGCCGTCTTGCAGACAATTGTACATTGCTCAAAAAGTGCCGTCGACCAACCGAAGATAAAATCGACCGTTCCCTCAATGATGCAATTGCGGTAGTATTGCCGGCTTTTTTCGCCATGCGGATAAAGTGTGTCCTGAAAGCCGGTGAAACGACAATTTTCAAAATAGACCATATCGCCATCGATTCGGACGGCCACTGCCTGCCCAACAGGGCCCGAGGAGTTGGCAAAGGTGATATTCCGGGCCCGAAAGCCATCGCCGAACACAAAGAAGGATGATGAACCGGTTGTTCCAATTTCCTCGCCAAACCGGTTCTTTTTCGAAGCAAAATCATCCCATGTCAGAATGGTTGAATCTCTGTCTTCGCCAATAAAAGTTACGTTGGTTTTGCTGGCTGCAAGGGTTAGTTTCTCTTTGTAAATTCCCTTTCGGATGAAAATTACCGTTTCGTTTTTTCGAAAATCGGGAACCGCTTCAATTGCCTCCTGGACGGTTCGGAAGTCACCGCGACCATCGGCCGCTACCACAAAATGGTAATCGCGGGCAGCGGAAACAATCGAACTTAAAATCAGCGCTATTATTGCAATAAATTTCATCTATTTTGATTTTGTTCCAGCAATTATTTTCATTTGATTAAAAACAAGACGGGCCACTACAGTAGCCCCTTCAAGCTGAAAATGAGTATTATCCTTTTGTCCTTCGGGAAAAGCTGTAAACTTTCCGGGTTCGAGGTTCATAAAGTAATTTCGGGTAACATATTCTTCGCCTTTTGACGAGAAGTAAACCATCGAGAGTTGGTTCAGATCGATAAAATCGACACCCAATTCTTCAGCAACTTCTTTCATCGCACCAGGATAATCGCCATGCGTATTTTCGAGATGGCCATCTTTCCATGGATAGTTGCGCGCTACCGGCGAAATCAGGACAGGAATAGCTTTCTTTTCGCGTGACTGAAAAATGTAAAGCCGCAAAAATTCTTTATAGCCCGGGATCTTTACATGGCGGTCAACTTTGGCTTCCGAAAGATCGTTGTGGCCAAACTGAATCATTACTAAATCTCCGGGCTGCAAAAGGTTAAAAACCTCGCGCCAGCGCCCCTCTTCGAAAAATGAACGTGTACTACGGCCTCCCTTGGCTCTGTCGTCCACCAGCACACTGTCTGTTTTGATGAGCCCCTTCAATGTTTTCAAGCTATCGCGGATAAAAAACTGCTGAAAAACCTGTCCCCAGCCATTTTGCGGGTAACGTTTTGCCATATAATCGGTCTCGAGGGAATAATCGGCAACAGTAGAATCGCCGATCAGCCAAACCTTTACAGGCCTGCGCTGCGATGATGCCGACAACAGAACCACGCCCAACAGGCCAATTACCATTACTTTTAAGTAGATTATCTTCATCTCTATAGATCTTATTTTTCTATCCTGAACCAATCGATATCAACTGCACCAGCATCGTTTATCGCCCCTTCGCGCAACGCATAGAAACCCATTTTTGCCCCAATCCACATTCCTTCGCGCAGGGTAAATGAACCGCCTACAGTAGTAAATTCATCTCCATCGATACTATAACTCAAACGACATACGCCTCCATTTTCAACTTTCATCCGCAAATATAAAGCATTGAAATACAGAGCAATTCTATCAGAAACCATTTCTTTTGCCTCTTTATCTGCCTTGGCACAGGTAGCCTGCTGGAGCCATAGTTTTCCATCCTCACGTACCACCCCGATACGGGCGTAGCTCATTCCCATCGCCACCAATCCAAACTCCTCTTTATCGAACCGGGCATTGAACGTCACCTTCGCGGTAGCTTGAAATTCGTCAGCCGGAAACTTTTGCAACAAAAGGTTGGATGCGTTCCAAAGATTCAGGTAACCAACTGGTTTAGGAATACAATTAAGCCTAAAATATCCAAGATTTCCGGAAGGAAACCCCCAGGCAACTTGAGGATTGGCATGCCACTGCCATTGCAAACCCAATTCGGCACCATTAAACTCATCACTTTCTGCAGGCGTTTCAACCGGGTAACTTTTGCCGACATTAGGCTTTTTGAAATTGCGGAGCGGTTCACCGCAACCATCACCATCACTATCAATGCCGATTACAGGCCAATCATTCGCCCATTTCATCGGGTTCAGATGTACCACCCGGCCGTAAATACCCATATCCTGAAAGTGGAGAAACCAATCCTCGCCGGTTTGGGTTGTTACCCACGCCCCCTGATGTGGCCCATTGATATCGCTCTGGCCTTGCGCCAAGACTTTTTTAACTTCGTATGGGCCAAAAATATTTTTGGAACGGAGCGCCAACTGCCAACCAGGTTTAACCCCTCCGGCAGGAGCAAAGATGTAATAATAACCATTTCTCTTGTAAAACTTTGGTCCCTCGACAGTTGGATGGCCGTCGTGACCATCGAACACCATCACACTGTTTCCCAACAATGCGGTACCATCACTTTTCATCCGGCTGACCATCAAAATACTCTTCACACCCGCCCTTGAACCGGCAAAAGCAAAGGCCAGATAAGCCTTCCCATCTTCATCCCAAAAGGGCGTAGGGTCGATCAAACCCTTTCCGGGTTGAACAAGCAACGGTTCCGACCACTCACCGGCAGGGTTGGTCGTTTTAGTCATGTAAATCCCAAAATCAGGGTCGGGAAAATAAATGTAAAACTCATTTTTGTGTAGCCTGATGCAAGGAGCCCAGATTCCGCCACCATGCTTTACAGTGTCAAAAACATCGTAGGGTGGCAATTTGGCGACTGCATAATTAATTAATTTCCAATTGACCAAATCACGCGAGTGAAGTATTGGCAATCCGGGGGAACAATTGAACGACGAGGCCACCATATAGTAATCGTCGCCCGATCGCACAACATCAGGGTCGGAATAATCGGCAAAAAGTACAGGATTGGTATAAGTTCCATCGCCATTGTCGGCCACCCAAACTTTGGAAACATAGGGCTCCTGTCCGAAAAGGTTGAAAACTGGAGTGACACACACAAGAAGAAATAGGATTCTGAACATCATCTATATGCCTGAATTATTGTTTATGACATAATAAATACCAACTATTTTTACCTGCCTCTTCCCATGCAAAAGGGGCAAATATTTTTTCGGCAACATAATTTTTAGCATCAGTTGCCGATAGTTGCTTCGACCAGCTAACTCTTTTTTTTATTGTTGCACCTACGCCTTTATTCTGAAATTCGGAAAATAGGGCCGTTTTTTCATTTTCGCTGTTCGACCAGTTGTCCCACCCTTCAGGCCGGATAAACGCACCCAACTCGCAGCAGATATAAGCCACTTTGGCAAACTTTCGCCACGGGCGGCCAAGATAAACAGTATCAACCCCGGATGTTGCAGTTACTTTGCAATTCAAAAACACAAAACCGAATGGTTTTCCACCAGTAGTACTGGCAGCCGTAATGTATGAGTTGGCTTTGCAATGCAATGTGCAGGCTTCGAACAAAACGGTGGCTTCTCCAAAAATAAAGTCTGTTGTTCCTTCGATATAGCAGTTTTCGAAATATTGTCTGCTAAAAAGCCCGGCGGCGTAAACGGTATCCTGATTACCCAAAAATCGGCAGTTCCTGAATACAGATTTATCGCTCTGTACATCAAGAGCAACTGCCTGTCCAACCGGACCTGCACTATTTTCCACTGTAATATTTTCCATGTAAAATTCGTCTGCCAGCACCTGTAGTGTATAGGTATAAAAAGTGCTGTTGCGTCCGCGATCGATTTTACCAAAATAATCGTCCCAGATAATCATGGTTTTGGTCACCTCCTCGCCCACTATAGAGAGCATTCGGTTGCATGCCGGTACCTGAATCTTTTCGCGGTAGGTACCATTCTTGACCAAAATAGTAATCCGCTGATCGGGATAGGCTTTACAGGCATCAATCGCCTTTTGTATCGAAACAAAATCGCCCGATCCATCCTGAGCCACCACATAACGGTAGGTTTCGGCTCCGAATGAACTGAGATATCCCAGAAACAGTATCGCGCAAACTGTCGATACACAATATTTTATTTTACCAACAAAAGCTTTCATCACAATCAGATCATCTTAATCGGCTTTTATCACGGATTCAACATTCCAGTTTTTTGCCCATTTGGAATAAATATCGATAATACGCTGAGGGGCATAGGTATACCAGCTATAGCCAGCCCTTCGCTCGCGGCTCACTTCGCTTAACGAATACAGTATTTTGCTATTTCGGTCAGAAAACATCGGCCGCTGCGAATCAATCTCGTAGAAACGTGTCCATATTGGTGCCGCTGTCGAATCGATTACTACAACCCGGTCGGTTTTTATCGTACGCTGAGGGGTTTGCTCTTCAGGCGCATCAATGGTTTTTACTGCTGTGTAATAGATTCGTGAATGTAAAAACCATTTTACAGCTTGCTGAACAGCCTCGATTATCTCTGCCGTTGGATTTTCAATTTCCATCAGAAACCTTACAATTGCAGCACTTTCTGCGTTGCAGATGGCTGGTGGCTCGAAAGCGCGTGCCCAGGCCGGTAAAAGGGTCGCTTCATCGTGTTGTTGGCACCATGCCGTACGTTCATTCTGACTGACAATTTGTGTTTTCAGAATGCACTCCAACCCTTTTTCAACTGCATGATGAATTTGTTTCCGCATTTCCAACGGTATAAAGTTGAAATCTGCTTCTTGATTGTCAATAGATTTAAGAAGACTCAAAATCCCAATCATTGCCCCATCGTTATAGGTAATCCTGCGGCTATATCCATCTTCTAAGGGATAATATTGAGGCCAACCACCATTCGGATATTGTGCCCTTAAAACAAATTCAAGTCCTTTCAATACAGCCGTCTTATATTTTTTGTTTTTCGTGATTGAATAGGCTTTGGCCAGATATTCAATCTGCGAATAAGTTGTCGAATTATCGAAAGTGGTATTGGTTTCAGTTTTTGAAGCCCGTAGCGAAGCTATCTGCTCCGTGGTAAGTATGGCCTGCATGTCGTAATTTTTGGGCCACCCACCATTATTCCGCTGATAAAGAAGCATATTATCGGCTATTTTAGCCACCTCTTCGTGCGAATATTGAGGCTGGTTTTTAACCGGGTTGATATCGTTGTGCTCGTCGCGAATACCATACCAATGGCGCATACTGTCGCCAAATGGCTCCATGCTATTCGATTTTTGCACAGATTGGCCATCGCACCGGCCGCCTATACTCAGCAAGAAAAGAATCGATACACAGACATATTTAATCAAATTTTCAACCACTACATATCGGACTTACAATATTTTACAAAAACAAAACTCCACAAATCCTTCCGCAATGCCGTTCCGGTATTTGTTTATTGGAATAGCGAAGACCCAAATTGTTAATCTTAAAAATGAAAGTGCTCAGGTTGATAAAGGTCTGCGTTATTTTTTATTTATCGCACAATTACTCCCGAGCACTTTTCACATTCCAAATTAACTAACAACCAATCTACTTATTGCTGAGAAAATCCATATTCACTTGGAATCAAATATCCCAACATTACATCGTCCAAGGTTCGCAGGAGTGGTTATACTGATGGGACATTGACGGTAAACAACTTCACGATACCTAAAAATATTCCTTTCGGCATTAGTCGGCTTTACTGGCTCAGACTTTCAAAATTGTCACTCCTGATAAAAGTTGCCGATTCGATCCCCCCATCCTGTTTTCAAACCTAACCGGGGAAGGATAAAACCATCCCTCCCCGTATTAGAAATATAACAATCAAGACATTATCAATATCCTATATATTAAAACGAATCAATAACCGGCATTCTGCCAGAACCCTGTTCCCTCGACAGCGCTCAAATTGGTTATTGCATCAAGCTGAGCTTGCGGAATTGGCCTGAAATAATGGAAATCTTTAATATTGGCAGCACCTTGTGCATTGTAAGCCTTCACACGGCTAACAAGTGTTTTGGTGCGTTTCAGGTCGAACCAACGTTGTTGTTCACCGCAAAACTCAATGGCACGTTCATCGAGAATGGTGTTAATATCGACAGTCCCGGACAGCGAGTTGTCCTTGCCCGTGATGGCACGTTTGGCACGTAGCTGGTTCAGTGTAGCCAGTGCGGCTGCACTACCCGTTGTTGCCAATTCGGCCTCAGCTTTAATCAGGTACATTTCGGCCAGACGTAGTACGATTGCATCGCGGCTCGAAATATCGTGAGTCGGGTAAAGCGGATTGTAAACATCATCAAGAAATTTTTTGATACCCGGATAGGAGCACCATCCCGCAATCTTATAAGTATTATAACGGTCGTCACCATAAACATCCGATTTAACTTTAGCTGCCTCGGTAGGTAAAGCTGTAGCCGGATCAAGAGAGGTGAAAACCGGAATATCGCCATTCGCCATAAACTGAATGCGGTAGCGGCCTTTTGCCCATGCCTGTTTTGCCTTTCCTTCGGTAGAGTTACCATCCAGCGGACAATAGTAAATAGCCGTATCTTTTATTGATGTATACTTTTTAGAGCTTCCTTCCAATCCGGGAGCGATGGTATACGCTTCCAAAAGAGTGGCATTGGTACGCTGGTCGGTAGCACGGTTCTTGTCGAGAAGTTTCCACAGGTAAAGCGATGGCAGATAGCGGGTAAACCCACGTCCATAAGGTGAATAGGTATCAGCTACATAAACGTTGGCATTGGTTTTGATATTCTTCACATAGGCTGTCGATTCGCCCAAAACACGTACAAAAGTTTCTTTACCGTTACCTCCGAGATCTGATGCGCCATTGTTCCACAACGAAACAAACATCAGCAACATGGCACTGCCACCGCGGCTATAACCGGTACGGGTAATCAATGAATTGTAATCGAGGTTCGAACCATTTTTATCGGTTTTGTAACGTTTGGGAATACAGTTGGCCGGTGTGGTAATATCTGCCGAATAAGTAACCCCCCAGATAGCCTCTTTGTTGACAGTAATATCTTCGTTCTTCATCGTCCAGGTATCGGAATACTTATCGTAGAACGATGCAACCCCGCTGTTAATTACCTCAGCAGCCTCTGTTTTGGCCAGATCGTACAAATTCTTGCCCGAATAATCGGCATTGGTCGTAATACTGCTCTGCCCTAGCCACGAAGCGGCATAAAGCAATACACGGGCTTTCAACGCACGTGCTGCCCAGTAATTGGCACGGCCTTCAGATTTAATCCGATAATTGGCTGTTTCAAAAGCTTTTATCGAATTATCAAGATCCGAAAGAATGTTGCTGTAAACTTTTTCTTCGGAAATACGCTCAGGTGCAGTATTAATTGAAGATACCGGTTCGATATTATAAGGAATTGGTCCCCAAATATTCACCATGTGGAAATAGTAGAAAGCCCTCATAAAATAAGCTTCGCCCATATACTGGCTTTTCAACGCGTCGTTGATAAACTCGTTCAGCGGAACATATTTCAGCGCATTGTTACAAATGTCGGTTGCCGCATAAAATGCCTCCCAGTAATGGTCGAGACTGGCATTGTCAGTCGAATTACCATCAAGACTGATTGGGGTGATATTATACGAGTTAAGCGATTTCTGCTTGTTGTCGTAACCATAGTAAAACAGGTCCGTCCCCATTTCCGATAGCCCTAAACCAGCCTCCTTGCCATACCATGCCCGTCCGAAAACATAACAAGAGGCAACCAATCCGTCGATTCCCGACTTGGTAGAATAGGTTAAATCAGCCGTTGCACCAACTTTGTTGTCTTCTATCAGAAACTCAGAACACGAGGTAAAGCTTCCAAGAAATGCAACTGCTGTTAAAAGTGTTATATAAAATTTATGTTTCATTTCGATAATCGTTTAGTTGAATTAAAATTCGATGTTCGCACCAAAGACAACTTGCTTTGCCAATGGGAAACTAATGGAACCGCCGCGTTCGGGGTCGTAGTTATCGACTTCGCTGAATGTGATAAAATTTTTAAGCGAGCCGTAAACCCTTACACTACCCAATTTTAACTGCTTAATAAGCGTTTTGGGAAGATTGTAACCCAATGTAATATCTTTAATTTTCACATAGTCGGCCTTTTCGTACAATAGTGCACTTCCATAATTGGTATGAGGCGCACTCACAGAGCCTGGGTTCGGAAATTTTGCCGAAGGATTGGCCACTGTCCAATAATCAAGATCTGCCCAGTTGGCCGATTCGAAGTTCAATTGCGAGTTGAAATCATATGACATATAACCCCCAAGGCGAGCAAAAACCAGTACCGAAAGTGATATATCTTTATAGCTGAACGAATTGTTCATCCCAAAAATATGTTTTGGTGCCCGGCCATAGATTTTTTTGTCGCTGTCGTCGAGTGCACCATCATCGTTGCGGTCAACAATTTTGATAGTCCCCGGAGTACCATAGGTTGAGATATATTTCAACGTTTCGTTCGGATGACGGGCTGCCCAGTCAATTTTGAACTGATCGAATTCACCAACATCCCAGTTTCCGGCTGCTTCAAAATCATAATATGTACTAACCGGCTGGCCAACAATGTATGCTACATTTCCGTTGATATCCTTGTCAACGCCTTCGTACAGGCTGTAAACTTCATCTTTGTACGATGAGTAGGTCCATCCGATATCCCATTTAAAACGATTACCCTGAACAACGGCGGTGTTCAATGCCACTTCAATACCGTGACCTTTGGTTTCGCCAATGTTCGACAATACAGTGGGAAATACCGATGATGGCGGGGCCGAACGATAGAGCAACAAATCGGATGTGTGGCTGATAAAATAATCGATACTACCTGTGATACGGTTGTTCCACAATCCAAAGTCCAAACCGAAATTTAGCGCCTGAGTTGTTTCCCATTTCAGCTCTGTATTGCCAAGCTGGTCGGGAATATTTCCAACTAAGTCTTTAGCACCCAAATAATAATAAACAGGATAGGAACTCAACACCTGAAGCGTTTCGTAAGGATCGACGGCGGCATTGCCCGAAATACCATAACTGGCACGCAGTTTCAGGTTGTTCAAATCTGTAAAACCTTTCATGAAAGGCTCTTCACTCATACGCCATGCAACTGCAGCCGACGGGAAGTAACCCCATTTTTTCCCATCAGCCAACGTTGATGATCCATCGGCACGAACAGAAGCTTGTAACAGGTATTTATCTTTAAATTTGTAGTTTACACGTGTAAAATACGACAGCATCGCTTGTTTGACATAACCACTGGTAGTAGTTTGGGCAAGTATCTTGCTCAAATCGTAAAACGCACTTTGGTAATAGTGTTCTTTACCGGCATCGCCATAGGTCGATGTATTCTCCCTTACCGACTGGTTCATACTATGACCCAGCAAAAAGGTCATGTCATGTTCGGCTGTACCAAAATTGGTGTTCACATTCAGGGTGTTTTCCCAAGTGTATTTGGTCCCAATATTCCCGGTTGACGAAATATACGATGTGCCGGGCGATTGATAACGGGCTACGCTCTTGTAGTCCTGATACAAACCATCGCGAGAATTGTTCCGGTCGAGAGCGAAAATTGATTTGAAAACAATCCCTTTAATTGGGGTAACTTCCAAATAACCGGTACCAAAGATACGTGTCGATTCGATATTGCGCTGGTAATTGCCATCCAGCTCATCCATCAATGGGTTCACGTGGGCAGCATAGCGCGGATTTGGTGTTTCATAAATCTCTCCATCATTCAGGTAAGGATGGGTAATTGTGGTCATTTTCATCGACTGGCCAAATACGCTCGAGTTCCTCGAGTCATGATTTTTATAGGTAATCAACATGTTCATTCCCACTTTGAAAATGTCGTTGATTTTGTGATCGACCACCGCTTTGGCATTGTAGCGATCGAGTGCGTCTTTCTTCATCAATCCCTGTTCGTACATTGTACCCAACGAAAGGTTGAACGTAGTTTTGTCGCCACCACCGGCTACAGATAATTCGTAATTCTGGGTTAAACCATTCTGAAGGATAATATCCAGCCAGTCGGTGTAACTGCCATCATTATAAATATCCAATTCGGTAGTCCCGTCAGAAAGGCTTTCAGTCAAAACCTGCTCAATGGTCAGGTTGCTGTTACCCCAGTTTTTGCTGGCTGCATCGGCCTGATAGTTGGCTTTGTCAACCAAACGCTGTACCTCACGATTGCCATACATTACTTTTGGGACATCGGTCGGAGAGTTCGATGAGACGAAGGCATTCAGGTTGACCTTGGTTTTACCGGCCTTACCACGTTTTGTTGTGATTATGATAACCCCGTTGGCCCCTTTTGTCCCATAAATTGCAGTCGATGAAGCATCTTTCAGCACATCCATCGATTCAATGTCCGACGGGTTGATGTCGAGCGTTGAGCCATATTCTATTCCGTCGACCAAAATAAGGGGGCTGTTCGATGCCGAGATGGAGCGGTTACCACGCAAATTGATGCTTAATCCGGCACCAGCCTGGCCATTGCTCTGCTGAATATCCAAACCGGGGACCTGAGCCTGCATGGCCTGCATGGCATTGCTCGATGTGGTACGGGCAATATCATCGGCTTTAACAGAAGCAACAGAGCCGGTCAAGTCTTTCTTTTTAACAACACCATAACCAACAGCAACCACTTCCTCAATCTGAAGGGTTCCGCTTTTCAGCTGTACATTTATCACACGCTGTCCGTTAATACTTATATCCTGAGGATCTAAGCCAATAAAAGATATATGCAATACATCTTTCTGCGCATCGGCAGGTGTTATGGCATAACTACCATCAGCATTGGTAATTACTCCATTGGTTGTGCCCTTCACAATCACGTTCGCGCCCGGAATAGGCTGATTGGTCTCATCTGTAACAATACCGGTTACCTGTTGTGCCCAAAGTTGCGCACCGGTAAAAATTACAAACAATGAGAACAGGCACGCTTTTCTACAAAAACTGTGCATCATTTTCATCATAGATTATTGTTTGAATTGATTAATATAAATTAGTTAATGGAACTTATTTTTTCATATTCGAGCGATGCCATGATAAATGGCCCTACCCCTTTGGGATCGTTGTCCCGGACCTCTTCTCCAATATAATATTCAAATGAACCATCGCGGTAGGGGTCGCCTCCCAAACCGGCAACCGAGCAACAATTGGTCAGGCTAATGGTACCATCGCCATTATCCTTTATCAGTTTTGAAACGATTCCGTTGTAACCTTTCACTCCCGCATCCTTATATTCGGGCGCGATATATCCTTTTCTGACCGCTTTTAAAATGGCATAGGCAAACATCGATGAGGCCGTTGCCTCCAGGTAATTGCCTTCGCGGTTGCCCTGATCAATAACCTGATACCACAAACCGGTCTGGGCATCCTGATAACGGACAACACCTGTGACCACCTGATTTAAAATTTTTATAATCTCCTGATAACCGGGATGTTCTTTCGGAAAAAAATCCAAAACGTCAACCAGTGCCATAGCATACCAACCTTCGGCCCTTCCCCAATAATTGGGCGAACATCCGGTTGACTTATCAGCCCATCTTTGCGTTTTACTTTCGTCCCATCCGTGATAATTTAACCCGGTTTCCGGGTTGTAGGTGTGCTTATGAACTGTGGTAAATTGAAGTAAAATGTCATCAAAAGCCGCAGGTTCACTAAACATAACTGCATATTGGGCATAAAACGGAGCCCCCATATACAATCCATCGAGCCACATCTGATGTGGGTAGCGTTTCTTGTGCCAAAAACCTCCTTCCGAAGTGCGTGGGTGAGTATCGAGCTGATGGCGCATATAATTGATAGCCTTAGCATAACGCTCATCTTTAGTCACTTCGTACAATATAAACAGAAATTTACCTGAATTGAGCCGGTCGATATTATATTCTTCCAGTTTATACTCACTTATCGCGCCATTCGCATCAATCAGTTTGTCGGCATAAGTTTTGGCATAGTTGTAATATTGCTCCCCTCCGTTGGTTTTCCATAGTTCCAACATCGACTGGGCCACAAGGCCTTGGGTATAGTTCCATATGGGTTTCGGATTATAATCGACACTCCATGGTTCCGGGAAATGCTTCATCTCGGAATCGGCCATTCTGATGGCACAAGCCACTCCACCTTTATCCGATTTTTGCGCGACCTGACTGCATCCTGGCAATATGCCAATAAGCAGGATGGCTGTCACGGTCAATAAGAACATTTTCTTCATTCCAAATTTGTTTTCTGCGACTTCATAAATGCCCGCCAACATCAGGTAACCCAACAATTATTGTCTGTCAGAAGAGAAAGAATATGATCAGCAAAATGAAAAGCGCCAACACAAGCAGGCCAATCATTCTGTTCGTACGGACAATTTTCCTTTTTAAATCGGAAGTTAACATTTGCCGGGGGTACATTTTTTCGTCAGTTTGATAGGCTAAAACTACTTCGAAACCGTTTAAAGAGAGAATAAATATGTATCAGGAATAGGTGGCTAAACTCCCACCAGCGGGAAATAATTCCCAAAAAGCGGGTGAAAAATAACACCAACCAGTGGTGAGAATCAACAAAGAACTGCAAATCAATCGAATACACAATAACCTAAAATCCTTTATTCGGGCATTTGCTGATGGCTGGCAAATTCTGACGCACTCATTCCAAACTCTTGACGGAAACATTTTCTGAAATGCGACAAATCCCTGAAACCTACCGCATAGGCCACTTCCGATACATTCATTTTCTTTTGAATTAACAGTTGCGCCGCCCTTTTCAACCGTATGTTCCGAATAAATTCTTTCACGGTCATTTCGGTAAGGGCATCAAGCTTCCGGTAGAGTTGCATCCGGCTCACCCCTATGGCAATGGCAAATTTTTCGATATCAAAATCGGGGTCTGAGATATGATGCTCGACCACCTCAATCGCTTTGTGCAGAAAACGTTCATCAGGCGAACTGATAACCACATTGCGGGGCTGCAGTACCATTTCTCCGGTAAATTTCTGCTTCAACGATTGGCGCAGGGCAAGTAGGTTCTCCACTTTGGTCTGCAAAATAGCAAGGTCGAACGGTTTGACAATGTAGTCATCGGCTCCCGAAGAAATCCCCTCAATTTCGTGCTCCCTGGAACCAAGTGCAGTGAGCAGCAAAATCGGGATATGCGATGTGCGTTCGTCTTTTCGTACCTTTCGGCAAAACTCAAAGCCATCCATCTCGGGCATCATCACATCGCTGATAATGATATCGGGAATGGTTTTCAGCGCAATCTGCCATCCTTCGGCACCTCCGGCAGCCTCGAGTACCTGGTAATTCGAAATAAAATGCGATTTGATAAAATAACGGACATCCACGTTGTCGTCAATCAATAAAATAATCCGTTGAATTTGTGCATCAACTTGTTCGCTATCTTTCTCGATAACTGTTTCCACTGATTTCGAAAGCTCACCCGCCAATCCGGGTGATACAAAATCGTCAACTTTGGCTTGTTCTTCGTAGTAAGGCAACCGCACAATAAATTTTGCCCCTTTCCCAGGCTTGCTCGATACCGTAATGGTTCCCTGATGTAATTTGACCAATTCCTTGGCCAACGCCAGGCCGATACCTGTTCCCTGTCCATTCGAGCCATTTTCCTGAAAGAAACGTACAAATATTTTTTGCAGGTTCGATTCGGCAATCCCAATACCATCATCTTTTACCGTTATCTCAATCAGTTTCTTTTCTACCGGACTGCTACTGCCATCGTTATCGATAACCAACGAAATATTGACCGAAATAGTACCCCCTTTCTGTGTGAATTTGAATGCATTCGACAAGAGGTTGGTAATAATCTTTCCCACCTTATCGCTGTCGAAACTGGCAATAATCTCTTTTCGCACCGAATTGAATTTCAATTCTATACCCTTCTCTTCGGCCAGATTATCAAACGAATGGACCAATCCGCCTATGTAGGTAACCATGTCGCCGCGGCTCAACGACAGTTTCAGGCTCCCCGATTCGAGTTTCCTGAAATCGAGTAACTGATTAATCAATCCCAACAGTTGAGTCGCATTTCGGTACATCACATCCAAGTGGCCGGGAATATCGCGTTCGGGAATAGCATGGCTCCTCATCTTTTCAAGCGGGCCCAGAATAAGTGTTAATGGGGTTCGGATTTCATGCGAAATGTTGGTGAAAAAGCGAAGTTTCATCATGTCAAGTTCATGCAGTTTCTTGGCCCTGAATTTTTCGTATACCAACTCATTTTTAAGCTTTTCTCTGTTTAACAAGAAATCGATTAAAGTATAAATCAGCCCTACAAAAGTGAGGAGCAAAATCAAACGAAACCACCAGGTACGCCAGAAAGGAGGCAACACATCAACTGCCAGCACCAATTCGGCGCTGCTCTCTTTCCGATCAATCGAAACGGTTTTTACCCTAAACCGATAGCTGTCAGGGTCGAGATTGGTATAGGTTACCGAACGAACAGATGATGGCTCATTCCATTCTTTATCAAATCCTTCCAAAAAATACGAATATTGTAACCCTTTGCTGTTGGCATAATCAAGCGAAGCAAAATCAAATGTAATAACATTCTGATCGTAATCGACGGCAATGTGGTCGGTTTGCGAAATGCTGCGGGTAAGGATATCTTTGGGAGAATCGCCAATGGGAACATTTTTGTTGAAAATCCTTAATCCTGTCAATACAATTGGGGCGACATAGGAACCTCGGTTCAACTTTCCCGGATCGAAAATATTGAAACCGGCTACCCCGCCAAAAAGCAGCTCGCCACTGGCCAGTTTCAAGGCTGCACCATAGCAAAACTGGTTGTTCAGAAACCCATCGCTCAGGGTATAGTTTCTGAAGCGCTCACTCTCAGGGTTAAATTTTGATAAGCCATTACTGGTACTTATCCATAAATAACCCTGATTATCTTCTTGTATCGTAAGCGTTTGATTATTGACCAAACCCGATTTTTCGTTGTAAAACTCCTCAACCCCCTTCTCTTTCGAAAAAAGGGCAATTCCTTTGTTTTGAGTGGCCAGCCAGAAGCGCCCTTTCGAATCTTCAAGCACATATCTCACCGATTCAGGAAAACGCATGCTTTTTCCTGTCGTCAAATCGCGGATGAACAACTCGGTACGGGTACCCATCCACATTTGATTTTGGCTGTCTATCGAGAGCCAGTTGATTTGCTGACCGTTGGTAAACTCGGGATAACGA
>JACCEE010019346.1_pt1 | contig 157748 bp, 204 predicted proteins | sample 7449931 | NCBI WGS metagenome assembly JACCEE01 (sample SAMN15323457, study PRJNA562643) | freshwater metagenome | isolation source: river surface water | place: USA:Blue River Watershed | collected 2017-08-19
TCCTTTAGGGTAAACTTTACCTTTCAAGGCATTTTTTTGATTAATCTTAATATTTAAATACATGTTAAATTCTATTCTTTATATCTTGGAATATAGTGCCTAAACATGAATATAAAAATAAAAAAGAACGGCGCGACTTATAACTTTAACTTCTTTTTGTTATTTTCTAGATTATTTAAATGCTTTCTTAAATAAAGATCTAAATACTTATCTCTTGCGTGCTTTAAAATCTTCTTTTGAGCTTCTTCTTCACTAAGTTGTTTAGTTGCTCTCATAATATTCAAATCAGGATATCTTTCCGTTGCTTCTTTATGTAATTCTACTTGTATCTCTGTAGGTAGAATTTTTAATATTGAAACTCTCTCATATGGAGCATAATATGAATGATTAGTTATTTCTGGTTTTTGATAGAAAGCATCATGTTCTAATACAGCATAAATATAATCTGGATCTTTTTTATCTTCTTCGTTCAAATAGCTATAAGGATAATGTTGCTTTTTAATTAATGAAACCATAATAGGTTTTATATCTAAAAATTGGCTGACCTTTTCATAATAAAAAGGATTATGTTCTAAATGTTTAGACATCAAGCCAACATCTTTTTTATATTTGTCGTCTACTTCATCTAAAAAATTCCAAGCTGGCGCTGCCAATTTTAATATATCCATATCATGTTTGAGTTTTTCTGGGGCAAACTTAATAATTTGTGGGGCATTTGGTAAATACTTAATTAAAAAATTCTTGTCTTTAAAAAACTTCAAGTTTATTTTTTCAAAATTGTCCGTACCCATTAAATTAACTTTTAAACTGAGCAATTTATCTACTATCGTGATCTCATCAAATATTTTACGACAAGTTTTTTTTGTTAAATACTTTACATTTTCCATGTCTAAATCAATTGCTTTTCTTGCTACATTTTCATTGCTTTTCCAATCCTTATCTAAGAACTGAACAATCTTTGGATTAATATCCAAAAATTCAAGCACTTTTTCTTCATTTAAATATATGTTTCGGAGGTTGTAGTAATCATTTATTTTAGAAAAAGCTTCAGCATGTTTTTGAATCGCTGCTATCATTACCTCTTCATTTTCTAACATTTTTGAAGATATACTGTAGTAATATGAATAATTAACTTCTTTTAGATATCTAATATTAAAATCCTTATTATTTTGTAATTCTTCAGGAAGTAGAAAAAAATAAGTAAACCCATCATTAATTGCTTTAAGCATTAAATCTTCATTCAATAATATTTCTTTTGGAGCATATTCAAAAACTTTATAGTCATATTGTTTTTTTATTTGTTTTGATTTTTTATTTTTAATTTTGCTGTTAAATAAAGTCATTGCCTCTTCAACGACTTTCATTTTATTTTCCCAATAAAATATATCAGTTATTTTTTGTTCTTCTTCTGAGTTGTACATTTCAAATCTTCTTTACTTTTTTAGCGCCTTCTTTAATAGGCATTTTTTGTAATTGAGTGAGCATTTCAAACTTTTCAATTAATTTGTTTTTATTGCCCACTGCATTTTGAGTTAATCCAAAAACAGAGTATTCCTCTTGAATTTCTTTTACTACCTTAATTTTTTCATCATTTGATAAGCCATGACTTACTAAAAAATAATTAAAAACCTCTGGAGAGGTGGGGTGAATTATTCCATTAATTACTTCTTTGAAATCAACATCGCTAATTAACTTATTGGCATATCCCATATATTGCTCAAAATGATTTTCATCTTTAACATTACTTGCCATTACCAATGATTTAATAATTAAATCATTTTTATATTTAATATCCATTTCTTTAGTTAATAAATAATCTAAAATATCTGCTCCTTTTAATGATATTGAAGCACACAAAGCTTTTGATAAACTTGGATTGTATTGACTAATATTATACTTTTTGGATGTAATTAAATAATCTACAATTTTTTTTGAACCATTAAAAATTGGGTATGTTAATATGACATTATGATCAATATCTCTTGCATACCAAGCCCAATCTTTTGATTTAATCAAAGTCAAAATCTCATCTTCTGTATTTGTTTCTTTTTTGTATTTTAAAGAATCTCGGCATATAAAGATAAGGTCAGAAGCTTTTATTTCTCCCTCAATAATTTTAGGGTATTTTGATTTTAGAATTTCATACATAATTTTCTACTTGAGCAAAAAACTCATCCAATGTGTAAACAGTAGGAGAAATAAATTCTCCTTCTCTTAAGTTTACCAAAAAATTTTCAATATTAAAGGATTGACCCCCAATATTAATATTGGTTGAATCTCGCATTTTAAGATATAAATCAGATGAAACCTTATGAAGTTCTGAACTTTCGCTCAAGTTTTTATTATTCGCCAATTTTTCTTTGGCAAATCTAGATATTGACTGCTTACCAGCATTTTTTAGAGAATCCCTAAACTTTTGTTGTGCTTTCTCATACTTTTCTTCCAACTCTTTGTAATTAGAAAGAGCCTTCATAACAGTATCTTCAAGTTCAATAATGAACTCCTCTTTTGATCGAAAAACCACAGGCACACTATTTGTGCATGAATAGGTGTAACCATCACCTTCTTGAATTTCAACAATAAGTCGTTCCATATTTATCTCCAATGAAAAAAGCCCCAAATATGGGGCTAATTATATCACATTTTGTTCTCAGTCTACACCAAATTCTTGTTTTATTTCTTCACAAGCATCTCTTATAGCCCAAGAAACACTTCTATCCCAAGATTCTTTTTTAGAATGTTCTTTATTATTTGGATCGTAGAAAGATAATGCTTTCTTGTTTAATATTTCTGAACATCTTTCCACCACTAACTGAGCAAATTTTTCTTCATTGAACTTTTCATTTTCAGTTGCCAAATCTATTAATTCATTAATTTTATTATTCATAATTCAACCTTAATCTTTATATTTAAAATTTAAGTTTGCTACATCTTTTATAAACATAGCTTCTCTTTTAAATCTCCAAATTACACCTTGTGTTATTGGATTTTCAGATATGTTAAGTGCCTCTTTAAAAGAATGTGGATAATCTGGGGATTTTTCAATAACCGTTGGGTCTGTAAAATCTCTCATCATCGCAACGGATGTTTTTATATGACCAATTACAAATACTAAAAACATTGCCATACCAACTATTACAGCTAAAGATTGTAAGAAATTAATGCTTAACCATTCCCCCACTGACCCAATAAAAATAATAGTTATTAGAGCTAATATAAGCTCTAATTTAACTAATAGGATAGAGCCTAAAAAGGCCCCTATTTTAAATTGAAAATTCATTAAAATCCTTATTTATTTGAACATTCTAATGAAATATTCAAAATTTGTCTAGATTACATTTTTAGTTTTGATTTTAAATCTTTAATATTATGGCATTTCAAAGAACCACCAGATAGTTCTGCCACTTCTGTTAATGCTCTTAAAACTAATCTGTCATTTAAAATTTGCTCTTCAGTCTTATCTTTTGCTTTTAATAAGAAAGCTAATGTTTTATATTCTTCTGAATAATGAGATTGGCTCCAATCGCTGGCAGCAAAGTTAAATTCTTTACCAGCTAATAATCTTTCACCTATTTTTTCTATTGCTTTAGACATTTGATTTGTTTTATCTGATCTATATAAAAATAAACTTTCTGCTGACTCGTTTATATTTTTCATTAATGATTTTGCTGCTCTGTTTCTTTGTGCTTTTGTAACTTCTTTTACATTTAAAGGGTTTTTTTCCAAGAAATATAAAGCATCACTTAAATGAGCAGACTTAAGAACTTTTGTATGTTCTAATTTTTTAGTAACTATCTCTATTTCTTTTTTTTCTTTATCTGATTCAGACATTACTTTTAGATAATTAAATGACTCTACATTTACATCAGCCAATTCATTTGGCTTTCTGTATTTTAACAAATCTCTAATAGGTCTTTTTTCATCGGCTAAACTTACATTTCTATTTTCTAACTTCATCATTTTTTCAACAAAAGTTATCTCATCATTGGTAAACAATTTAATATTAGCTTCTCTTTCTATATATAGACAGTGCTTAACAAAATTAACAATTGGAGAACCTAATAATTCATTAACTAAATAATTATTAGTAGAAGCAGCAGTTAATACATTTGATACAAATGCTTCATTTTTCATAAATACATTCATATAAGCATTTTTCTTTTCACAAATTAATTCAAAATCTGTTTTTCCAATCTTGTTAAGAATGATTTTTTGAGATCTCTCTATTTCTGATTTAACTATTAAATGATTTGTTTCTAAAATATTACTAGCCTTTAACTCAGTTAACACATTTTTTCCACCTTCAGAATCTTTCTCTGCTTTAGTTGCTAAACGAGAGAAATAAGAAGCATCAAATACTAAATTAGACATTAAAACTTCTTCTGTCTTAGTTACATTTAAATCACGATCTAATTCTTCTCTTCTTAAGAAATCTCTGTGATGACTGTTCTTTAATACTGTTAGTTTAGTTACAGTTAATCCTAAATTCTTCTCAAATTTTTTATCATAATCTAAGTTTAATCCTGTGTTTGCCTGCTGATCAGCTTGTTTTTCACCATGATTTTCAGTGGCATGTCCGTGGAAAAAGAAATTAAACCCTTTTTCTACTACAGGAAAACCATAATCATTTAAAGAATGAATGGAGGAGTTACTCATTTTTAACTCACCCTTTTCTAACCTTAAATTCTTTGTGTGATTTGTTTTTATTTCTTTAATAAGAGATTCAACCTCATTATTATTTAGATTATTTCCTAATGCTATGCTGTTTAATACATCCTTGAAATATTTGGGTTCATAATTTCTTGACTTTAATATATTTCCAAACCCTTTAGTTAGGTCTTCCTTAATCATAAAAGTAATAAATCCTTGATATTCTTCAGCATTTACTTCCTCTCTTATCTTAATCATTAATTTAACAAGATTAGCATAATTGAAAAGATCTATGCTTCCATCTTCTAGAGCATCTTTTATGCTAGCCGTATCTTTATAGGAATCCAAGCAAGATATCAAAGGGTGGGTGAAGAATTTTTGTTGAAAATCCTCAAAACTATCTGCTTCTGACTTTTTACCTAATGCTTTAATAAAGGCATCTGTTAATTTTTGTAATTCACCCTTGTTTAACATTGGTTTTAAGAATAGGAGTTCAACCTCTGCTTCATTTATATTAGGCTCTGATTGAACAATAAACTCTTTATAATCTACAATGTCGTGGTCTTTAAAAATATTTCTTAGCTTTTCTATCTGATTGACCAAAGTGACAGCACCTTCGTCATTTTTATCCATAGCATATGAATTTGCTTGCTGTAGAGATGTCCTTACATAATCTCCGAAAATATTTCTTAATATTTCATGTTTTGCTTCAGCAAGACTCTCTTTTCCCATTAAATCTTTATATTTTGTATAGTGTTCCAATCTCTCATCTTTTAGATTGTTATCTGTAAATAATTGGGTAAACTTATCAAAAGAATCTTCGTTAACTGCCAATATTTCTTTATTTACTGACTTTAATCTATCTACAAAACTCATAACAATTCCTTTAATATATTATTATATTTTATTCTATATAAAAAATAATTCAACTTTATTGAATAATATTTTTATTGATATAAAATTAATATATGAGGAATAAAATCATGATTACTGATATAAAAACAAAAGACTTATTAAAACTTTATGATCCAACAAAAGATGGCATTGAAATTAATAGTCATAAATTCACACTAGACCTTAATAAATTAAGCAAACTTGTTTCCCAACCAAATAATGAATTATTTAATAAATCTGACGATATTGAAATAAATTTTTATAATAACTTAGCATTATATATTATTAACTTTGCAGATAAGAATCAACACATTGAATTAGATTTAGAAAAAGATAATCCTTCTCAAATAATACAACAAGGATTAGAGCATTTTATTGCGGTTCAATACCTCAAGAAACCTACTATTTTTGTTGGAATAAAAGAGAATACAACTGGCTTACAATTTATTAAAACTAAAAAATTAAGCGAAACAGAACAACCAACAACTCCATTTCAAACATCAACACAACTTAAAGATATCAGTTTTGAAGACCAAATTGTTGTAGACAACTTCTTTGCATGGGTTCATGGGGAACAAGACATAGAAAAAGACAAATCATTTTATTTAAAATCTTTAATTGAATGTATCAATACAAATCGCAAAAAAGACAATAATGAAATTAATAAAGAATTACAAAAAATATCAGAAATATATACACAGATACCACAAGAGATATCTTCAGACATTAAATTTAAAGAAGAGATATTTAATCACCCGCAATTGTCTACATTATTTTTTGAACTTTTTGGAACTGGCAAAAAGTTTCTTGATTTCTCCTCTTCAGAAATTAAGGATTTAATATTTAAAGATGTAGAAGCCGGTAATATGAAATGGGTGAAATTGATTTACTCTGAAAATAGGACATACAGATCTCAACAATTGGCTCAAAATATAGATTATCTTTCTGAACTTTATAATCATCCAAAAGTTGTTCAAGCACTTACCGATGGAACACTAAAAAGCTATAGTAGTTGGAGTTCTAATGAATTTAATATTAGAAACATTTATTCAAGCTTAAAAGAAGAATATCAAAAAGATAAGAAAATTATTTTTGCTTACCTAGAGGCTTGTGAAGCTGACCACAGAGGTTCAGAAAAATGGATTATGGATTCTGAACTTTTCAAAATACCGTTGTCTTCACTTAAAGATATCAATATTCTAAAAAGAGTTGCTTATACAATGGATTGGCAAAGCTTAAAGTCTAGATTTTTAAAATCAGAAGAGCCAACACTTAAATTAGAAAAAGATTTTATTTTAGAAGTAGCAAAAGATTTATCACCTCACAAATTTCAAGGATTAATAGAAACTTTTTATCGTAAAGAATCCTCTAACTTTGATGATGAATTTAAAAAGGAATGCTTAAGAAGAAACTCAAGACTTTATGAATGTAAGTTATTTAACTCTATGTTTAACGATATGAATTTCTTAATTTTCTTAACTGAAGAATTAAACATTCCAAAAAACAAAATAGAATTTAGCTGTGTTCGTAATTCATTATTTAAAGACAATCTTAGCCAAAAAGAACAAGTATTTCTTGAAACATATATGATTGAAACAAAGAAAAACCTTTCAAAACCCTCTGAACTAGATATACCCAAAGAATTCCATGAAGAATATAGAACTAAATATCAAAAATTGGAATATTGTTTTTATAAAACAGACTCTTGGAGTGCGTGGCGTGATGATGCAGTTAAGAGACTTAAAAAAATAAAAAATGAAGATGAACTCATAGATATTTTCACCAAGTCTTTTAAGTATAGCTATGTAATAGATGCTCCAAGTATGTTTTCTGGAATCAATCAAGATTTAAAAAGCAATCCAAAAGTTATTTTTTCTTTTTTGGAAAATATAGGAACAAATGTAGATTTAAGACAATGTGGTAATTTTCTATTTAATAAAAACAACTGTATTAAACTTTTAGATTTTGGGGCTGACTTAAGAGTTTATATTCCAGAACCCATGTATTATGATAAAGATTTTTCTCTGGCTTTAGCTGATAAACTAGACAAGAATGCAAATTTTGATAATATACCTGTAAAAGTTAAAAAGTTTTTTGAACAAAAAGAGGTTGATCAAAATTATCATAGCTTTTTAAAATCTTTTATCTCTTATAACGAGATGATTAAAAAAGTTGATACTGATAAACCAATAACTGAAGTGAAGAAAAAAATGAAAATATAATGGAGGATGTTTATGTTTAAGAATTTTTTTTCAAAACCACACTATGAATCAGATGCTACATTATTTTTAAAAGAATTGCATCAAAAAAAACCCGAGCTTTCTAGAAAACAAATTGAAGGTAGATTTCTTTTGTGGGAAAAAGGTAATTGTTATGAAGAAAATAAGAGATTTAAGGAGAATTTAAAACATCCTCCTTACAAATATTATTCTCTTTAATTACTTCAATTCACCAAATAGACTATCTTTAGTGGCAACTGGACACTGAATGAAATTGCTTTTCCATTCTTGCTCAATCATTTTCAAATCATGAAGACCCGGATAATGTCTCAAAAGATGTTTGGCTTGGTCACGAATATTTTTAGGAACTCCAGGTGTTTTTTCGGAGTCCATCAATTCCTTGAGAAATTTTTCAGTTTGACGAATAGCACGAGCACGTTCAAAAGGAATGGTCATTTGTTTTGCCTCTATGTTGTTTATGATGATTTATTATAGCACAGAATTAAACTTCTCTACCATTGTTCCACATCAGTTTTTTACTTAAAACACTGTAAAAATTCCAATCTTTTGGCACAAGGAGATTGGCTTCTCTTGGCATCAAAGTCATAGAAACTTTATCTTCGGGGTTTAGCTCTTCAATTAAAATACCGTCTGAGAAAATTTTTGCTTTACGCTTTACAGTTAAATGAATTGTTGAGTTTTTACCAATAATAATTGGTCTAGCACCTAATGTAGTTGGAGCAATCATTAAAAACTGCATGCATTTAACACTAGGATCTACAATCGCACCTCCAGCATTCATATTGTAAGCAGTAGACCCACAAGGACCAGAAACTAAAACAGCATTTGCTTTATAGTTACCAGCGCGTGAAACTAACCCTCTATGTTCAATTTCAATAGAAAAATCTAGCATATCATTGGGTCCCATTGCTGTAATAGCAAACTCATTAATACATAGTTCTTTTTTATGTCTAGCAGACTCATATGTAAGAATACTTCTTTGCTCAATTCTTGCTTTTGGATTATCAATCAAACCAACAATTGAATCAATATCATCTTGTTCAAATGGTGTTAGAAAACCAACATTGCCAGCATGAATACCGATAATAATAGATTTTTGCTTTATATATTCGTGCATGCTGTGCATCATAGTGCCATCGCCCCCAATGGAGAACACATACTTAGGAGATTTAGAGTCTTTTTTCTTATTTAAAACAGACATCTTATTCTCTATTTGTTGAGCGATTGAATCAACAATTTTCTTTTTTTCCTCTGTCTCAACTTTATAGTTTAATTTCTTAATAATATGGTATGACATTTCAAATCTCCATTATTTCAATTCTAACTGTTCACTACGAATGTGGGCAAGGAAAACACAACCTGGAGCCCCACAACCGCAAACAACATGATATGTCTTTTGAATTGTATCTGGCTTCTCAATAGCACCTCTTTTCAATCTAGAATTGAAAATTTCCTCTTCTTTTTTTGCTGCCACCATATCTACTTTTTTAAGATACTTACCCATCGTAATACTCCAAAGTTTTTAAAATTATACCATAAAACTTGTTTTTAATAAATAAAGATTTAAAATATAAATATGAAAGAAAATAAACAAAACACTAAAGAATCATTTATAGCACTTGGCATCTCAGCTATCGGGGTTGCTATTGGAACTGCTATGATTGTTAAAGGAGTAATTCCAAATCAAATGGAAGCAATAGATCAAGGATTTTTAATGGTGGCTGGAGTAGGATTTGGTTTATCTAGTGCTGTATCTGTAGCTGTAAACAGTTATCATATAGTCAATAATCTTGTTGACGAATACTATGAATCTAAAAAAACTAAAAAACTTAGATTTTAATTAATTCTTAAAACCCGCATGCCAGGCAACACTCTTTAAATTATCTAAATCAGAACAATTCTTATCCGCATAAACTTGCTTAAATGCTCTTGTTTTTGTTCCTATGGCATCTTCTACATATTTTATAGCTACTTTTTTGTAAAAAGGTGGAACTTTTTCATTCAATATTTCATTCATTTTTGTGCCAACTTCATATTTGGAAACATCTTCAGGTTTTCTTTCGCACAATCTATTAATTACAATTTTACTTAATGCCCCAGAAGTTAAAAGATCAAGTTGAGCACTGAGTTCTTGGGGAAGTTCTTGTATATAAATAGCTTCTTTTGCTGCCATTGCAGAAGAAACTGCCAAACAGCCTAATAATAATGTTAATATTTTTTTCATAAAAATTCTATCTAAAGTTCTGATTTTATAAATCAATGTTAATAATTCGTCAATTGATCGCTTATACTTATTTTTGATTTATTTTTCTCATTTGTTAAAATTATATAAAAGGAATTAATAATGAAACTTTGGCACGGCGGTAGAAATTTAGAAAGTGACTATACTGAACCTAAAAAAGCAACAAAAGGCAGATGGGAATATGGACCAGGACTATACCTTACTACACACTATGAAACCGCTTATAAATATGCCAAAGGTGGGGGTAAAACTTATATGGTTCATTTTGAGTTAGGCACAAGCATTAACGATGTAACCATTAAAATAGAAGAAGCATTAGACTTCATTCAAGAAAATGTAACCAAGAGCAAAAGAAGTATTATTTTAGAAGATATACATTTCCATATGAAAAGAATGAACCAAACTGATAATTTAGATGCTAATGTGTTTTTAAATTTAATGATTAACCATGATGCTGTTATTGGTGGAAAAACAGTTAATCTTAATAGGTTCTTGGTTGAACAAGGAATAGACTACTCTACAGTAGATAGATTTTCTGGAAGAGACGAAACTGTAGTTGTTATTTTTAATAATAAATTAATTAAATCTGTAAAGCCAATTAAAGCAAAGGATGTTTCCTTAGACGACTATGAACTTCCAATAGAAAATAAAACAAGCAATAAAATAAAACCATGAATAAAAGCCCAGAATTAATAACACAACTCAAACAATCTGAAGCTAATGAAATAGTTAACTATAAAAAAACTATTCATAAATTAGTAATGCCGTTAAATAATCAATTATTTTTTAGCGCAAAAACTGTTTACGAATATCATGACGAACAACCAAGATTTATTTTTACAATAAAATTATTAGAGGCGAAAGAAAACACATTAGATTTTTTAACCCATACCGTTCAGATATCTTTAAATGCTTCTAAAACTGACAAACAAGACAACTCTATAAAGGTTATTAAAGCCAACGAATTAAAATTACATTACTCTAATGCCACCATAGAGGCTTCTGATATTTTAGATTTTTTAGGTGGAAATGTTTATTTTAATTGTAATAGTTCATCTTATAGTGATGTTTCTCAAATTATTTCAAACATATTTGACTATTTACCAAACGACAAGACTCTTGATAATTGGATATTAGTTGGAAAAACTAGAGAAAGCTTAGGTGGAGGAAAGACTTCTCAAGAAGTTTATCTTCATCATTCTTTGGTATATAAACAATTTATTCCCATATCACTTAAACAATTAGAAATGGAAAGATCTAAATCTAATCAAGCTGACGGTTTAAAATTAATGGAAAATAAATTACAGAATGATTTTCTACAAATGAATCTATCTGTTTCAGAAAATAAACCTAAAAAACCTAAAATCTAAATAGGGGAAATTGTTTAAATAGTAACAATTTTTCTATTCCATTCATTTAAATTTCAAAAATCATAACTTTACAAAAATCTAAAAATGTTCATAATTACCGATAAGGAGCAACTATGAAATTAATATTTAAAGACTTTGATACCAAAGAAATTATCGCCACAAAAATCATAGATGTTGGAGCTCATGTTCCAAGAAGTCACGAAACTGTTATGATTGCTAAATCAAGATGTATTGTTGTTGGAGTTGATTATTATTTAAGTAATTTCCAAGACGAACTTTATGACAGAATAGAAGTTTCTGTTCAAGTTTTTAATTCTACTGACTGAATATACTTTTCAACCTCTTCTCCCAACTCTAAATATTCACCATAATTGGTAGTTAGAATATCTTTCAAAGCTACTACAATTGGCTCATCACCTTCTACCTTATTAACTGAAGAAACCCATTTATTCTTTGACTCATCAAATAAGAATCCAGCTTTATTAGCTAATAAAATTTGTTTAGCCTGGGACCAATCATATGTAGGGCAATATGTAGTAGCATATTGAAAATTAGGGTTCTTTTTTACTTTATTTTGTGATGACCAACCCTGACCCACCATAAAAATAGCAGGAAATACTTTTTCTTTTTCAATAAAGTAGCCACAAAAGATACCATCTATTAACCCAAAAGATAAACCATCATTTTTTTGGTCTAATTTTGCTATGGCAATATCTATTGCGATATTAGAAGCAGTTGATATTTTGATCATTTTGCAATCGTGATATAAGTTACTTTTTCTTTATTCATAAACTTCTCAAGAATTTCTTTCGCTAATCCATCAGGTAAATATTTCATCTCTGATAAATAAATTTCTCTAAAATTAGACTCAGGTGAAGGATATGCTTCTTTATATAAAATATCATGGGCTTGGTTGTAAAAAGCAAGATTTTCTTCCTCAGCAAAAGAACAAAGGTCAGCAAAATCAACTACATTGTCAATACTGTACATCATCATCTCCTTTTGTTAGATTATACCACAATTTTCTTGAAAAGAGATTTTTTTATGCTAAATTAAAAAAATTATGAGATTTTTATTACTACTAGCAATTATTTTTTCTACACCAGCTTATTCACAATATTCTTATGATGAGGGAAACTCAAATGACAGTCAAGCACAAGCTGTCTTTCAAGGGGTTGATCAAAAGATTTTAAAGAAAATATCACCTTATAGACAAATTATAGATTTTTCACATTATGACCCAGTAACACAACAAGACTCTCCATTCCCTACAAACCCTATTTATGCTTATGACTATGTTGGCAATGTATCTAGAAATGGTGACACTTATTATTTATGGGAAGACAATACAAAAATAAATAGAAATGGCACCAGAATAAGACAAACCATTGAAACACCTTACCCAAACCTGCCCACCTATCAAGGAAAAACATATAAGTCTTTTCAGGAATGGTTAAATGTTAAATTTTATGTTGAACCATCCATGCAAAAAGCATTTGTTTTTAATCCAAATAATTTGGAAATAATGGATTACACCAATATTGATTGGAATACTGGCATTAGATACAACAACAGATATTTCCCAATTTATTCTTATGTTTATTATGGAACATATACTAACAATGGTATTAGAAAATATGCTTGGCTTAAAGCAAGACCAAACTTTAATGGAAAACCAATTTATGAATTAGTTTATACCTCTGATAAGAAAATACCAAAGCATACACTAACAAAAGTTTATAAAAACTATGCTGAATGGTATTATGAAAAATTTGGAACCAATAGATAATTATTGACCTTTTATGAAAAATTAAATAGATTATTAACTAGTTTATAATAAATCATCGTGCCAAACACTAATAAAAATAATAGATTAAAGAGGTTTTTTGTTGATGTAGATACATCAATATTACAATCATCTTATGAAAATATTTCAATTTCTAATGATTATGTTGTTTATAAACAAAAGTTTGGTAAATTATTAATTTTAAATGTTGTATTAACTTTAATTTCAATTCTTTTTGCTTCTTGTTTAAACCCATTATTTTATTTGGGATTGCTATTTATTCCTATTGGCATTATTGCTAACAAAATATGGCCTAATCAAGAAAAAATATATTTTGACCACGAAGGTATTTGTGCTGAGGGTTTTCTTCATACTAAAAAGAAATATTTATATGATGAGATTATTGATATTTATTCAGAAGATAGTCCTACAAGATATAATGTTTATGGATTATGTAACAATAAAAAAGTGCTACTTGGACTATCTTTGAATAAAAAAGACTCTGAGCATCTTATTAACATTCTAAAAGCAATTGTGACAAGAGAAGGAAAAATTAATACTGAAGTTCAAAATTGAACTAACTTGAAAATTTTTCATAATTTATGATATAATCCCTAAAAACAAAGGGTGCTTTATGAATATCTTTATTACAGGAACTGTTGGTTCTGGAAAATCTAGCTTTGCTAAATTTTTAGCCAAATACTTAGATCCTAATTTTTTTGAATTCATAGATCTTGATGTTGTAGGAAAGAAAATTGTTCAAGAACACAACATTGATATTCCTACTGATAAAAACTTACTTTTTTCAGACCAAATGGGACTTTTTTATATTGAAAAGAAAGTTTGGCCACACATTAAATTACCCACAACCAATAAAACAATTGTCATTGAAGCAAGCACCTTTTTTGAATCTCCAAAGCTTTACTCGAAAGATGATATTATTATTTGCGTAGAATCTGATAATTTTGAAACCAATGTTTTAAATAGAGATGGATTGAATAGAGCTGCTCTTATTAATAAAAATCAAATTAGTAAAAAAGTTAAATCTCTTTGTGCAGACTATGTGGTTTCAAATAACTCTAACCTTGAAGATTTAGAACAGAAAGCCAAGTTTTTAGCTGAAAACTTAAATCATCAAAAAACATCTAAATTTCAAAAAGAAATAACATTTTTAAAAGAAGAATGGAGAAAGAACTTTCCAGAATTACCACAAAAACTTTTTAATGACTTAATTAAGGAATATACACGCATTGACCGCTTCTATCATAATCAATCTCATTTGATTTATTTGCTAACACTTTTTAATACAGTTGCTAGGGAACATATTTTTTTGAAGTTATGGAAAAGAGCCATTGTGCTAGCTATTTTCTACCATGATGTAAAAATGAAATTTTCATTAGAAGCAGAAAATGAATTTGATAGCATTGAGTTTTTATTTAACAGCTTTAAAGAATTTGATTTATTAAACTCAGCAACCAATGGCTCTAGAAGTTTTGTCACCTTGGCGGCGGACATGATTTTGGCTACAAAAAATCATAAAACAAATGAATTTATTTCCTGCTCTGAGTTTGGAGATTTAAACTTTAAAATCTTTTTAGATTTAGATATGTTTATTCTTTCAGATAAGGAAAACTTCTTACAATACGAAGAAGGTATAAGAAAAGAATGGATGAACTTTTCTGATTCTGAATATAAAATTGGCAGAGCAAAAGTATTGTCTTCATTCTTAGAAAAAGATATTTATCAGTCTAGTGTTTTTTCTAATAGAAACCAAATTGCTAAAAATTTAATTGAACAACTTATAAACGATTTAAGGAAATAATATGAACACTATTGGAATTTTCGCTGGCAGTTTTGATCCAATTACTTTTGGTCACATTTGGATGATTCAAAAATCAATTAAATTAGTTGATAAACTTTATGTTGCGGTTGGTATTAATCCAAGTAAAAAATATTATTTTTCAAACGAAGAACGTATGCTTCTTGTTAAAGAAAGCCTCAGAAATAATATTGATATTGATGATTTTGATCGTATTGAAATCATCAAACTTGATAATGAATTACTTGTTAATAAAGCTAGGGAATTGAATGCAACTCACCTCATCAGAGGATTAAGAGACGGTAAAGATTTTGAATACGAAAGACAAATCCAAATTGTTAATTCAAAGATGGCTCCAGAAATTGAAACTGTTTATTTTGTAACACCAACAAATTTAACTGAAGTTAGTTCATCTATAGTAAAAGGGTTGGTTGGTTATGTTGGTTGGGAAAGCATTGTTAGTCAGTATGTGGACAGCATTGTTGTTAATACACTTAAAGCAAAAATGGGTGCTTAATGTTTGACATTTCTATTGGAGAACTTGGAGTTATTTTAGTTGTTATGCTTGTTGTTCTTGGACCACAAAAAGCGACTGAAACAGCAAGAAGTATTGGTAAATGGATCTCTAAAATTAAAAGAATTGCCAGCAATATCAGCACTGAAATTAATACATTTACACATCCAATGAAAGAAACCTACACTCAAATACAAGACTTTGAAAAACACATACATTCTTCAGTAATGGAAGTAGAAACAAAAAAAGAATATGTTTGTAAAAAAACTAAAAAACCACTAAAAACTCAAAAGAAAAAACCGGTTGTTAGAAGAAAATTAAGGAAAAATCTTAGGACTTAAATTTTTTAATTTATTCATGATTTCTTGTTTTGATATAGTTTGAGTTTGCTCTATTTCACAATCACCTTTATGTTCATACCAAAAGAAAAGCAAAACCCTATCTTGTTGGGTTAATTTCAATAAAGCATCTAATTTTTTTTCAGTAAATAAAATGATTTTACCATTAGGAATAAAATGTTCTTCTGTGAATACATCTACACACTCTAATGCTATATCTCTTCTATCTTCGTTGATTATTTTAAAACCAAAAGCAACATACAATTTACCTTCTTTATCAACATAAATTAATAAGTTATTAAGATATCTTTCAAACTCTAATTTTTTAGATAAAATCTTAGCTTCTTCTTTTTCTTTAATTAGCTCTAATTTTTCTATTAAAAAAGCTTCTTTTATATCACCTATTTGTTCACGATGCTTTTCATTCGTAACGAAACCAGGTAATATTTTTGACATAATCGTTTTTACTTTTGAAGTTTTATTATAGCTTATTGGCATTTAAAACCTCGTAGTATTGATTCCACTAATCTTGGCGGGATTGCCTCACCAATTACTTGTCTAATGAGATTTTCGTTTGCCCATTCTGGAGCGCTCCAATTATCTGGCAAACCAGTTAATCTTATAATTTCCAATAATGTTAACACTCGAGCATCTGAATATGTTCCATCTTTTTTTAATCTTCCTGGATGAACATTATTTTGAGAAGATACACTTCCATTAGCCATTGTTATGGTTGGCGCAGGTTTATCCCAAGAAATTCTTTTATATGTGGTAGCAAATCCTTTTATTTTTCTCCCATCTTTTTGTGGAAAATAAACTTTATTTTCATGTGCAGTTTTACCTGTTGGTGTATGCTTCATCCACAAGACATGGTTATCGTTGTGTTTTTTAGCATAGTGAAATTTATGAAATTCTGATTTTTCACCAGCCTCTAAAGTTGGTAAATCTCCAATTGATTCTTCAACTGTAATCCACTTTTGTTTTTTAGGTTCATTCCACTCATAAGTATCTTTATAAATTCTTGTAAATGAGCGCTTTCTATTTTGTGGTGTGCCATAATCAGCCGCATCAAACACATCAAATTTAACTTTATATCCCAGCTTATTTACAATTTCTTGAACATAATCTTTTATATTTATTGGCTTACCTTTAACTAAAATAGATGTTCTAAACATTTGAGGAACATTTTCAATTAACATAAATTCTGGCTTTAATTCTTTAAAAGCATCCATTGCTTTAATGATTAGAGAGTTTCTAGGATCATCTTCTTTCATTTGACCGGCAACACTCATTCCTTGGCAAGGTGGAGTTGCTATAATAAAATTGATGTTTAATTTTTTTGATTGCTGAATTATTTGATTGAATATAGCTTTTTTAGTTATATCACCTGCAATTACATCGTGACCGTGTAAGTGTTTATAAAACTTGGCTCTTTCTTCTAATAGCTCATTTGCTAACAAAACAGGATAACCTAATTTTTTTAAATATGTTTCGGCTATTCCCACATTAGCAAAAAGGCTTAATCCTCTAAATTTCATTTTTTTATCTCTATTAAACCTCTATTTTTAGATAATTATGGTTAAATGTCAAACTATCTTAATTAAAATACTATCTATTAATTTTTTTATATGTTAAAATTAAATTTATGCAAAATACAGAAAAAATAACAGCAATTTCACAGTTCATTGCTAAACAACTAAAACAAAAGGAACTGCCAGCAACTAAAATTTTTGATTTGTGCCAAAAACAATCATTTGATAATAATGATACTATTGCTGCCATTAAACAATTAACAGATGATAAAACTGTTATTTCTAATAACAGAATGTTTTACTTAACGAAAAACCTTAATGTAAAACATGGATTTATCCATTCAAACATTACTGGGCTAGTTTGGATTGAAAACACAGATAAAACTAATTCTTTTGGGGTTTGTTTTGATGTACCAGAAAAAATCATACCTATTGGCAATAAAAAGGATGCACTAATAGGTTCAGAGTGTTCTTATGTTGAGCTTAATGACACTGAAAATCAATTTTTATATATTCTACACACTAAACAACATAAGCCTATTAAAATCCTTGCTTCAAAAAAACAAAGAACTTGGGTCAATATTAATAACAATTACTACTCTACTCTTAAATTAAGCCAAGAATTTCAAAAAGAGTTTTTATCTGAAATTAATGACGGTGATATCATTGAGCTATTATCAGAAGAAGGAAAATTCACTCTTTTAAATAAAATTGGAAATATTTCTGATAAAGGTATTGAAAGTTCTATTGTTAAAATATTAGGTGAAGTTGAGTCACCAAATGATGAAGTTTCTGTTTCTAAAAAGAAAAATAATTTTAAAACACTACCAAATGAATTTATCACTATTGATGGAATCACAACCAAAGATATTGATGATGCCATTTCTATTGAAAAAACAAATAGTGGTTATAAACTTTTAGTGGCGATTGCTAATGTGGATGAACATATCCCAAAAGATTCCAAAGAAGATCTCTTTGCCAAACAAAATGCAACCACTTTTTATTTAGAGTTTCAAAAAATATCAATGTTTCATGAGAAAATATCTGAAGATATTTGCTCTTTAAATATTGGTGAAGAAAAAAGTGCTTTTGTTTGTGAAATGATATTTGATAATAAAGGTATTCAAAAATCGTATGAGTTTTATGAAGCCAACATTAAAGTTTCATATAAAACACCCTATGAAGATGTAGACTCTATTTTTTCAGGCAACCAAACCCAATCATCACTTTATTTTGATGGAACAAATATCCAATCAATTGGTTCGCAGATACCTAAAAATCTTAATGAACAGCTCAAGAATCTAAAGGCACTTACTGATTTTCTCAAAAAAGAAGAGATGGTCAGAGATTACTGGTTTTTAAAAATGCCCGAATATGTTCTTGGAACGGATGGTAAGATTGATCATTTAGAACTAAAAGAAGAAAATCGCTCAATTAGCCAATCAATTGTTGAGAACTGTATGCTTTCTGCCAATATAGCAGCCGCAAATATTCTAAGGGATAAAGCTCCAAATATTGGAATATTTAGAAATCAAGCATCTAAAATTGAATTTGAAAAACCATTGCCAGCATCATACGAAACAAATAATGAAGGTCATTGGGGACTACAAGAAGAAACATATACTCACTTTACATCTCCAATTCGTAGATATTGTGATTTAGTTGTTCACAGAGTTATTAAATCCATTATTTATAATAAACCTTCTCCATATTCAGAGGATGAAGTTCAAGATATTGTTGATAATATTAATAAACAACAATATAAACATAAACAAATGAACTCAAAAGAAAGAGTTCTTTTGAATCAACAATACTTACAAAATTTAGTATCAAAGAAAGAGTTGAAGTCTAAATTTGAATTGGCTAGCTTTAATTCAAAAGGTTGTTTATTTACTAACAAACAGCATATAGAAGTTTTCATGCCATTATTTAAGGTTCAAAAAGAAATAACCGATTATTTATCAGCCAATATTAATGAAAAAGATGTTCAAAAACACATTGACTATATTAATAATTATTGGCAAATGAAGGGATTTATTGATAGATACAATTGGATTGACAGTAAAAAAGATGTAACAATGAAGTTTTACCTAAAAGAACACAAAATTGAACAAGAGAAAAAACATAAACCATAATAATTACGGGAATATAGTCTTTGACAGATTTCTCTAAAATGACTATAATTACTGAAAATAGAGGTTATATGAATACTAAAAGTAACAATACCAAAATTAAGCAATTTTTCCATGAAGTGACAAGCACATTTTCATATGTTGTTTATTCTGAGCTATCTAAAATGGGTGTATTAATTGACCCCGTATTAGATTATGATCATAAATCTGGAAGAACAAGCACAAAATTTGCCAATCAAATCCTTGATTTTTGTAATTCAAACAGCTTAAAAATTGATTGGATTTTAGAAACACATGCTCATGCTGATCATCTTTCTTCAGCACAATTTTTAAAATCACACTTAGGTTCAGATGTTTGTATCGGTGAAAATATTCGTTTAGTTCAAGATACATTTTCTAAAATCTTTAATATTTCTGATATTACAGATAAAAATTATTATTTTGACCAACTATTAAAAGATGGTGACAAATTACTTGCTGGAGATTTGGAAATAGAAGTTATCTCAACACCCGGTCATACACCAGCTTGTTGTAGCTTTAGAATTGGAGACAACCTATTTATTGGTGACACACTCTTTATGCCTGATATTGGTTCAGCAAGATGCGATTTTCCAGGAGGTAATGCTCAGACATTATATGATTCTGTACAAAAGATTTATTCTTTAGGCGACCACATTAGACTATTTATGTGCCATGACTATCCAAAAGATAGGGACTATCAATTTATGTCAACAGTGAAACAACAAAAAGAAACAAATATTCATCTAAAAAAACACATCACTAAAGAAATATTTGTGGACATGAGAACCAAGAGAGATTCCACTTTAGAAATGCCCAATCTTATATTACCAGCTATTCAATTTAATATAAGAGCCGGAGGCAATTTACCTTTAGACGATAATGGTGTGGCTTATTTAAAAATCCCAATTGATGCCATTTAAAACTTGAAACAACTTTTAAAAATACTATACTTAATAAAAGATATGGTATTTTATGAAGATTTCTAAATTCTTAGTTGTTGGGGCAGTCGCAATTGCCACTAGTGTTTCAGCATTTTCTGCGCAAGCAAATAGTGATATGACACTTTTAACTCAAGAAGAAGCAAATCAACAAATAGTTAAAATTGAAAAACTTTCAAATCATTTCTTAAAAGAATTAAATCCTATTATTAAAAAACAATACGAAAAGGGAACACTCACTGAAAAAGCCGACATCAAAGTTAATGTTACACAAGGTGATTCAAAAGAACTTTATGATAATTATTTTTACAGAAAGTTAGGACAATGTTTTGTTGAGGTAAACTTTAACGAAAAAGGACAGACTCCAAGTTTGGGTAAAGATCAAGAACTTAATTTCTTAACCTCAGCACAAAATGATTTACAACAAAAAATGACTAGAGAGTTTATTGTTCTTCATGAACACAATCATTGTGAGTTTTCTAATTTTGATAACCCAATTCAATTCAAGACATCGCACAACTCTAATTATGTACTACAAGGACTTAGAGACTTATCTGGTATAGAGCTTTTCTCTAACTATTCTGAAGTGGTTAACGAAGGTTTTGCTGATGTTTCAGCTAGTATAGCAATACTAAAAGAATATGGATTTAAAAATGAAAATGCTTTACATGTAATAGAAGCTATTAAAGTTCAAAGAAAAGATAATTATATTCAAACCAAATTAGATTCACATTTTTCTCATCATGCTCTTGAAGAACTTTTAAAGCCAGAGAACCTCAATAAAATTAATAAAATGTCTGACCCTAACGAAATTAAAAAATTTGCTTTAGATATAGCAAATAAAGGAGCAGCTCTTACTTTTTATGAAAAACCTGCAATGAGAGATGCAACATTTCATGAAAAAGCATTATTTGGTTCTGTTGCAGCAGAAGTTGGGAGACTTATATTTATTAAAGATAAGAATCTTGCTGATCTAGAACCAGGATATGAACATTCTCCAAAAAATTTTGGACCCAATCTAGTTACTGAACTTGCCAATCAATTACTTAAAGATCCTACTGTAATTAAAAATATTGAAGAAGCACCCTCTTTACAAGCTTCTGCTGAATATGTTTATGAATATATGCAGTTAAACTCACAAAAATATAAATCAGAAATCACTCTATATAAAAACACCATGAACGATTTAAATCAACATATTCATACAACAGTTAAAGAAAACATTAAGCCCACAAAACTTTTCACGGAAGATTATTCTTTTGAAAATGTCATTAAAAATGTTCACAGTTTGCGCAATGAATTTATTAGCAAGTCAAACACTAAAAAATCACCAAATGGTTGGATGCCACTTTAAATTTTAACTTTCTTTCTTTTTTTATCAGAATCGTTAGAAAGAGTTGTGTTTAATAAGTTTACATTAAAGCTTGTTTTTGCTTTTTTAAACTCATTTTCAATTTCATAAGCTGGCTCTAAATCAAAAAATACTTTTAAAGACTCAAGGCTTTTCTCATTAAGATTAAATTCATTTTTTGCAATTTTGTTAAAAGCCACTTTCAACCAATCAGCATATCTTTCTTTATTTTCTCTGTGAACTTTTTCATCTTTTACAAAAGACATTAACTGCTCAATAAATGATTCCCCATATTTGTTTTTACTAAATGGATTTTCTAAAGATTCAAAGACTCTATTAAATAATTTTTTAGCAAAATCACCATAAACACCTTTAACACTGTATTTGTCTAAAAAGTATAACAGGTTATATCCATCTTTATCTATTAAATCTATCTTAACACCATGATCTAAGTAAAATTCCATTACTTCTTTGGGAGCACTATTCATTAAACAATGGAACAATACATTACGACCCAATGTATTTTCTTGATTGAAATTAAATCCTTCTTTTATCGATACTGTAGTATTATTTAAATCTAATTTTGTATTATATACTTTTTCTAAGAACTTAAAGAAATTTTTACCATTTACACCACAAGTATGAATGGATGTAAAACTATATAGTAAGTTTTCATTTCCTTTATTAGATAACAACAAATTATCTGTTTTTGTCATTAAATAATCTATCCAATTGTCATACATGGGATATCCATCTCTTGGTGAGTTTTTTGTAGACAAGATATACATCAATAAATTATTGCCACCACGATCTATATGGTTAATATCAAAGTTGTAATCATTAATAAGTGATTTTAAATCATCTTCTGATGGGTATTTTTTCATTAATTGGGACATTCCATTGCAAGAAAAAAACACACTACTTGCCTCAAAAATATCTTTCCAATAAGCTTTATCACCTTTTGAATCTATCCATTGAATAGTTTCAAAAAGTAAAGACTTGTCTTCTAAATTTCTAATTTCACTAATTTGGTAATTTGAATAATTCATTTAAATCTTCACTTTTGTTTTTTTGATTATACCATCTGACAATGTGGACTGTAGATTTTCTCTTAGTACTTGTGCTTGTTTTTCTTTTACAAACAAACCTATGTTTTGATTAAACTCCTCACTTTGCTCTCTTGTTTTGAAACGAGCAACAGTATTAAATAACTCATCAAAAATTCTTTTGTTTACTGATGCCATTTCTTTATCACAAATAATATGCATTTTATGGGGATATTTTTTATTTTCTTCTTCAATTAAAATAGTTTGAATTCCTAATTCATCCATTTTTTTTATTATTGAAGCATAACTCTTAATATTATTAACCAACATCAAAGCAGTTAATTCTCCATTTAAATTGGCATTAGCAATTTTCTCTGGATTATATTCAAATGTTAATGCAGCATTTTCTTTGATTGCTTCAAAAACATTTTCATTTTCATCTACTTTTAAAATTTTAGTAAAATGCTTTAAAAGATTTTCTTTTACTTTGATATGAGTGTTGAGTAGTTGATAAATACTTTTTTGTGTATCAACGTTTTGAAATGTCTTAGTGTTTATCATAGATTCAAAAATAGCTGTTTTTCTTTCTTGGTCATCTATAACCTCAAAAATGGTATTTAACCTGTGCCATGAATTCTCTAAAAATGCTGTTCTAGCGACATATTCAAATAATGTTTTCTTGTATGGCTTTAATACACTTAAAGCATCACTTACATAGCTATCATATTCATAGCTTGAACCTTTGGGGGTTTTCTTAATAATTTGTGCTAAAGCTACATCTGAATGATTATTGTGTAAACAATATTTTAGAAAATGAAAAAACTGATTGATGTTACTTATTTTATCAGGACCTGCTTCTATCATATCTTGAAGATAGAACTGACCACCTTTTTCACCAGCTTTTGGTTTTCTTATGGTATATCTAATTGATGTGAACGCATCATTGAATACTCCATAACCATTCTTTTGAGCAAATTCTTTGAATATTTCCACTGACTTTATTTTTACAGACTTTTTCATAATTAATTTCCTAAATTAATTATATCAAAATAAAATCTAAATAGAAATATTACTTAATATTTGCCCAATAGTTAAAATTAGGATCTTCTTTGATATCTTTTGACTCTACTAGACCTTCTATACAGCTATCGCATATAGTGCCATCAGCATGATGATGTTTTGAATTTTCTTCTACGATAAATCTTGTTGTATCAAAAGATGAACCGTAGCTAGATAATATATAGGAAGTTTTTTCGTGACAAAAGAAATCTGAAGCGCAACCAAATGCTTGATTGGTTTCTGCACTGAAGCAGTTAGTAAATATTTTTCCACATACATTACATTTCACAGATTCCATTTATCTTATCCTTTTTTTAGGATTTTAGAGCAAATGGCACCAAAAGTAAACAATTATCTCTCGTAAGTACCCAATTCTTTGAGAAAACTAGGGTTTTCCTTAAGTAATTCATACCCATTTTGCATTTTTTGAGCCAATTCTGGATTTAAATTTTCCATTTTACGCACCAAATGCTTCACTAAAGATGGCTCTAATCTTTCATAATCGTCTTCCAAATTAAGCACAAATGTTTTATCAGGATCGTAATGACTGTATTCTTTAAGGGCTTTTTTATGCTCAGGCTCCATACAAAAAACCATGTCAGCCGTTCTTAGTAGGTTATCATTGATTGGATAGTGTGCCGCATCGGAAACCCCCGCACAACGAGCATCTACACCACCAAACAAACACAGCAATTCAGCAGTTCTACTTCGAAGCCTAGCAACACTACATACAAATAAATACATGGTTTATTTCCCTCTTGTTGAGAGGTTTATTATAACATGAAAAAATATCTTATGAGGATTTCTTTTCTATATAACGGAAATTGATTCTTCCTTTAGTTAAATCATAAGGGGACATTTCAACTTTTACTTTGTCTCCTAAAAGAATTCGGATCATGTTCTGAGCCATCTTCCCTGACATATAAGCAATAATGACATGACCATTATCTAATTTAACCTTAAAGCGGGTACTAGGTAAACACTCTATCACCACACCATCAATTTCAAGCAAATCTGATTTTGACATAAATTACATCTTTATTTTATCTTTGTATCATATTAAATATAAATTAATAATCAAACATTCACATACATTTCTTTTTTGATTGTGTCAAGATAATCGCCTTTTTTGCCTTCAATGCGAAGGAAACCAGCAACAAAATCGTCCACCAAAACATCACCTTCAAGATTTAATAGGCAAAGTTTACGCAAATCATCCGCACGGCTGGCTTGAATGCAACCACTCAATTTTGCCAAATGATACTTACCGAACAACGAGTCCCAATTTTCAAGATGGGCTGTTGCTTCCTGACGAGTCTTACCTTTTACTAGCCCAAACCACTTTGGTTTCATTGCTTTTTGAATGATTGGTTCTTGCATCTCCAAGACGTGTGCTTGTTGTTTTTCCAAATAATCAACACAAAGTTCATGAACTTTCTTGGCGGGGGCTTTTATGAAACTAGGCATTTAAAACTCCTTGAAATTTAAGGCAATTATACTTTAATAGAACAGAAATGTACAGTATTATTTTCTGTCTTCTTTTAAGAAACCTTCATTAACCATATAGTCTACATATTCTTCTACTGTATTGATTACATATTCTTGCTTTTGTGTTGTAATCTTATGAGGGGCAGGTTCATAAAGGAAATATGTTACATCTTCAGCCCAGGTATCAAAGATACAATCAATTAAAGCATCTAATTGAGTTCTTAATCCACTTGTGTAAGGGTTATCAAAAAAGGAATCACGAATTGCAGATGGAACTGAATCCAGCCATTGAGATTGTTCTTTTTCCAACTCAAGCATTTTTGTCAATAAATCTTGTACTTTTTTAGCAGACATTTTCATATAACCCCCATTTATTAATGGGCTGATTGTAACACTAATTTAATAACTGAGCAAATAAAAATTTTATATTTTTAATTTTTTCATATCAGATTTAACTTGATTTGAATCTAATGTTTTTTCTAAAAAGTAATAATCAGTTAATGTTATAAATTTTTTAAAGTCAGTAATTTTTTCTTCTTCATTATTGTAAAAAACATTGCTATTTCCAAACTCTAACAACTTTATCTTTAAATCTTCAATTGGAATTTTCTTAATAAAATGTTTATCCATTAAATAATCCAATTTTTTGGGCATTATCTCTACAGCATGATTGCTGTAGAGATTTTTTATTAAAAGTTCTGAACTTCTAATTTCTTTTTTAAGACCTTTATATTCTTCAGCTATTTCTTTCAAGTTATTTAGCACAAAAACCTCATCGTCAAAAAAACTCTTCGGTAATTCAATAATAATTTCTGATATATTAAAGTTTCTTAAGGAATTAAAATTATAATCTTTCTCCCACTGTCTTTTTTTTGTCAATATTTCACTAACCCAGGTGGAATCTGCTTTTAAATCATCATCTGCTTCAGAAAATATAGCAGATTTAGTCAAGACTAAATGCTTCATTATTTCTCTATCTTTTTTAAAATGTCTTTTAACTCCATAAAAAACATCAAGGTTTTCTCTCATTAAATCAAACATAAAATCTCTATCTTTTATGATTTTTAATGGAATTGCTGTTGATGCTTCGTCAGGATGATATAAGTTTTTAAATATTTTTCTAATTAAAAATTTATCTGCTCTCATATCCATAGGCAAATAAGCATAATTAAATGGATTTTCCTCTATTGCATTTAAGCAAAATACCTTATCTTCTATTTGTTCTTTACTAGCATATTTTAAAAAACTGTTTTTATGAAAACCTTTTAAATAGAGAAACATATCATTACTATGAACTTTATCTGCTAGTAAATAAATATCTGGATTTTTCTCTAAACAAGAAAAAACAAAATACTTATCCTCTAAGCACTCTTTAGGTATAAACTTATATTCTTTAGTAGATGATTTTATTGTTGAAAAATAAGTCATCATAAAGAATTTATTCTCTTGTAATTCTTTATCGTATTCATCAAATTTTTTCTTGGGATCAATTTTGTAATTTTTCATAATACTATTATAACAATTTCAATAGATTAGTAAAATTGATTTAATTTAAAGAGTCTAAATATATCATACAAAAAAGAGCCAAAAGGCTCTTTTTGTTTTAAGGTTTCTTGCGGCTGTTTCTTTCTGCCACAGCTTCTTTATGAGTTTCAAAAACAGGATTGAACAAAATTTCAACCACTTTTTCGTTATGACGGAGGCGCTTCAAATGGAAGTTGTCTACATAACTACGAAGAAAATGTGATTTACCTTCGTTTCCTGGTTTATCTTTTAGTTCAGGAGGCATTTCAACCAACTTATGTTTTCTCATCGCATAAGTTCCCGATTTGAAGAACTCAGGATATTCATGCCAATCAATGCCAACTTCAGAAAGCATAGCAATTTTCTCTTTTGAACTTTTACCATGAAGCTTTTTATCTGAAAATTTAGCGTGGGCGGCCATACTTACAGCATTTTTGATAGCATCATCTTGTCTCCAAATAAAGACATCAGCAGCATCTTGAAGTGTTGGAACATTCCAAACACGGCAATCAAAGAAAGCAAACAAATCTGCTTTTTCTGGGATGTTCTTAGCCACTTCAGAGTTGAACTTAGCTGTAGCCATACTAGCCAAAACAGAAGTTAACTTTTGAACTCTTGAACCAAAATATGTTTGTTGATGTGGTGCTGTTTTAAAATATACAAGTGTGATTTCATCACTTTGTGTATAACCAAGACGAGCATCTGTTTTTTCAACAAGATAGTTCATAGTTTCAACCATCGCATCAGACAAACGTTTGTCATATGGACGGGCAAGACCACGAGTAAATGTATGGAAAGCTTTGCCATCTAACCTTACACACATTGGTTGACTTTCATCAAGAACAACCTTCGCACTAGCACTTTCAAAAGCCTTGACTTTATCGCCAAAGGCATCATTTTTTTTATCACTCATTTTTTACTCCTTAATTTCTGTAACAAGATTGCACAGATGGGTTAATTATAACCGCAAAAAATAAAAGGAGCAACAACTTTTTTAGAGTTTCATTTTCTTGGTAGGTTGTGATTTTAATGACAATTCATCAGATAACTTTTCTTTTAGGTATTGTTTGCCTGTTAAATTAATATCTAAATTTGTAATCGGATAGTCATCATGGTCATTTATTATAATTTGAATTTTTTCAGCAATATTATAAACACCATTTAAAGATTTAACCGCTACTTTTTCAAAAACCTCTATATCTTTTTTCTTTATAGATGAAAAACTAATTAATAAATTGTTTGAACCTTTTTTAATTTCTAATTTTTCAATATTATATTGTTCACCAATTAATCTCATAAAATTCTCTTGCTGAATATTATTCATAGTTACTTCTGCGACATTAATTAAGTGGTATAAATTTTTCTGACTTAAATTCTTTTCATTTAATATAGCATATAGGTTTATATCTATTTCACCCTGGAAATATTCTTTAGTGTTGAACTTATCACTGAATAATGATTTATAATAGTCTCTCGCATTTTCTAATTCTGCTGGAAAATTATCTTTTATATAGTTAAAAACTAACTTTTGTGAATCAAAATTTAAATACTTCTTATGGTCTTCCAATTCGTCCGTTTGCTCATCTTTTACCATACAAATCATTTGAAGATTTTTACTAAACCACTCATAGGTTATTTCTTTTTCGGAAATACTAACTAAATCTATGAAGTTTTTTAACTCTTCATCTAATACTTTATAACCTGAGATAGCTTTATCTTTTTCTATTTCTTTTACCATTAACTCTAAAATAACAGATGGAACTTTTTCCTTCTTTTGCTTTAAATCTGCCAAATATAAATTTAACAAAGTGGGATAATTCCAACCACCCTCATTCAGAGGATCTTTTCTATTATTTTCTAATAAAACATTTGTCATTGTAATATTTTCTTTTTCTAAAATTTTTAATGTTTCTAAAGAAACAAATTCTTTAATTTTCTCTCTTGCATTTGCCTCTACTTCTCTTCTGTATAGAGAAGACACTTCGTTGAAAATCTCCCACAATCTCCAATCATTCTCTTCCATATGTTGAAATACTCTCTTATCACTTCTTGAAACAAAATCACGATAAGAAGTACTTAAGCTATTTGCCTTATTCAAAAGAACACGATCCCAAAACTCTTTTATATATTTAGGTAAATTGATATCTTTTATAGTTGTTTCTAAGGTAAAATTCATTTTAAAACTCTCTACATATATTATAATTTTTTTAGCATATAAAAGCAAACAGAAATCATTCTTATTAGGGCAGAAAAAACTTATTTTTCTTATGTAAAATCACCACAAGATCAAAAAATATGGTATAATAAACACATCTAAACACCAATGGAGAAACCAATGAAATTCGACACTGACCCCAAGGTTCAAGCTCTTCAAAAAATCATGCAGGAACTTTTTAGTATTGAACAAACTCTTCACGGCGTTGTTCATCCACAAATCAGTGAAAAAATTAATTCTCTTCATAAACTTGCTCATTCAGCAATTGCTGATGAACTTGAGCAAGAAGAACGTGACTGGGAAAGCAATCAAAAAGGATTGGACGAAATCTCATCTGCCAATAACCTTCGTTCAGTTTGGTCTGTTTCAGAAATTAAGCATACCAATATGAATGACCTGACACCTGAGATGACAGAAATCATTTATGAGTCCTGGGGTCCCACTCAAGTTCATAAATTTGAGGCTCCCACTCAAGTTACTTGGTTGGAACTTTGGAAAATTGGCGATAAGCTGATTAAATGTTCTGAAGATACTCATCATATTTTTATTGAGTCATTTGAACCCGTTAAAGGTCAACCTGGTAAATATAAAATGTGGACTGGTAGTTAATAAATCCCCGAAAGGGGATTTTAAATTTTACCACTTTGTTTTTTTAAATCTTGATTAATTGTTAATGATTTTTCTAATTTATTTCTAAGCATAAAAGATTCTAAAAACTTCATTGGGTCTAATTCACCAATTTCTTGAAGAAGTGATTTTACGAAAGGAATCAAAGGTTTTATTGATAAATCTTTCGCTTAACCTTACATGTTCCATCGCCTGTTCTTCTGTTTTGTATTTCATATCTTATTCTTGTTTTTTCATGTATAATATCTCTTTAAGCAAAGTCAAAAAATTGAGTTCTCATCAGATTGATGTAGAATATATAAAAGGAATAAAAAATGTTTAATGTAGATGAAAAATTTGTAACTGATAACACCATTATTAAAGTGGTGGCTGGCTCACATGCTTATGGAACCAACCTTCCTAGTAGCGATTGGGATGAGCGTGGAATTTTTGTTGACTCAATGGAAAGAATTATTCTTCCTTTTGAAAAAATTGAGCAGTTCCAATACGAAAAAGACGATGTGGTTGTTTATGAACTTTCTAAGTTTATGCCACTTCTTTTGGAACAAAACCCAAATATCTTGGAAATTCTTTGGGCTGAAGATAAAAACATTCTTTCTGTTACTGAAGAAGGTAAATATTTGATGTCTTTTAGAGAAACATTCCTTACCAAGAAAATCAAAGACAGCTATGTTGGCTATGCCACATCACAACTTGGTAGAATCAAAGGACATAACAAATGGATTAACAACCCACAACCAGAACAAGAACCTCAGCAAATTGAGTTCTTTAGTGTTGTTTGGAATTATTCTGAAAACAAGTCTTACAATAAACAAGTTCCTCAACAAGATTACTTTGCTATTAATCTTGGGGATAACCATTTTGGATTGTTTAAAAATACAGACAAAGAGTTTTCTAATTGGATTGATAAAAAAGGTAAAACAAACCCTATTCCAAAGGAAAAGGTTTCCATTATTAATCAAAAACAACTCAAACCTGAAATTATTGTTAAGTTCAATGAGGCTGCTTATAAGGCAAGTCACCAAAATTGGAAATCTTACTGGACTTGGAAAAACAATAGGAATGAAAAACGAGCAGAACTTGAAATCAAATATGGTTATGACACCAAACATGCCATGCACTTGATTAGACTTCTTAAAACTGGTTGTGAAGTATTGGAACATGGTAAAGTATTTGTTCATCGTGAAGATAAGAACTTTCTGCTCAGTATCCGTAATGGTGAATATTCTTATGAAGAAATTCTTAAGATGAGTCAAGAATTAACTGAAAAGGTTAACCACCTAGTGGTTAAATCTAATCTTCCACAAGAAGCCAATTATGTTCTTGCTAAAGAAGTGATGTTGAATATCTATAAATCTAAATGGAATTTAGACTTAAAAGATCAAAACAAAATCAAATCTAAACTTTCAATTTAAGGAATAGTAATGAAAATTTCGGCTGGCACGATCATTTTAAATGAGTTCAATGAGATCTTTCTTTGTAAGGTTACAGGACAACCTCAACATGACATTCCCAAAGGTTTAATTGATGATGGAGAACACCCTATTGATAGTGCGGTGCGTGAAACTATGGAGGAAACTTCAATTGCTTTAAACAAAGAAGCACTCAAGGATTTAGGTGTATTTGATTATATTAAAAATAAAAAATTACATATATTCTTTATTAATGTTAAGAAAAATGATATTGATTTAACCTCTTTGAAATGTAAATCATTTTTTGAAAATAGATATACCAAGAAAATGACTCCAGAAGTTGAAGGTTATGTTTGGGTTCCAATTGAACAAATAGATAAATATGTCACAGCCAATATGAATAACACACTACAAAATGTGTTTACTAAAATATTTGAAAATAAGATTAAAATTAAACCTTAATACTGTCTTTCACTGGTTTATAAGTTAAACGATGAATTTCACAAGGTCCATATTTTTGAAGTGCTTCCAAATGGTCTTTTGTTAAGTATCCTTTGTGCTTTTCAAACCCATAATTAGGATATAATTTAGATTGTTCAATCATTAATCTATCTCTAGTAACTTTCGCCAAAATAGAGGCAGCAGAAATACAGGCTAATTTCTCATCGCCTTTTATCAGATAATCAGTATCCACATTTAATCCTTGTGGCACTCTATTTCCATCAATAATTGCATAATCTACTTTTTGAAGACCAGTAATAGCTCTCCTAAAACCTTCCATTCTTGCTTGAAGAATATTTATCTTATCAATTTCTTGTGGGCTTACATGAATAATACAATAATCTAAAGATTTTTCTATAATCTCTGGATATAGAGCCTCTCTCTTTTTCTCCGTTAATTTTTTACTATCATTTAATCCAACAATAGGATTTTTAGGATCTAAAACAACAGCGGCAACCAATAAGTCACTTGCTCCACAACCTGCTCCCGCTTCATCACAACCAGCAGAGTATAATGTTTCTATTATTTTATTTTTAATTTGTTCTTCAGTTCTCATATTAAAAAATCTTTAAAGTTTTTTTATTGTATTATAGTATTAGCATAAATACAAACTTCTATCTCAAAGATGGATTTAAATAACCAAAATAAATTAACATTTTTTTTCTAAATATGTTATAATTAAGCCATCTTCTAAGGAGTGGTGAACATGGAAAACAATTTTATCCCCGAAGGACTCTTGAATTGCTCTAGGCAACTTTATTCACCTGATGAACATGTTCTTTTGAAGTGCCAAGAGGGGACTTCAGATAAGTTTTGGGCTGCGATCCCCGATAAAGGTGATTACATTATTACCTGGGGCAGAAACGGTAAAAAACCTAACCAATCACAAATTATTTCCAAATGGGAAGCACAAAATAGGCTTGCTGAAAAACTGAACAAGGGTTACGACTATTGTAGGCAAAACGAACTTCTTCAACATTTCAAAAATAATCCAAGCTGGTTTGCAAAAGTTAAAGGTAGTCCTGAGTTTAATGCTTCCATTCAAGCATATGCTCTTTCTATTTCTTTAGAAAATAAAACATCTAAGCCAAAAACTGCAAAAATGAAGATTTAATATTCTTGTTAAATTTTAACATTATTTCTATTTACAGTATTTTTAGGTAAGGATTTATGTAGATTATCACTTAACTCTTTACTCATAACTAATTTATACAATCTTGTATTTTTATAATCTATGGCTACATTATTATGAGGGTCTACATCTATAATAAATTTTTTATCTAAATACTGAACAGATATCTTTGTTCCGAAAATTTGTTCTATATTTTCGGCTTCTTCATCGTCTACTTGCTCTATATCCAGCACTTCACCACTGAAACAATCAAATTTTGCCTCAGAGTAAAATTTGCCCATATCTGATTCTGTTATATATGTGGCATCTATAATCAAAATAAATCTTCCTCTAAATCCATCAATACAGAACTACCAGCTCTAGCATTTCTTATTAAATAAGCAGTTTCAGGTAAAAGTTTAGCAAAATAAAATCTTGCCACTGCTAATTTATGTTTATAGAAAGTGTCATTAGAATTTTTCTTATTTACAGCAATCTTTGCCATTCTAGCAAACATATAAGAATATACTAAATGACCAACAACACGAAGATAAGGAACAGCGGCAGCACCAACTTCATCTTTATTCATCATTGCCTTCATTCCAATTTCCATAGTTAATTTCTTAACTTTTTCAGCGATATCTTCTAAAGGTTCTATAAACTCTTTCATTTCTTTATTTCTTTTTTCTTGAGAAATAAACTCTTCAACAATCTTGCCAAATTTCTTTAACTTAGCACCCATATCTCCTAATACTTTTCTACCCAATAAGTCCAATGATTGAATTGTATTAGTTCCCTCATAAATCATATTGATTCTAGCATCTCTGACAAACTGTTCCATTCCCCATTCACGAATGTAACCATGACCACCAAATACCTGTAGTCCCTCATTTGTTGATGTGTAACCATTATCTGTAATGAAGGCTTTCACAATAGGAGTTAATACACTCACTAAATCTTCAGCTTCTTTTCTTTCTTTTTCATTGGGGTGAGATTTTTCTATATCAATTAATAATGAAATCCAATAAGTAAATGCTCTTGCTCCTTCAGCATATGCCTTTTGAGTTAAAAGCATTCTTCTTACATCTGGATGCACAATAATTGGATCTGCTACCTTTTCTGGTGCCTTAGCACCTTTTAAACTTCTCATTTGTAATCTGTCTTTGGCATAAGCAACAGAGTTTTGTAGAGCTATTTCAGTTAAACCTAAACTCTGCATACCAACTCCAACTCTAGCTGCATTCATCATTACAAACATAGCATTTAAACCTTTGTGGGAGTCACCAACTAAAGTGCCAATAGCACCATCAAAATTCATTACACAAGTAGCATTACCGTGAATACCCATTTTATGTTCTAAGGAACCACAATGAAGATTATTCTTATCTCCAACTGAACCATCAGCATTTACTTTATTTCTTGGAACCACAAATAAAGATATTCCCTTTGTTCCTTTTGGAGCATCTGGTAATTTTGCCAATACTAAATGAATAATATTTTCACTTAAATCATGCTCACCACTAGAGATAAATATTTTTGTTCCAGTAATCTTGTATGTTCCATCACCTAAAGGTTCTGCTTTTGTTTTTATTAATCCTAAATCAGTTCCACAATGAGGTTCAGTTAAGCACATAGTTCCTGTCCATTGACCGCTTACTAATTTTTCTAAATAGATTTTTTTCTGTTCTTCTGTTCCATGAGCAGATAAACATTCATAAGCACCGTGAGACAATCCAGGATACATTGTCCAGGCTTGGTTTGTGGAGTTCATCATTTCATAAAGAACTGTATTTACTAATTGTGGTAGTCCTTGCCCACCATATTCAGGCTCACAAGAAAGTGATGCCCAACCTGCATGGATATATTGCTGATAAGCATCTTTGAATCCTGTTGGAGTTTTTACATTATGGTTTTGATCTTTTACACAACCTTCTTGATCGCCAACTTGATTTAATGGCAGAAGAATTTCTTCGCAAAACTTTGCTCCTTCTTCTATAATTTGATTAACTGTAGCTACATCTACATCTTGATATTTGGGAATATTTTTATAGGTTTTTTCTATTTCTAATAATTCGTGCAGAACGAATTGTATATCTCTCAAAGGGGCTTTATATTTTGGCATATTATCTCCTTTAACTATTAAAAATATATAAGATATATCTATAATAGTTATAGATAATTAAAAGTCAAAAAAACATTGTCATAAACCTTTGATTTTAAAAGAAATTTTTAAAAAAATAATCAGTTGGGTCTAACAATCCATTAGGCTTTTCTAAACCTAAATCCCAAGAGTTTATACTTGTTTTAATATGCTTTTCATACATTTCTAAATGAAGCATATTCATAGGTCTACCCTTATTCTTTTTAAGAACTGTTTTTACATTTCCAAGTAAGTCACCAGCTTTTACTGAATCACCTATTTTTAATTTTTTATTTACGGCGATTTCGCCATAATTAAGACAAAAATCTTTATGTTGTATAAAAATCATTTGTGTTTCATTCCACCAAGGAGAACCAACACTTTCTCCTGTAAAATTTTTAATATCTAACACAACACCATCTTCCATCGCAAAAACTTCATCATTATTTTCACAATAAAAGTCTATGCCTTCATGAATGTGATTTTTTCTTACATAACCGAAAGAGCCAGGATGATCTTTGATTGGTAGCTCCACAATATCTTTATAGTATGGCAAAAAATGTTCAGCACTACTATTAATGCTAAATACATTTTTATTTAAACAAAAGACTTTTTTCATATTTTTATTTTTCTTTTTGTTTCTAATGAATTTTCTTTTAGATTTGATTTTAAATCTTTTGCTAATTCGTATTGATCTAAAAATTTAAACCAAGATTTATTTTCTAATGTTGTTTTTACTAACCATTGGTTAGTATTGTGACCAGATTGCTTAGAATAATAATCATTTAAGTGTTTTAATGCTTCCTTAAAGTTTTCTGCTGTGCTTAAACTTAACCTTTTTTCTTCCTTGTAATTAGAAAGGTTTACATGTTCTGTTAACTCTTTATCAAAAAACAACATATACTTTATTGTAGCTTCATACTGTTCTTCTTTAACCATAAATAGCATTATTTGAAAGCAATTTTCACCATACTCTTTATTTGATAAATAATTTGGAAATAAGCTAGGCATTTTTTCTTTTAAAAAAGGTTTACCAATTTCTGTTAAATCATTTAAGAATAAATCTATAAATTTATTATTTAATACACCCATATATTGTAGGTTGGTGTATTCATTAAAATGACCTTTTAATATTTCCAAACGATCAAAATCATATTTTTTACAAAAATCTATATATTTTAAATAGTCTGTTTTAATCATATCTAACCAAACATTATAACTATCAAAATTTTTATACACAGTTTCTTTTTTCTTATTTAAAAAAGTCTCAAACTGAGATTCATACTTTTCAATAAAATTAAATACATTTTTCTTGTTCAATGCTTTTGTGAAAGCTAAAGAATTTTTAAAAACAACTTCAGGTTCTTTGTCCCACTCCCACTCAGGATTTCTAGTTTTTAATTGGTCTTTGTATTCAGCAGAGATAAGTTCAGCATACTCATTATAAATATCAATATTGTATGTCTTAAGGGGATAAGTGTTAAAAAACTTTAAGATGATAGGCAGAAATTCTTTCTGAGCCTTTTTACCTTCTTTTATTTCTTTTGGAAAAGACTTATAAAGATTTGATAATGCCTCATTCCATTCATCATTGGCATGACCATTACCAATTAAATAACTTAATGTATTTTTGGCAATATTAGTGCTATTACAAGATATAAGTTCAGCAAATTTAGTTAAATCCATTCTAGACCTTTAGTTTCTTAGATTTTACCACATTTTCATCTAAATTTTCATTGAGTTTTACCATTAAATTATAGCTATTAAGGTAATTGAACCACTCAGTTTCTCTCTCTACTTTTTGAGCATCATATTTCTCAGAAATATTACAAGAATTCACATAAATATTAATTAACTCTTTAAAGTCTGTGGGGTTTTTAAAACTCTTATTAAAGGATACCATTTTTGCTACATTATCTAACTCTGGGGCAAAAAAATCCATATATTTAATAGCCGCATCATATTGTTTTTGGGAAATAATGTTAAACAAACAGTTTAATACATTTTCATGACTGTGCCTATGTAAACTTATAGTAGGATTAAAAAATCTCATATTATTATAAGAATATAATTCTTCTTTTCCTATTTTTTCTAAATCATTTAAAAATGAATCTACATGCTTATCTTTAAAACCACCAAAATATGCTAAAGATGATCTATTACTTGAATTTATTTCTTGCTTTAACACTTCTATTCTGTCTATGTTGTATTTTTCACAAAAATCCCTAAATGTTCCATAATCATGTTTAATCATTAATTTCCATATTTCTTTTTTATGAAAATGTTCTAATACTTTATTTCTTTTTGTCTTTAAGAAACCCTCAAATTGATCTTTATATCTTTCAATATAATCACAAGGAGATTTACTGTTATGTTGTGGGATGGCTTTTACAAAATCTAGGGTGTTTTTAAAAACAACTTCTGGTTCTTTTGTCCAATTCCAATTAGGATTTCTTAATTTTATATTGTCTTTTTCTTTGGCAGAGATTATAGAATCAAATTCATAATAAATTTCTTCATTATCTTTTGTTATTCCATAAATTGAAAAATACCTAATAATAATTGGCAGTAACTCCTTTTTATCACTTGGAGATTCTTTAAGCTCATTTGGAAAATCTTTATATAAATTCGCAATTGCTTTGCCCCAATTTGCATCTGATGAGGACTGTTCCAATAATGCAGACATAACAACTTTGATATTGTATGACCTATTATTAGCAATTAAATTAGCAAATTCTTTTAGTTCCATAATAACCTCTTACTTAAATTATAACAGATTAAAATGGCATTTCAAAAATAAAAAAAGAACCTGTTGGTTCTTTCTTATTATTTAATCAACTTCTCTATTATCAGATAATCTTAAAAATCCCTTAATTACTCTGTATAGTAGCCATATGGAGTTAACTGCCAATATTAGGAAACCTATTAGAAATATTGAAGTAGCAACACCAATAATTCCCCACAATAAACCGAACCAAAAGGTTCTCATTTGCCATCTATAGTGACTTTCTAGAAATGTTCCTTGCACATCAGCTTTTTTAATGTAATTCATTATAATTGCTGCTATAGCAGTAAACCCCACAAATGCTGATAATGCATAAAGAATATAAATTACAAAAACCAGGTGTCTTTCTTTTTGAATATCTATTGTATTCATATTGTAACTTTCTTAGATAAATCTTCTATTACTTGAACTACTTTTTGAGAATCTTCTTTAATTTGCTTAATTGATTCACCAGCTAGATTAACTAATCTTACACCAGCCTCAACAGTATCTAATCCACTATTCATTCCACTTGTTACTACTTTAGTTTCTTCTTGGATTTCTGATATCATTTTACTTATTTCTTCAGTTGATTTTGTTGTTCTCTCTGCCAACTTTCTAACTTCATCAGCAACCACAGCGAAACCTCTTCCACTTTCTCCAGCTCTCGCAGCTTCAATGGCAGCATTTAGAGCTAATAAGTTAGTTTGGTCGGCAATCTCTTTAATAGTGTTTACAATCTTTGTAATAGATTGGGTTTTTTCTTCTAAACTTTCAATTTGAACAACAGAGGTATTAAAAGAATCAGATATCTCTTTTATCTTATCAATTGTTTGAAGAATGGTTTCAGCACCTTTCTCTGAGATTTCTTTAGTTTCATTAGCAACCTCATAAGCTGTTTGAGTTCCTTCTTTTTGAGATTGGTGCATCTCTACTTTCGCTGTTATATCAGATGCAAACTTAATAATTTTAACAACATTACCTTCAGCATCAAATACAGGATTGTAGGTAGCTTCTAACCATAATTTTCTTCCATCTCTTTTAGCTCTTTGAAATTGCCCACTAAAATATTCTCCAGATTTTAGTTTTTTCCAAAAGGTTTCATACTCTTCTGTTTTGACATATTCTTTTTCACAAAACATGCTGTGATGTTTACCCACTATGTGGTCTAAATTATATCCAACTGTTTCTAAAAAGTTTTTATTTGCTTTTATAACTAGCCCATTTATATCAAATTCAATTACTGCCATTGATCTATCAATTGATTTAATAATTGAATTTGCATAAAGAGTAGACTCGACTTCTTTTGTGACATCACTTGCTATTTTTACTATTTTCAAAATCTTGCCATATCTGTCTAAAACAGGGTTATATGTAGCTTCCAACCATACAACTTCACCTTTTTTATTAATTCTTTTAAACTGTCCAGAAAAAGCTTGACCTGAACGTAAATCTAACCAAAACTTCTCATATGATGGAGAATTAACATAACTTTCTTCACATAGTTGTAAATGTTGCTGACCAACCAACTCTTCTTTTGAATAACCAAAAATATCGCAGAACTTTTGATTAGCATCTAATACTTTTCCATCAGTATTTAACTCCACCATTGGCATATTTTTTTTAAAAGCCTCAAAACTTAACTCAGCTTCGTTATCTTTTTGTACTTCTTCTATATTTTTTTTAAAAAACATTTTTTAACCTCATCTAATATTTATAAATTAATATTTAAAATATGTTTGTCAAACCTAAAATAATTGGTTTGATCTAGATCAAATTAGCCCTTGGTTATTAAAATTTCCACTTTATCTTCAGCCCTAGATTTTGCAGAAGCACTAATAATATTTTTTCTCTTAATTTCTCTAATGTGAATATCACCAAACAATTCGGTAAATTTATCTAATAATTTTTTGTTTTTATGGTTGCTATAAATAAATGGTACACCCTTAATTTTATCAATCAATTCAAACTGTTCTTTTGATGTAAACACATCTTTATTGTATTTGTTTTCCAAAATATCTTCATTGATATAAGGTGGATCTAGATAATAAATCTTTTCATTACTATAATCTAAATCAGCATAGCTTTTATTTGTAAACTCAACATTAAATAAATTAAAAACTGATTGAACTTCTTTTATTCTTTGAGTTATTTCACCTTCTTTAAAATCATTAACTCCCCAATTAAATGGAGTGTTATATCCACCTTTTGAATTTTCTCTATACACACCATTGAAACAGTGCTTTTGTAAAAATAATAATTTATATGTTTTTTCTTCTATATTATTTTCTTCATTGAAATCATTACGAACTTTTAAATAAAACTTTTCTGCCCCCTTAAGGGCTTCTTTTAATTCATCCTTATTTAATGATTTATGATTTTTTTTCACATTTTCTGAAATTAGATTATTAAAATCTTTTTCTAATTTAACGTAATTGTTAATTAAAAATTCTGGATTATCTTTTACCTGCTTATAAAAAGCAATTAATACTGAATTAATATCATTTAAAATAATCTTTTTAATACCATTTTTAAGTAATACATCATAGATACCAAAAAAAGCACCCAAACCACCCGCAAATGGTTCTACATAAGTATCTTTTTTACTCATAGAAAATAGGTACTCTAGTTCTTGTCTTAGATGGTTTTTCATCCAAGTTTTTCCACCTATATATTTAAATAATGGTTTTATTTCATTCATAATATTATAAAGTTTGTGATATATTACCATAATTATTAAAAAATACAAAATTGATTTTATATATGTTATTTAGTATATATTAGGTTACAAAGAAAGATAACTATGTTTTTAAACCGAGATTTACAGTTTTTTGCTAAACTTGCTATTGTTGCTGCTGTTTCAACTATTTTATTAAAAAGTTTGGCTTATTTGTTAACTGGATCAGTTGGATTACTTTCTGATGCAATAGAATCTCTTGTTAACTTAGCAACAGCACTAATCACTCTTTATTCTATAAAATTTTCACAAGAGCCAGAAGACGATAGACACCAATTTGGACACTCTAAAATAGAATACTTTTCTTCTTTAACAGAAGGTTTTTTTATCATTGGTGCGGGCGGAGCAATTATTCTTACGGGGGTTCAAAGACTACTAAATCCAACTGAGATTGAAAATGTTGGGATTGGTATAGCAGTTTCTATATTAGCTTCCTTAATTAATGCTGGTGCTGCTTTTTTCATGTATAGAGCAGCCAAAAAATTTAATTCAATTGCCTTACAAGCTGATGCTCACCACTTAATGACTGATGTTTATACTTCCGCTGGTATCGTTATAGGTGTTATATTAGTTTCAATTTTCAATATCCCTATGATTGACCCTATTATAGCAATCTTAGTTGGACTAAATATTATTAAAACTGCTGGCGGACTTATTTATAAATCTTTCCACGGCTTAATTGATGAGTCAGTTGATGAAGAAGAACTTGTTGAAATTAGAAAAATAATTACAGAACAAATTGATAATAAAAATATTCAATATAGTTTAAAATCTAGAGTTTCTGGCAGGGTAAAGTTTATTTATATTAATTTATCCATTCCAGATCATTGGAACATAAAAGAAACACATAATTTAACTGTCATTATAGAAAAGAATCTCAAAGCATTAGATACTGAGATAAGACCCTTTATCCATACAGAGCCAGAATCTGACTTTTTACACAATTAATTTTCAAAAAATACTTATTATTGAATAAGTTTAAATATCTTCTATAATTTAAATATAGGTGATAATAATGAGCATAGACACTAGAATATATTTACAAGCACATGCAACCCCAAAAAAAGTTTTTGAAGTTTTACAAAAATGTACAGGCGAAGAATTTGAATATCGTAGTTTTGACAATAAACACTTTGATTCCTCAAAACCTAGTGACTACAACAATCAATGGCACCTAAAAGCCAAAGCCAATCAAAACAATATAGAAGTTGAACTTGATTATGTTAGTTTTTCTTTTGTTGACCCAGTAGGAAACAATTATAATTGCCTATACCATCTTTATGTAGAAGATGACGATAATTCTTTCAATAACGAAAAAGTTCTTAGTCCTAAATCTCACCCCGTTTGGATTGCTTTAGGCAAACGACTTGTTGATTTTTTTGGAGGTAAGTTAATTTATGCTGATTGTGGTGATCACGAAGACCCGGAAAATTGGTATGTTAATAAAAAACCAAAATTTGGTGCAAAAGAACAAGGACAAAGTGGGGATGACAGATGGTACCAATATCATAATGCTCTCAACACAGAAAATCTCTTAACTTCTAAGGAAATTTTAGATGTTGTTCCATTATCTGCTTATCCAACTGAAGAGAGAGGAACTAGCCTTATTGAATATCTTTCAAAATATGAAAATGCTTTAGAATTGAATAAGCAACTTAAGAGAAAAACAACCACGAAAAAAGAAAAGAAAAAAATATAAGCCTTATTTTACAACTTTTTCTTTTTCGCAAACCTCTACTTTACTCTCTTGATTAAACTTTGGGGTTAAAATATTTGAACTATACAGATAAACAACACCATCTAAACATATTTTACTTAAAACAATCGTTGTTCCACTATCATTTTTAAAAGATATTTCATTTTCTTTTTCTCTATAATAACAACCTGATAACCCAAGCACACACAAAAGTAGCATTAATTTTTTCATATCATTTCCTTAGATTTTCAAATAACTTAAGAAAATAATTAGAAAATTCAAACACTTAAAAGAAAAAAAGTGCTGAAGCACCTCATATTTATGAAAACTCATAGAACTTTACATTTGGATCTACACTTAACAACTCCTGGGCGACCCTGGTAAGATATTTATATTTCCGATTTGCTTCAGCACGGCTAATTTCTCCGTCACAGTGAAGATTTTCTGGGCTAAGAGCTGAATCAATCCTATCCGCAATTTCTTGCCTGTCTTTGGCATTAAGCAGACTCAGGGGGTTTTGTTTAAACAATTCTTTAAAAGAATTTTCTTGTGCTACGAAATGCTCTAGTGTTTGAATGTTCATTTCACAACTCCTTTTTCGTTTACGATAGAGTTATTATAGCATGTTGTTTTCAAGAAGTACAGCTTTATTGGTCCACCGAGAGGGAATCGAACCCCCATTTATTGCTTAGAAGGCAACTGTTCTATCCGTTGAACTATCGGCAGATAAACCATATTAAAACACACTAGTGAGAATCACACTCCCCTAGTTCTCACACTAGGTTACAACAAGGAGTTACAGAACGAATTGGCATTCTTGTGAGTTAATGTGTTTTAGTATGGTGCCCGGAGCCGGACTCGAACCGGCACACCTTGCGGCGAGAGATTTTAAGTCTCTTGTGTCTACCTATTTCACCATCCGGGCTTTTGTTATCTCAACAAATAACTTCCAATATATAATTGACCAAATATAATGACAGAAGTAATTAGGGTTCTTTTTGCTAAAAACTTCCAATTCTCTTTCATAAAAATTAACAATTCCATTTTAATACCTATTGATTTGGTCCGCCGAGAGGGAATCGAACCCCCATTAAGAGCTTAGAAGGCTCCTGTTCTATCCATTGAACTATCGGCAGATCTTTTGTTTGGTGCGACCAGAGGGGTTCGAACCCTCGACCCAAGGATTATGAGTCCTTTGCTCTAACCAACTGAGCTACAGTCGCAAATCCTTTTAATGTTCTTGATTATTGTTGCGTCGCTTTTGGTTTCCCGTATTAAACTTGCGACTATCTTGTTTCTTGCCTGTTCCATCGTCCCAACGCTTTTGTTTCTTGTTTGACTTTTGGAAGAATTCAGACTTTGAACCTTGCATTTTCATTTACCTCTTAGGTTGTTTGTTGATGTGTTTATTATACTTCTGTTTTTTACTTTTGTACAGAACTTTTTAATCTTTTTTTTCTTTTTTTCTTGGCTTAAAAGCCAATAAAGAACCAATTAAAGTTAGTGCTATCAGTGAAAAAACAATCCAAAATTCTTTCATGCCTTAATTAAACACCATATAGTTGTTTGACCAAGTTTTAGGATTATACCACTTCATTTCAGTCCAACCAAAACTTTTGGCGATATTTTTTGCTTCACTAAGAGTTTTATCGTGAAGACGACAAGAACTTTCTGAATTTTTTTCTTTCCAAACAAAAATGATTGTATGCTTTTTTTCTTCAATAAAGTTTTGATCCATTTTCATTTACCTCTTAGGTTGTTTGTTGATGTGTTTATTATACTGCTGTTTTTTACTTTTGTACAGTGTTTAAAAAAAATTATGTAACAATAAAAAATATGTTTACACATTTACATTTTAGGAGTAATATTTAATTGCAAACATACAGTGTGTTTGTTTAATGCGATACATCGCAAGGAGGGTTGTCATGACTATTGATTTGAATCCTAATATTGTAATTTCTAAATTTTTGAAAAAATCAGTTTCTTTTTTCAATTTAGACAGTAAAACTTTAACTCACATTCTTTACCAAGAAATAGAGAATCTTAAAACTAAAAATCGTCTTTCAGATAGAAGATCTAAGACTAGACCATATTCTGGACGTAGGCATTGTGATTTAATAAATTATATTTAAATAACCAAATAAGCAAAAGCCCCTATTAGGGGCTTTATCATATATATTTTTCAAAAAAGCTTTATGTGATACTATTGACCACTCAACATTTCTGTTAACTCTTTCTTTTCACTAAAGCCTAGAGCATACAACTCTTTACGAACTTCTTCTTCTGTAGAATTTTGTACAACAAAACAAGACTCCATAACCTCTTCAAACTTTGATGGCATATCATATTGATCTGTGAAATGAACGGAGTCTATGTGACCATTTTGGTCAAAATACTCTTTTTCCACAACATAAAAACAAACACCAGGCTCTTCACCTTCCATATAGTTTTCATCTTCACCAAAACCAAAGTAATAGTTTTTACCAACTAATTCCTCAGCAAACATAACATCCAAATAATGTGGCTTTTCAGTAACCTTAACAGTAACTTCAGCAGCTTTGCTTTCAAATAGGCGAACAACCTCTCCATCTGAATTCTTAAACTTTTTAATACGCTTAAAAGAACCTGGATAATCTCTATTGTACTCCTTGTACCAACTTTTAATCGCTTCAACACAATCTTCAGTTGTAATCTTTTCAACCATTTAAAACTCCTTTAAAATATCTCATAGAAACAATAATTTCAGCACTTCCATTTATCACACGGCTTTATGGTGTCTTCTTGGTTAATTTTTATTCTAAATTATTGGTGCAACTGACAGGAATCGAACCTGTATCTGATTCTTAGGAGGAACCCGTTCTATCCATTGAACTACAGTCGCATGCTTTGATTGAATTATAACATGCTTTTTTGTTTAAATTATAATTTAAAAGAATTTTTCTTTTGTTCTTCTTTGACTGTAATTTTTTCTTGTAAAGCATAGTTCATTAAAAAGGCATCAAAGAACTTTATAGGATCTTCAGGAAAAAATGTTTTACCCTTTAAATGAGTCTTATCTTTAATTAAACTAAAATCTATCAAGTCTTTTAATACACTTTGAATTGTATTTTTATTTTTTGAGTCATTGAAGTTAATTCTTATTTTTGATTGATTAGCAGATTTAAACTCAACACTTGTAATGGATAACATTTCTAAAGGTGTTTTAGAATTTTGGACATATTTGGTAAACCTATTAAAGAAGATGTTTAATGATTCCACATTTTTAGGAACACTTAATTTGTTATCTTGACTAAGTAAGTCAGCATCCAAAATAACCTCTATATATTCTCCAGTATTAAACTCATAGAGATTTTTCTTTTTGCTATTTTCTATTTTATCAAATACTTCTTTGGCTACTTTCAAAGCATTAGGATTTATGTTTTCTTCTTGAACATTTTTAAATCTTTTATCCCAAGCTCTTTTAATTTTTTCTAAGTCTAATAGCGATAGATTTCTATCTTTTGCTTTTACACTAAAAATATTAGCAAAGGCTTTAGATGATTCATTATCATCTTTAATGTAACCAGATAAACTTACTAAATCCCACAATGCCTTAGAATTAGTGCATTTTTTCTCTTCTATTATCTTTAATATTTTTGATGGTTCTGTAGGATAATAAATATCCTCTTTTATAAATCTAGAGTAGGCTACAAATATTGATTCATTCCAATAATGACTAATACATTTTTCTTCAAAAATCTTGGCTATATCTTGATTGTGGTTTTTAAGAAAATAATCCCTAATATCAAGCATTAAATATTTATTTTCTGCAACCTCAGCAACATAAAATTCAGAACTACCTTCAAATGTTCGTTCTTTTTTAGAATCCCAATCTCTTAAAGCTCTACCAAAAGGATTTACAAATAATTTTTGAAGGAGATAATGTTTGTTACTTATCTCTAAAATATTTTCAAAATCTGCCTTACTTAAGTTAATCATATCTGTACCTCTACTATATTATAGCAAAGATACAACTCAACTCAACTTATTAGCTACATTGAAAATAAAAAATAGCTAGATAATTCTAGCTATTTTCCCTATTAGTGCTTTTGGTTTTGCTCTCGCTTTTGATTGCCCGTATTGAACTTGCGATTGTCACGGCGCTTTCCTGTTCCATCATCAAAACGGCGGGGCTGTTTTTTTGACTTTTGGAAGAATTCTGACTTTGAACCTTGCATTTTATTTACCTCACTTAGTTAGTTTGTAAATAAATTATATACCTATTTTTATTTTTTGTGTATATTTTTGTTAAAAATATTTATGAACCACAATTTTTGGTTTTTTTGGTGAATTTTTCAAATTTTCTTGATATTTGAACAAGCACTCTTTAACCTCATTTAAACTTGAAAAACTGTTATATTCTTTTTTCTTCATCCACCAAATATCAGCTTTTTGATCAAGATATTCCCACCAACCAAAGAATGATAACCTACGAAGATAAAAAAAACCACCTATTTCAATCATATGTGGCTTAAAGAAATTATACAGTTTCATAATTAACCTTTATCTACTTTTTTGCATTGCCAAGAATTACTAGTGCCTTTAATACCATCATCATATAAAAGCACCAAGTTTCCCCAAAAAGATTCAGAACCATCATAGTGCAGTTTTTGCTCTACAACGGTTGCTTCCATTTTTAATGGCAATACGAAAACTCTTTCGCCAGGTAAAAAACTTGGTTCTTTACCTTCGCTATCTTTTTTAGACTGATTACTCATACTCTTCTTGAGGTTCGCACTCTTTAATAAAATCCTCATCACTAGGAAGATTATCAAGTGAATAAGATTTAACCATTTTCACAGGGCAATAATCTTCACCCTCTTTTTGTAGGGAAAAGAAACGATCCTCAGCAGTCAAAGGGGTTTTATTGAAACCTTTATAAACTTCAAAAGTTTTCTTGTCCAAATCTACAACATAAGCCCACTCACAGAAAAGAGAGTCAGCAGCAAAATCAAGAGAATTGCGGGTTTTTAAACCATTTTCTGAGTTCTGAACAAACCCATAAATTTGAGCACCGCAATCACGATGAAGCCAAGGATATTTTTCAGAGAACTTTTTGCTGATTTCAACCGAAACCCAACCATCATCAGAAACATGACCTACACTCTTCCAAAGGTCTTTCATTTCTTCTTCTGAAATCCAAGAACAATTATCCACCTTCTGCTTGAAGTCAGACTTCATTTCCTCACGAAGAAAAGTAAGAGCATCAATACCTTGACCACTAGGATATGAATCCCATTGGTTATAGTTAGCAACCTTAACTTGACCACCAGAAACCACCACATTAAGACCACGAGTACCCATAATTTTTCTCCTAAATTTAAAATTTAATTATACCACAAAAAATGATTTTATTTGGTTGTTGCAACTTTAATTGGCAAACATTTTCCATTAAAGTTATTGCCTCGCTCTTTGAGCATTTGAACAATCTGACCTTTAAATACTTCACAATCTGCCATTGTTGGCATAGTCGGACTGTAATTTACAGCATAAGGAGAACTATTTGCCAAACTCACCAATACCCACATTGTTACTGTGTTCATTTTGAATCCTTAGTTGTTTTCTTCAAGTTCAGAATTTTTTTCCATAGACTCAAGTGCTTCTTTTACAGGAGAAAGTTTTTTGAAATATTTTGAACCCTCATAGGTGTCTCCAAAATACCAAACACCACCTTTAAAAACATAGTAATATTCTGCCCAACAAGCGTCAGCACCTTCAAAAAATTCTTCAAAAGAATCGTATTCTGTTGGAGCAACATTAGTTTCTCCATTATCAGCATAAAAGCCACCATCCAGATAACTACGATCACCTGGTTTAATCAACTCTTCAACTTCAGATTGAGTCTTATACTCAAGAACTTCTTGACCGACACCATCCAGATAACCATCACTATGAACATAGACAGCACGGCAAATATTACCCACCATCACACCAACCAAACTACGAGTGCTCATAATAAACTCCTTTGTTGAAAACTGTATTTTACCATCAACTTTGTTTGATGTACAGAATTATTTCAAAGAAAATAACAATGATTCAGCCGACTCAAAAAGATAGAAACATCCTAAGGCTATAAATAGCCAACTGCTATACTTAAACAACATAGCTGTTCCTATTTTATCTAATCCAAATTTAATTATCTTGTATGAAGTAAATAGTAATACTACACCCAAAATAGAACCAAAGATTGTTATCTGCGGATCATTATTGAATAGACCCCAAAGCATCAAAACAACTTCGGCACCTTCTCTTAAAAATACTGTTGCTACCGCAATCATTAAAGCAAAAGGTGTTAGGTTCTTAATTGTGCTTAGATGCTCTTTTATGTGTTGGCTAACCTTTCTGTTGTAGAAAGCAACATAAAACATAATTAAAGCGGTTACAACACCAGACCAACTTATAATAGACTCATAATTCAATGAGAAATTCCAAAGCATTAAAGCAAATAAAATACTGGCGAAGATTCCTAAAAATACACCCCCCGCAATATATCTATGCTGCAATTGATCTTTTTCTGTTATTTTCAATAAAAGTGTTGTAAGCAAAAATGCTTCTAATCCTTCTCTGAAAATAATTAAAGCGGGAACCAATAGATTTTGTATTAAATCTGTGTTCATAATTACCTTATTCTTGTTGATTTATACAATCATGTATAAATCTTAAAATAAGTCAATTAGAAAGCACGGCAAATGAATCAACAGTAAATGTCGGATAATTTGTCCTCATATGTTGCATCGCTTCTTTGGCTGAATTAGCCTCAATTTTAAACTCACCATAAAACTCTTCAAATTTCCACTCTACAATATATGTTTTCATTTTTTCCTTAAACAAATTATCTTTTGTAAACAACAAATACAAATCAATCTTTGTATTATTTTCTTCCGTAATCAGCGGGAATCTCTCCCCACTCTTTTGTGTTCCATTTTAAAATTTCAGCAGAAGAAATTATAGCATCATTTTTATAGAGAAATAGTTGAGCTTTTAGTAAAAGATTTTCTAATTCTAAAGTCAACTTGCCCGTTTTCTCAGCACTTGTGTTTATTTCTTTATTTTTAAACCAAGATAATGCTGTCACAGAGTCAGTATAAATTTTAATAGGTAAGTTTTTTTCTTTTAAGAATTCACAGGCATGAACTAAACCTAAGAATTCAGCAATATTGTTTGTCCCTCCGCTATACTTTGGTGAAGCAAAAGCAATCTCTTTGCTTCCAACCCATACAGCACGATACTCACAATCTACACCGTTTGAAGCACCATCCACACTCAAAAAATCTTGTTTAATTTCTTCACTACTTACCACAACTACATTGGGATTTTCTGATTTAAAAATCAATGTTGCTTCTTCTTGATTCTTTGCTTTGACTTTTCTGTATCTAGCACCAGGAAATTTATCTACCTGGGCAAGACAATCATTCCAAGAATTATAAACTCCTGGAACTCTACCCACCCATACAATATAATAATTATTCATTTTTTAATTTTTCCAAATCATTTTTAAGGCGCTTATGGAAAGTTTCCTCACCATCATCACCAGAAACTAACCAATCAATTCTTTGGGCATAAACAGCAGCTTCTTTAAGAACTTTAATTGCCTTTTCAAATTCTTGAATGGTTTCTTTACTAAAACCATACCCCAACGAATCTCCATATTCATTTTTTTCCTTGGAATCGTTTTGGTAAATCAAGCTTTCAATACTTTCAGCAATTTGTGAAATCTTGTATTGATCATAATCAAAATGTCCGCCACTCATTTTATTTATCCTTTATTTGTATTTTTTTATCATCTTTAGAGTTATTTTTTGTTTCAACAATTACACCACCATAAATCATTCTGTATGTTTCTGCTAAGTCACGCAGATAGAATTTACAAGTATTTCCGCTTCGAGTGATCAGAGTGTAGTTCATGTTCTCTCCAAATAAGATTACCCTATTATACTATAATTTTAAATTTTGTACAGAAATTTTTGATTTTTAAAATTCCATTTCAACACATAAATAAAAAATCCGCAAATTGCGGATCAAAAATTACATTTTTTTCTTCTTGGGAGGAGGATTTGCTACCACATTATCATTATTTTCAAATAAATCCATTTGGGCAGGATTTTTATTTTTTGATAATGTAGCTTTTACTTTTTTCTCCTGTACAGCTTCAAACTCTTTATCAACATAATGCTTTTCTACTGATTTTTTTTCTTCTTCAGCATACTTCTGACCAATAAACCCCCAACATTCATCACAGTTAATTTCTTCACCCTTTTTGTTGAAAACAGTTACTGAATAACCATACACTTCTCCATTACACCAATTAGAGTATTCATCTAATACACTATTGCTATCTTTGATAAAATGGGATTTAGCGGCTTCTACGCCTTCTTTTTTTGCCAATTTCTTATATTCACTTTGAATGTAATCACAAGGAACATAGATAGCACAACCATGTGAAACATCCCATCTCTGATCTGGATAATTAGCAGTTTGTGAAACACTGAAATGAACAGCACTATGATCGTATTTATCCACTAAATAAAAAAGCTTTTTATCTTTCTTTAATTCTTTTGCTTTACTATCTCTTTCATCTACATTTCTAAATTGAAAAAGTTCACCAGCTCCATCATCATTGGAAAAATAATCCATTGGGTCTTGGTCATATTTTAAACAAGCTATAATTACTTTATCACCAACCTCAGTTACACTTAAGGTATCTTCTACAACACCATGCTCTGAAATATCAAAAGCACTTTCAATTTCAAATTTTTCTTCTAAATAATTTTTTGCGGCACTAACAGTCCTAAATTCGTTTTGTTCCATGTTTGTTTCCTTTATCTATAAATTAATTATATCATATCAAATTAAGCAATCAATATATATTGAAAATTCTCAAAAAATTATATATAAATATTTTCCTTAAGGAGTTTTAATATGTGCGAAAAAAATTATCGTGAATACTCAGCAGAAGATATAGCTAAATTAGAAAAACAATTAGAAAATTATAGAAGAATAGTTCATGCGAATGCTAACTATGAATTTGATTTGAAAAATCGCTTCTTCACTGTTGAGGAGAATACTTTTATTTTAGATAACAGTTTTGATTTTGATGCAGGACTTAAAGTTTCTGGGGATTTTGTAGATAATCAAAAACTGGAATATGCTCAAATGATAGCAAGAGCATTGAATGACTACAATAGACTTAAAAAAGAAAATGAGGAGATGAAAAAAATATTGGCAGACCTAAGAGAACATGCCTCTCAACTGCCAAAAGAAATAACTGATTTAATACAGTATTTGAAAAATTAATTTTCAATTAAAAAATCGGAAAAGTTTTCCTCAGAAATATAAGCACATTTACCTTCAGGTGCTTGGAAACCATAGTATTCATAATACTTCCCATCTTCTTTCTTCAGATAATAAGGAATGGCATCGCCATCAACAAGTTCAATATTATTAGGTAGCTCAATTAAGGTATCTTCCCACTCTGATTCTCTAGAATATCTTGTGATATAACCTTTCACAACAATACCACGAACCCTATGAAGACTAACACCCTTAATTTCTAACGGAGATAAATTGTTCATATTTTTACTTTTGTGCTACAAATACACATTCACCTTTTGCATTGACTTTTCTATCTCCATCCTTAACAGTTTTAATTGCGGATAAAGCAGCCTGACATTCTGCTTCCGTTTTAAACTGCAATGTTGGGACAGCATCACTTCCATAGAAAGGATTGTTTGACCAAATAAACATAACTAAAATGTAAGCATTCATTTTTTACCCCAACTTATTTTTGAATTTGAATAATGGCAAATGGGGCATTAATTACTACCAAATACCAAAGAAAAACAACAAAACCAAGAAGCAATAATGTTTTCAGTTTTGTGAAAAAAGAGTTTACTGCTCCTCCAATAGTATATTGTCCACCATGATTGAACACCATTAAAAGTGAAAACACACTAAAGTAAAGAAGCATCGCAACACAAGCAAGCCAACCAATAATTGCCATTTTAAAACTCTCTTGAAAATTAAATCATACGGACTTTAGCAAACTCATAGGTCACTTCAACCTCTTTTTTGAGCTTACATTCACCGATAATTTTTACATCACTATTAGTGATTTCTTTGCCTTGACCTTTCATACTGTAACCAGCAAGATAAAATTTATTTTCTTTTGGAGCAGTTTGAGTAAGTTTTGCATCAAGAGCCTTTGTCAAAGCATTAGATTTCGGCAGATCAATAGTGGTGAACTCATAGACCCAATAACTGCCATCATAGGCTTTACTTTCGGTCATTCCACAAGCAATAACAACTTGTTCTGTTTTCTTGCCTTTGATTTGAAGAATATCACCAACTTTCATATCAACTTTTGACATTTTACAACCTCATTGGTTTGTTTAGATGTGCTTATTATACATCTAATTTTTGTTCTTGTACAGAATTAAATGAACTCAATTTCATTGTTTTCTGTGAATGGGGCTTTCGTTTGCCCCATATAAAGATGCTCACCAAAAATTTGAGAAAATTCCCATAAAGGCATTACAACTTCATCAGTCACTTCTCTTTTAATGTCTGCTGGATAATTGTATTTTGAAAGATATTGCTTATACACATCTTTACCAGATTTTGTCAGCTTGATCTTAACTTGAGCATTGATATTTACTTTGATCATTTTACACTTCTTTATTTAAAAGATTTTTTACAAGTTCTGTTTCTTCTTTAGAATTGAACTTATAAACCATAGTTGTTTTCATATGGATATAAGTCATAAGACAAGAATCTACATCAAAGGTTAGATTGTTATCACACTCAATAGAAGAACAACGATTTTCACTATCCATATTTTCATAGATACTTAAGTATGTATGGTTTAATGTTTTTTGAACTTGAGGAGACAGAAAACGAACAACACCAACCTTATTTGATTTTAGATTAGGATCTCCATATTTTTCTGAAATCAATACAAAGGGAATCTTATCCACAATTACTCTCCGTTTTTAAAATCGTGAACTTCACAAGCACCGTGTTGTTTTTCCATAAAGATTACAAATTTTCCATCTGTAACTTCAGGACTAGCACAGCCCCAGCCCGCAATACTTGATACTGGTCCCTTCAATCGTCCACCAGTCATGGCATTCCAAGGATGGCTATGAATTTCAACTTGATGTTGACAGTTACAGCAGCATCGCCCCTTGCTGTTGCCATCTTCTTTTTTCCAACCTTTGAAACATTCTGTCATTTCAGCACTCCAATTTTGTATTTTCAATACTTTAATTATAACGCATATTTAAAGATAAATTTATTTTTTAAAAATATATTTTTGGTCCACCGAGAGGGAATCGAACCCCCATTAAGAGCTTAGAAGGCTCCTGTTCTATCCATTGAACTATCGGCAGATTACCATATGGAGATACACTAGCGGTCTACTGTTGTGGTGATTAAACACAGAACTTAGTTTAAGTCGTTCCAACTCCGCATCTTTTTAACACAAGTCCTACGGTTGCTTGTGAGCTAATGTATCATCATATGGTGCCCGAAGCCGGACTCGAACCGGCACACCTTGCGGCGAGGGATTTTAAGTCCCTTGTGTCTACCAATTTCACCATTCGGGCAAATTCTTACTTTGTTTTAATACAGCGATACCTTTCTTTTTCCAATCCCAACTGAACTGCTCCATCTTCACATCGCTTAAGAGCATTGGCATCTGTTCCTGCATCAAATTGAGTCATTGGACGCCAATCCATCTTTGTATGTGTCATTGTTCCAGTTCCAGCAAAACCAACTACTGTCCAAAGGAATAAAGTGTACATTTTTATACTTTCTTTTTTGTTTGGTGTGTCTGACTGGGTTCGAACCAGTGACCTAAGGATTATGAGTCCTTTGCTCTAACCAACTGAGCTACAGACACATCTTCTTAATAATCTTGTTGATGAGAACGGCGTTTTTGATTGCCAGAATTAAACTTACGACTGTCTTGTTTCTTACCAGTGCCATCATCCCAACGCTTTTGCTTTTTGCTTTGCTTTTGGAAGAAATCTGACTTAGAACCTTGCATTTTCATTTACCTCTTAGGTTGTTTGTTGATGTGTTTATTATACTGCTGTTTTCTTGATTTGTACAGAACTTTTTAATCTTTTTTTTCTGATTCCACTTCTTCACGAAGAACTTGTAGAACACACTTTGCGGCATAGCCAGTAGCGAAAGAACCTGTTTCATTATCACGAATTTCCAAAGGACTTTCACACTCAACTGTCCAACCATTTTCCTCTAAAAATTTAATATCTTCTTGATTCATTTTTTATCCAGCACTTTCTGTTTTTTAATTAGCTCTTTCCGAACAACATCAGCAACCGCATCACGAGCCATCATCACCTTAACGAAAACTTCGTTATTTACATAACGAGAAGCTTCTATAAGTGCTTCTAATGCATTATTTAGCACTTCTTCGTCAACTAAAATCTTTTTACTCATTTAAAATCTTTCAATTTTTTCTGATGTGTCTATTATACTGCTGAATTCTTTTTTTGTACAGAACTTTTTAATTTTTGTTTAGCTTTTCGGCAATGTATTTGGCACCAGAAATAAACACATTGTAATAAATTGCGGCATCTTCCTTCATTACATCTGGAAATACAACCTTCATATCCTCAAGGAAAGATTCTCCTCCAATAGAAGCATTTTTCTTAAGTAAGGAAAGAATAACATTCTCATATGATTTCATGTCAACAGGACGACCAGTGTAATCGTAATTTGCTGTCACAATTTCACGCAAATCTTCTGGCATATCATTGAGATCTTGCCAATATTTTTCAATAGACATATTTATCCTTTAAATTTTATTGTGGAAAACATTCTGTGAGACTTTGAAGAATTTTTTCTACCAATTCTTCATTGCCAATTTCAAAATTCACATATTCTTTGCCATTATAACCAACAACAATTTTCAAATTTGGAGCAGTCACTACTGTAGTGTAACCCTCATCCATCAATTTCACTGAGACATCTCCAAGTTTCCAAGTGTCAACTGTCCACATACCACCAATAGTTTGGTAATCCCTAGGGACATAGTTCTCATTTGACTTAACTTTAGCAATCAGTGTTTTTATAGCATTAGTCATGTTTCATCTTCTTTTTTTAGGATGGCTCTATTATAAACCTATTAACTGAAGATGTACAGTCTTTTATTCAATTTCTTTTGCTATTTCTTTGTAACTTTCAGATGTGGGGTGAAACCCATCTAGTTCATAATTTTTTGGGGCAATAATAAAATCATTAAAGTTCTCAGCAACTTTCCTTACATCTGCACTTTGAGATTCATATTTACTTTCATTTGGTAATATCCAATAGACACGCTGAGACTTTACTCTTTCACGTAAATAAACCAACTCTTCGTATGTGTTGATGTTCCTATGATCAGTAGAACCTAAACTGATAATCGCAACTTCAGAACCATAATCATTTTTCTTATTGCTAATATATTTGTTATTGAAATTTCTGCTATTAATTCCAACTTCAGCATACATTACACATTCTTTTTTAACTTGGTGAAGTCCTACTGCGATATTGTCCCCCATAATTAAACAATCAAGCATTTTGCTCTCCTTAAATGGTTTTAGATATCTATATTGTAGAACTTTTTTACTTACGAATGGGTAAATTATTTAAAATTATTTTCGCAATACCTAAACATTAATTCAACAGCAGCAGTCCTTCTTTTCTCATAAGACTTGTTAGCAAAATATAATAATTTTTCTCTGTTTAATCCTTTGATTATTTCTGCTAATTTTTCAGGTGTTAAATCTCTTTGCTGAATTAATATGCCACCTCTATTATCAACTAAAAACTTAGCATTAAATGTTTGATGGTCATCCACTGCTTGTGGAAAAGGCACAAAAATTGTAGCAGCACCAATAGCCGCTATTTCTGTTACTGTGCTTGCACCAGCTCTAGCAATAATCAGATCTGCTTCAGCAAATGCTTTAGCTGTATTATTTATAAACGGTGTTAGTTCAGCATTAACTTTGGACTCTAAATAATTTTTTCTTAAATCTTTAATTTGTTTTTCACCACTTTGATGAACTGTTAATGGTCTATCTTTTTCTTCTATAAGCGATAGTGCCTTAGGAACTACATCATTAAGTGCTTTAGCACCTAAACTTCCACCAATCACTAATAGTTTAAGATTACCTTCTCTATTTTTGAATCTTTCTTCAGGTGATTTTTCCTTTAAAAACTCTTCTCTTAAAGGATTTCCTATCCATTCACCATTAATTAAAGCCCCCGGATAAGCAGAAAAAACTTTATCCGCTATTTTTGATAAGATTTTATTTGCCATCCCTGGAATAGAATTTTGTTCATGTAGAACTAATTTTTTTCCTAATAGCTTTGCCATTAATCCCCCAGGAAAGCTAATATAACCACCAAATCCGATCACAACATCTGGATTTATTTCTTTAATTATTCTTTTGCTTTGAAGTAATGACTTGATTATTCTAAAAGGTAATTTGAAAATAGTAGTTATTCCCTTACCTCTTACACCACTAAAATCAACAGTTTTAAATTCAATTCCTTTTGGAACCACAAGCTTTTCTTCCATACTGTTAGGAGCACCCATCCAAAAAACATCCCAACCATTTGCTCTTAATTTTTCTGCTAATGCTAACCCTGGAAATATATGTCCACCAGTGCCACCCGCCATAATAATTGCTTTTTTATTTGTCATCTTTACTTCTTTAAAATAGAAAATAAAAATAAACACAACTTATATTTCTGTCAATACAAATTAAAAAGCCCCTTTAGAGGGGCTTAAATTAAAACTCAATTTATTAACAGACGTCTAAAGCATCTTCTTTGTGCTTTTGAAATACATCAATAAATTCAGACATATATTGCTCAAGTATCTCTTTATCCATATTGTCTCGCAAGCCAGTAGATAAATAAGCTTGCATTTCATCTTTATGGACAGACTCAGCATAACCTAAATCTTTGAGATAATCCCCAAGATAATCAGTAACTTCATTAGGAAGTTCATTTACAAGATTCAACATTTCTTGTTTGTAATCTTTATTCACAGTAAATAAGCCATGAGCAATTTCGTGATCCAATGTTCGCACATCGCCAGCACGCACACCAATAACATAGAACTTTTCAAGCCCTTTTGACTTTACTTCTAGTTCAATCTTGCTAACTAGAGACAAGAAAAAATTATCATACTCTGTTCGTTCTTTATTGATGGCATAGCATTGATAAACTGCATCAGATGGAATATTAAAACCCTTCCAATCTTCACCATAACTGAAAGTTCCAGTTTTTGATTGAGAAGAATACCAATCAGAATATTGCTTAAATGTAAACTCATTTCCTTGAATTTCTGGGTTTCCACTTTCATAAAACTCTTGAACTCGCAAGAATGTATGAGCAAGGTCATTGTTGCCCTTAATTTCTACCAAAAACACACCAGGAACTACTTCAGATATATTGAATTTAGGTTGGAACATATTTTCCTTTTTTGTAAAATTTAACATAGGTTAATTATACCATGAAAACCATTTTTTAGGCTTTTTCTAGCATTGGAGCATGAATTTTCTGTAATCCACAACCAACAGATGGCTTAACATATTCTGAATTTTCTTTCATCCAATCTTGCACATACCAAAGTTGTCCACATCCACCGCCAATAGTATCTTGTCCAGCGGGGTCAAATACACGGACATTATAGCCAACTTCAACTAATTTTGAACTAAATTCAACAGCTAAATCTCGTTGATAATCATTACGAGCTTCAGCATGAGCTTCACGTTCACAAATCACTGAAACAGTTGCTTCCCAAACTTTTGGAGTGAACAAATTAAGAATTCTCTGAACATCTTCTTGTTTATCATTTTTGTTATGAGCACAATAATTGAAAAATGGCTTTCTTCCTGTTGCTTTATTCCACAATTCACCTTCTTTAGCGATTTCTTCTAAATTCATTTTAGCCCTAAATGGAATAAGAGCATTTCTGGCTTCATCGGTGCTTTCGTGAATACTGAACTGAAGTCCAACAGTTGGAATCTTAACACTAAGTTCACGAATCCATTCATAATCTACTTTAGGAGCACTTGAGCTAATCAGCAAGGCAGCTCTTGGATATTTTTCATAAAGAACCTCAAAAGCTTTAGCTAAATTTTTGTTTAAAGCAGGCTCTCCCATACTCATAACCATAATTTGAAGCTTTTTAATTTCTTTAGGATTTACACCCTCAATTTGTGATTCTAAAATATATTCAGCTTGACCAACAATTTCTTCAGCAGTCAAATTGCGAACAAAATAATCCCCTGTTCCGCAAAAACGGCAACCCATCGGACAGCCACACATTGTTGAAATACAAAGAACAGTTCGTTCTTCATAAGTTGGATATTTGTAAAGAACAGATTCAATAGCAATATCTTTTTTTTCAAACACGTACTTTTTTACATGTTCTTTTTGATCTTCAAATACATTAATTTTCTTCCACATACTTTTTCCTTTAAAACTATTCCTTATTTTATCAATTAGAAAATACAATACAATAAAAGGGGGGGATAAGTCCCCCCTTTTGCTTACATTTCAGAGTTTGCTCTTACTTGTGTGAATGAAACTTCATTAAAGCGACGTCCATCAGCATAACGAACTTTCATAATGTCCAAATCTTTTTTGGCTTCATCATAAGCAACAGTTTTAATTTCACCATTTTCACGAATCACCATAAAACGACCTTTTTTGGACTTCTTACCAGAATCGGTAACTGGATCTTTGAAAACATCAACCCAAGCACCATTAATCATAGCAGCAGAACACTTCATAGCAAACTTTTGAGTATCACGGTTTACAATTTGAAGCAAAGCACCACCCATACCAAAAGCAAGGTTATCAGCACTGTACTTGTTCATAGTCACAGCAACCATCAAAATAGTTCTGATGCTAAGTTCATTGATACCATCACCCCAAATTAAACGGACATTGTTCAAAACTTTGAAACCTTTGTCGTTTACAGTAGAACCAAAGTATTGATCCAACTTCTTGAGAAGTTTTGGAACCACCACAGCAGGATCACCAGAGTCAGGACGGATAACAAGAGTGCCTCCATTTTTGACAACAAGTTCTTTAAGTTCAGTGCCCCACATATCCACAGCATTGTAAATGTCATAAGAATCTGACACTACAGCATAGATAGCACCAGGCTTACTGAATTGCTTAATCATATTTTCATAAGCAAGAGCTTCCTTATCACGCCCCCAACTTGTAATAGTGCTGTGTTCAGCGGCTGGAATACTGAAAGCTGTATTATAAATATCAGCGTCATAATATTCATTAGCAGCCAAAATACTGATAGCAGTGTCAGTTCCCATAAAGTTCACAAGGTGAGACATACCACCAATATAAGCAGACTCATATGAAGAAACACCACGAGAACCGAAATCATGAAGTTTAAAAGGAAGACCTGCAACATCACCTGACATTTTTAAAGATTCTTTAATAACTTGCTTGATACTCCAAGATTGAGTAGCCACAGTAGTAGCATACCAAACAGAGCGAAGGAAAGATGTTTCAATCCAAGTAGTGATCCAAGGAACCATTGGATCGGTGTTAACAATTGTGGCAAGAACATTTTGAACAGGAACCAAAATACCATCTTCAATTGAACGAATTTCAACAGGCAGATAACCATTGTGCTTATCAAGAATATATTGCCAACCTTCACGGTTGAATGGTTCACCGTGAGCAGTCCAAAACTTATCAGCGAAATCAATTTCAGCTTGAGTGATAGGTTTGCTCAGAACTTCACGGATAAAGGCTTGAATGCCAAAGAGAATTGTTTTGTCGTATTGACCACCACGACTTTCAATGTATGAATAAACATATTGTGTGCCAGGTGGGTACTGTTTCCACATACTGACTTTATATGAATCTGTGTCAAGAATAATAGATTTTGTTTTCATAGTAAAACTCCTTTACTTTTGTTACTAATTTGCCATCAGTCTATCTTTTGGACTTTACTTAGTTGCTGTCATGCCTAAGCTGCATGTTGATATTATATCACTTATTTAACGATGTTGCCAACAAAATAAGAAATAATATCGTAGTGATCTTCAAATAAATCTTCAGAATGAACTTGTGCTAAAGGAACCCATTGGGCTTTTTCAGCATCATCTTCACCTTTAACTTTTGGTAGATTCCATTCACCTTCAGTAAGAGCAATATGGAAGGCATGTGTAATTGTTCTACCACGGGCAGAACGATTAACAGCATCAAAAACCTTACTGTTCTTAATAGAACCAATCAAAACTTTTTCAGGCACTTTGATTGAAGTTTCTTCTTTAAGCTCACGAAGCATAGCAGCTTGAACAGATTTATCTGATGTGGCATTTACGAAACCACCAGGAAGTGCCCAAAGACCCTTACCAGGTTCAGCACGACGCTTCACAAGCAGAATGTGTCCAGATTGAACAACAACAGCATCTGTTGTTACAAAAATTGGAGGGTAAGGAAGTGACTCAAATTGCTTTTTGTAAGACTCAATGAATTCTTTTTCTTTTACAATTTGTTTAAAATCATCTGTCTTTTGAAAATCATCCAAAAATACTTTAGTTGATTTAGCAATCACAGAAGAGAAGAAATTTGTATTAGATTTTGGGCTGAAATACAATTGACGAATTTGAGTAGCATCAAGAGGTTCTACCAAATCTTGGTGTTCAAATGACCAAGTAGGAAACATCTTCAAATAAAATGATGACTCATCTTTTTCATGTCCGATAATCGCAATTGTTTCTTTAGGGTTAGCAATTTTGTAAACAACACTTTGCACATTTGCCACCCAAGCAGTGTCATCATAAAGTGTGTCACGAATTGGTTGAACCCAAAACTTAGCACCAGTTTTGCTATTCAGCTCATACTCTTGAATAGCATTATTAATCATGTCTTTACGTTCTTCGTAAGTGAAGGGGTTTTTATAGTCACGAGGACGATAAGCAGAACCAACAACAAGAATTACATTGTCAGCAAGTTCACCAGCGGTTTTGATTGTTTCAATATGCCCTTTATGTAGTGGTTGGGCGCGAAGGATGTACACAACGGTACCATATTTTTTATCTGTTTTTGTCATTCTAAACTCCTTAGAACAGTTAATGCAAGTTGTCTATCAACTCACACCTATATTACACCATATCTAAAATTAAATGTCAACTGATTTTTTAATAACCAGTAATCAAATCTTGAAATTCAAATCCACATTTTTCTAGATCAATACCGTCAGGAAATGTTAATACTTCAGCATAAGTTCCTTCATTCATATTGTAAGAATCTTGCCAATCTTTACTAGCCTCATCTAAAAGTTTATCAACAATTTCTTGACTCTTATACCAATGCATTGAAGCAGAACCGTCACCATTATCTGAAACCAAACCATAGATTGTTTGTGCCATTTTAAATCCTTTAAAACTTCTTTGTTTGAAGGCTAAATTATAACACAAAAATGAGATAAAAATGATTTTTTACACAAATTAATAGTGCTTTTTTCTGTTGTGATTTTGATAATCACTTTGTGGTGATGATGCTTTAGAACGAATGTCTTTCACTATCTCTATTGTTCTAATTTTGGTTTTTTCTTCATTAGAAACATTGATAGATTTATTGTTTGAAAGATTTTTCAACATGTTGTTATATGCTTCGTGGCTACCACCCCAAAACCAAACAAATATTTTTGCTTTATCATCTTCTATTACATGTGCCAATACTCTATCTGTTCCAATTTCTAAACAGTATATGTCTTTTTGACCCATCTTACTGAGAGTTTTTCCAAATCTGTTTAATTTGGTTCTGTCTGTTCCGTGTGTTGAGAAATGTTCATTTTCTGCTTGCTCTAACTGTTTAATGGTTTCAAAAATTTTGGCAATTTTCTTCTTGTCTCCAAATCCTTTTTTGAGACATTTGTCAAAACTTTCATCTTTCATTGATAAGCATTCTTTATTCATTTTGAAACATTCTTTTTAATATTATAAGAAATTAAAAAAGAAAAACAAAAATAACAACCAAATATTTGTTCTTCCATCTAAAAATTGTTGATATTTGGGGGAATCTGGGGTATAATACATCTATGGAAACCAACAAAGACCAATCAAAAGGACACAACATGACTGCCAAGCAAAACGAGCAAAAATCTCAAAAATGGGATGAGACTCTGGGTAGTGAAGATAGCCAACAATTTCTTTCCAACAAAAGCAAAGAAATTCTTGAAAAGTTCAGAGCAGGTCAACTCAAACCTCTGAATGAAAAAGAAGACTCAGAATAATTAAAAAACAAAAATGAAAAACCCTTACTACTATATTGGGGCAAACCCAACTGCTGATCTTGTAATAATTAATCCCAATGATGAGATTTTAATGATTAAGCGAAGCAAAGATTCTCCAGCTTGTGCAGGACTGTGGGCTTTGCCGGGTGGTTTTGTAGACACTGTAGCTACAAAAGGTCAACAATGGTTGGGAGGACTTGAAACTCCAGACCAAGCTGCTGTTCGTGAAGTTTTAGAAGAAACTAATCTTTCTTTAGATAATCCACAACTTATCTTTGTTGGAGTTTTTGAAGGAAACAATAGAGATCCACGAGATAATCAAGAATCTTGGTCAAAATCTTTTGCTTATTGTTATGACATTCCTAACGATATTTATGAATTACAAAAATCTAATATTGTTGGAACTGATGATGCGGAACAAGCATCTTGGATTAAAATTGATGAAGTTTTAAATATGAGATTGGCATTTGATCATAAAGACATTATTCAAACTGCCATTTCAAAGCTGAAGAAAACAAATAAACCAAAATTTTAAATTAATCATTTAAAAACAAGAATACATCAAATCAGCAAAAGTTACCATTAGATTTGGATTGCTATACGACACAAAAACTGCCCCTAAAGCACATAGGGCAATAAAATATAGAATAATTTTATTTGCTAATAATTTTTTCATATTCAAATATTAGCACAAACCGATTAACAATCAATAATTAATATGACTACAAAAGATAGTCATCCATTGATTCTACTTTCTTTTGAAATATTTCATACTCTTTTCCTTTTTTCTCTTCTCGCCTCTTGAATGCTTTTGCAGCACCTTCACTTTTAAAAACACGAACATCAAGAGTCATGAATTCACTATTTAATACTGCTACATATACTTGCATTTTACACCTTACTTTTTATTTTTTGATTTTTGTTCAGACAATTTAACTGCTTTCTTCCTTTCACTTTTGAGTTCTTTCAAAAGTTTTTGTTCAGCACGTTTTTGAGACATTTGTTTCATGAGACTATCCACTTGGTTTGTATGTATTTATGAATTATATCACACAAACTTCAAAACTTTTTTTGTTTTTTCTCGCTTATCACTCATTTTTTTATTATAATAAAACATATAGAGAACAAAGCCAACAAGGAATAAAAGATGACTGAGATTACTAACTCCATTAAGCAACGATTTGTAAAAGACTTTAAATTGCCTATCAATTTAATTCAAGAACCCTATTTTGATTATTTTGTTGAACTCTACAACCCAGATTTTGATACTTTTGGTAAACTAAAATTACTCCAATCATTCCTTGATACTTGTAAAGATCAAGAAGACTTTTTTCAAATTGGCAATAATGTATCAACATCTGTTAAAGAATTTATTCAAAATACAAAAACATACGAACTTATGAATAATGCTGATATGAATAAATTTCCGCAAAGCAAAAATCTTTCTCAACAAAACATTTACATTGTTCCTAATATTGACAAGGAACTAATCTCTATTGATTTAGAAAAAGCCAACTTTAATTCTTTTAAGCTTTTTGGAATAGCTGAAGAGACTGGAGTTAATACTTATCGTGAATTGATTGCTAAGTTTACTGAGCAAGAATACTTTCAACAATCTAAAATGTTTAGGCAAGTTATTTTTGGAGATTTAAACCCAGCAAGACAACAGAAAATCCAACGTTATGTTATTGGACAACTTTGTGACAAACTTACAGCCAATGGTTGTGAGATTTCTTCAGCCTCTTCTGATGAAATTATTGTTAAGAATAAAACAAACACAAAAGAAATTGAAGATATTTTATCTGATGTCCCAAATGAACTTAAATTCTTTAGAGTTGAAAAATTTCATTTTTCTAGAATTGGCGAAGATTTTGATTTCTTTGTTAAATATACTGAACAAAAGGATGGGGCTGTTAAAAAAGAGTTTAAAAACTCTCCAGGACATTTATTTCCACAAATCTATAAGAAGCATTTAAATCTTGAACCAAACCAATACGATATGCTTTTCTATCATGACGGTTATTTGGCTGAATTCAAAGAACCTATCTTTAAAGCTGAACCAATATTAAACAAGAAAGTTAAACCATGAACTTCAACCAACTACAATATATTCACCACGGTTCTGAAGACTCTTTAGATAAAGACATTTATGTTCTTTGCGATAAACCATTGGAGCATAAAGAATCACTAGAATTAGTGGCACATTTTGAAAACCTAGGATTTAATGCTAATCCAATCTTTATTGATAATGGACAAGTATTATGGAACTTCAAAGGGGTTAATGATGAGGTTCAAAATTCTATTTACCATACATATGGTTTACATGAACAGTCTTCTCCTAACCCTATTGAAAAAACTTGCGATAGAAATCACGGATTAAAAGCACTGAGAACCATTAGAGGACTCTTAAGCCAATGCTCACGAACTCAATATAGAGATGAGATTAAGCCTACACTTAAAAACTCAAATGTTTTAGATAAAATTAAAGTAATCAACAAAATTGATTTTTCTAAAATTGAAGACTTTGAGAAACTCTCTAAAGTTGAAGCAGGGAAATTTTTTGCATTTCAATTAGGACAGACTATTGCTCTTTTAGAATACAATATTGACCTTTTTACTAAAAAATCTGTAGCACAGAAATATCCTGAACTAACTGACCTTTTGTATAGAAAAGAAAATACTGACTTTTCTATTTTAACCACTTACACCAAAAAACTAATGGATATTTGCTCATTAAACTTTTCTAACAATAATGGAACCGCTATCTATACCAATCACTTTAATTCAACTTCTGAAAATATTGATGTTAAAAAAGAACAAATTCTAAGTGTTGAAAAACACCCAAAAATTAAACTGAAAATTTAACATTTAATGGTGTTTTATCTTAAATCTATCACAAGTTGAACTACCCCGTGCTAAAGCACGATGATTCCTGTTTCTTTACTTTTTATGAATTAATTTTTATTATAATAGCTAAACATCAAACCTACGTTGCGACTTCGGTTTGGCGTCTTTATATCACCGGCCTAAAGGCCAGTGTTTTACAGACGATAAGGATAAAGGACATTTTATGAATGAAAAAGTGATAACCCCTCATCAAATTATTAATTTTAAATATTATGTTTTAGCTGGTGTTTTAATCGCAACAGTGATTGGCTCTCCCATTGGGATTGCTTTAGCCATATGGAAATACTTAGTAGCTAAAAATACTCAGTATATTTTTACTGAAGAAAGACTGAAACTTAAATCAGGGGTTTTTAATAAATATTTTGATGAATTTGAATACTACAGAATTAGAGACTATTCTGTAACACAACCTTTTTTCTATAGATTATTTGGTTGTGGAAATATCGTTTTACATACTTCCGATAGAACAGACCCTACTTTCTTAATTGAAGCAGTTGAAAACTCAGAGGAACTAAAAGAACTTATCAGAACACTAGTTGAACGTGCGAGAAAAAACAAAGGTGTTAGAGATTTAGAAGTTCAGAATTAAGTTGGTTTAAAATCAACCTAACAACTTTTTTGTTACTTCTTCAATATTGAAACTACTATCCAATGTTAAAATCCTTTTTTCTTCAACAACAGAAGGCTTTTGAAGGGTTTTTGAAAATTCATCCCAGTTCTTCAATTTCCATTGATCTCTAGGCTTGCTTCTTGCCTCAATTCTTTCCTTAATTTTTTCTAAACTCACATCCATATAAACAAGTTTTATTTTTGTATTTTTAGGAAAACCAAGTTTTTTATAATCAAACAATTCACCATTTCTTAGTTCTTTAGTCCAAGGGGCTGGCAAGACGACATTAATACCTAATTTTAACTGCTCCTTAGCAATTTTTAAAGCACTGATATATTCTAAATCTCTGATTTTTTCTTTATATTCAGGACTATCTCTGTCATTTGGATTCATACCATAAGACAACATTAACTTGTTTGATAACACTTCACCACAAGTATCTTTATCAACTAAACACCAAGCTTCTTTTTTATTTAGCCTTGATTTAATAAATTCTTTTGAAAACCTTGTTTTTCCTGAACCTGCGTGACCTAAAACAAATAATGCTACTGCCATAAATACTCCCAAATTTAGATCATTATAACATCATAATGATCACTTCTTTTTCCTTCTTATTTTTTTTAGTTTATTTAAGGCTAACATTTTAGAGGCATTTGAAAGTCTATTCACAAAAACGATTCCATCTAAATGATCTATTTCATGTTGTACACATACTGCCTCTAAGCCAAAAAATTCTTTTTCTTGGAAATTACCATCCAAATCTTGCCATTGAACAACAACGGAGTTCTTTCTCTTTACATCTATATATAAACCAGGGAAAGATAAACAACCTTCTTTATCTACACAATCTTCAGAGATAGTATTTTTAATAATCGGATTGATGAATACATATGTTGGACTTTCTTCACCAACACAGTTCATTACAAAAATTCTTTTATTTATTCCAACTTGGTTTGCTGATAAACCAACACCTTTAGAGTTGAACATTGTATCAATCATATCAAGAACCAACTTCTTAAGGCTCTCATCAAATACTGATACTGCATCAACTTTTTTGAACAGAAAAGGATCTGGATATTCTAATATTTTCATACTAGAAATATAGCCAATAGAAAATTGGCTGTCAATAAACGACTATGTAAATATTTTTTCTTGCTAATTAACTTGACTGCTGACAATAGAACCAGTTAGATCATTTAATCATTTGGTATTCGTGTTGGCAATCAAGATTTTGAATTTGGTAGGAAGTACCGGGTTCGAACCGATGACATTCTGCGTGTAAGGCAGACGCTCTACCAACTGAGCTAACTTCCTATTTCAATTTATTGAGGTTTGGCAGGACATTCCTGGGATTTCTTAGCCTCTTTTTCCATTTCGTCCAAGAGTTTTTTAATGTAAGAATTCATTTGTTTTCCCCGTTTTTTTGTTGGTGTGTGTGAATTATATCTCAATTTTTGGGATTTGCATAGTCCTCAGAAAGGTTTTTTTCATTATTTTCACTAGGTGTTAATCCCCACTTAATTTTTAACCAAATTCTTTCATGAATATAATAATCAACACTTAACAATATGTGTAATGCTGTAGCAAATCCAGTTGCTTGACTTATGTTTCCAGTAAATAAATATGTCCACAGGATCGTAAATAGCCAAGCTGTAATTCTATATGTAATCATTCTTACTACTGTTCTTTTATGTGTTTCTGTTATATTAGACATTATTTCTTTCCCAAAAGAATTATATATAAAGAAATTTTATTGTTTTGGCAAGTTGGTAAAAATTGACAATACCATTCAATTATGGGATTATTCTCCTTAATTATTTATTTATAAAAATGTATTATTTATTTATTCCAATTTTTTCTTTATTTGCTGTTTCTATTGCTTTGTTTCATCAACATGTTTTAGGCATGGAACCTTGTGCTTGGTGTATTTTGCAAAGATTTATTTTTATAAGTGTTTTTTTAGTTACATTTCCTGGGATTATTCTACATAACTGGAGAAAAATAACCCTACTATTGGCATTACCATTAGTGTCTTTAGGGACACTAGTTGCTATCTATCAAATTTTGATAGCATCAAAATCAAATGATTGTGCCATTTCTTTTGCTGAAAAATTTATCTCTTATTTTCAATTAAATACACTTATTCCACAAGTTTTTGAGAATTATGCATTATGTTCTGAAGCTAGTGCTACATTTTTAACACTACCTTATCCAATTTGGGGGCTTATATCTTTTGTATTATTGGATATAATTATATATTTAAATATTTTAAGATTATTTAAACCAATGTTCAGTCGCAGCGAATAATCTCTTAAAAGCATAATGCGCGATTCTGGCTTTTCTTTTAGCATCAATTAAGCTATCTCTTGAATTATTGAAAATGATATATTTTTGATTTTTAGTAAATTTTGCTTCGTACATTGATTTATCTGCAAAGCTAATCAATTCCTCTACTGTTCCCAGTATGTTTGGATATAATACAACTCCAATACTAGCTGAAGCGGTAAATTTTTGATTGTTGATGGTTATATTCTTATGACAGGCTTTCGCCAGTCGCTCCAATAATGTGGCTAAAATTTCATTATCTTTAATTCTATTGAAGACAACCACAAACTCATCACCACCTAAGCGCGCAACTAAATCATGACTTCGTATGGTTTTCTTAAGTGATTTTGCTATCTCACATAAAAACTTGTCACCCATCAAATGTCCGTAAGTGTCATTTATTGATTTAAATCCATCTAAATCAATAAAACAAATAGCAATCTTTTCATCAGATTGTGTTTTTTCAATTGCTGATGTTAGCTTTTCAATAAGAAACTTTCTATTGGGCAAATTTGTTAAACTATCATAGTTTGCTAAATCTTTTATTTCTTCATAATAATTTGCCAATTCATCCATTGTTATAACTACTCCAAATAACCACTTAGAAGAATTATTGTCTTCGAAAAGAATTTTTCCTTTTAAATATAATTTAATCCAATTTTTATTTTTATCTTGAACTCTTATTAAAGAATTTATATTTTCATGCTCTCCGTTAATATGATACAAAAGAGAATTTTCTAATACCTCTAAATCTTCAGGATGAATACTGTTTTTAAGTGTTTGGATATTTATATTTTTTAAATCATTTTGATTGTATCCTAATATTTCAGCCAATCTTTCAGTTATAAAAAGCTCTTGGGTTTCAATATTTACAGCCCAAGCCCCCATATCACAAGCTGAAAACATCATCTTAGCAACACACCCAGAAAAATCATAATTGTTTTTTTGAGATTTAAATATATAGTTTTTTTCTACAATTAAAGGTATATCTTTAAAAAAATTTTTATTTTCTACAGCATGAAAAAAATCAATGGCATGTTTCATATTTTATCTCCAAATAAAATCAACCACTATGGTTACTTACTTATGAACTGACACTGATTGTTAGTATACGCCTACTTTGTGAAAAATGTACACTTTTTTATTACAAAATAGAAAATAAATTCTAAAAACAAAAAAACCACCCTAAGGTGGCTTTATCAATCAAAAAAACTGTTAAGTTACATTGTGATTTTTAATGGCGATTGCTGTCATAGCAATACACCACTCATTAAAACCAACCATACCTTCAATTTGAATATTATTATTAATTGCTTTAATAAGTCTCATCATTTTTTCTTGATCTTCTTTAAGACGAGCAATTTCTTCTTCTTGATCTTTCAAAGTTAAATCTAATTCTGTTAATGCCGTTGACCATCGGCGCATATCATTCACAGTTGGCTTCACACCAATGGACTGTTCATGCTTGGCTAATTCGTCCCACATTTCTTTAATGGATTGGAATGCTTGGTTTTTCATTTTTATTTTCCTTTAAAACTAAGAGGGCTTAAATAAGCCCCCCTTTTTACTGTGAATTCAACTTATGGATACCATTTGTTGGATAGTATTCGTAATGAATTTTCACATACAGCGGAATTTTTTTGAAGTCTTCGTTACTTACTTCTTTGGGCAACTTAAAACCTTCTGGGAAGATACCACCAAAATTATATTTACCTTTTGGGAAAAATCCTTTGGCTTGCAATTCTTGTTTGTTATACAACATTTTTTACCTCATTTATTGAAAATTTTGATTACGCTGGGGCTTGCTAAACTTACGACTGTCTTGTTTCTTACCTGTCCCATCATCCCAACGCTTTTGCTTTTTGTTTTGCTTTTGGAAGAACTCAGAACGTGAACCTTGCATTTTCATTTACCTCTTAGGTTTGTTGTTGATGTGTTTATTATACTGCTGTTTTCTTTATTTGTACAGAACTTTTTGAAGAAATTACTTAATAATCGTTTTATTGTTTGAAACTAACTCCAAAAGTTTACGAAGTTGAATTTTTACAGTTCCATCAGAAAACAAGATTCTCAATGTTTCTGCTGTTGGACCCATACCAATAATTTTAACAAATTTTCCAGTGATTACATCTTTAATGACCATAATCTTCTCCTGTGGTTTGTTCCAATAGGTTTATTATACAACAAAAAAATAACTATGTGGGCTTTTTCAGCATTTTATAAATTTGTTTTCCTATGCTCATCAATAAAGCAGCACACAACCAAATGGGAAGTGTTATTAAGATGAAGATTCCACTAATTGTAAAAACTGAAGCTATAAAGCTAGAGGTTACTTTAGCCATGTTTTCTAATTCTTCAATTTTCTTATATGCATTGCCACCAAAGATGCTAGCGAATAGGATAAAACCAAAAATTAAAATTGCGATTCCTGGATTCATATTAAATTGCCTGTAGATGACTTTTGAGATGTTTGATACTTACTCCACCCATTGGTACTTCTTTCCCATTTTTAAAAATCTTAAAAAATACCAATTGAACACCACCAGAAAGAAACAAAGAAACATCACGAGCAGTTTCCATAATTGTCTTTTTTTCTGTAGCAACTTCCATTACTTCAAAAAAATCTGAATTAGAATTTTGCATTTATCAAACTCCTATAAAGTGTTTAGTAGATTATATAACAACTTAATAGGAAAATTCACCACTAATTTTTAGAAAAATTTGATACAGTCCATTGAAAGAGTTCCTAACTCATAACCCTTATAGAACCACTCTTTATTTTTCTTATTGTGAGAAGCCCCCAATACATAAAGTAATGGAATGTAGTGGTCATTTGTAGCAATTCCATATTGTGAACCAGGGAGATTTTTGTAATTAACTAAATCATTAAGATTGTTATTATTAATTGCTTCGTTAGTTGCCTCATTTAGATCTTTTGACCATTGAGTAGTTGGCTCTACTGATTCTTCATAAAAATCTACAAGAGACAAATTGTGTGATACATTTCCACTTCCTATAATCATCACATTTTCATCGTTTAAAAAGCTTAACTTTTTACCCATTTCATAATGCTGTTGCATAGAAAAATTCCTATTGATACTTAATTGCACAATAGGAATATCACCTTTAGGGTACATATGCTTTAAAACTGACCAAGCACCGTGATCTAATCCCCATTCTTTTGTTATTTCAACTTGGGGAATTTGTTGTTTAATTTTTTTAGCAACATCCTCACTGCCATTTGTTGGATACTTAACTTCATAAAGTTCTTTTGGGAAGCCTCCAAAATCGTAAATAACTTTGTTTTCCACATCTGAATGAACTTTAATTACACCATTTGTATGCCAATGAGCACTCACAACAACAATAGCAGAAGGCTTATATTTTTCACCTTCTTTTGCTACTGATTTTGTGTAATTATTATTAGCAATCGCATTCATAGGACTGCCATGACTCATAAAATAATTTACCATACTCATTGACTTACCTTTCAACTTTTAAATTTACGTTTTGGAACTGCTGGTTCAACATCCTTAATAGGCTGAATACGAAACTTTTCACAATCCAAAAGAACACGCATGATGTAATTTTCAACATTCCAAATTTCTGGATTTTCTTTATCTTGTTTCCAATTCATAATTTTTTCAATAGCGTCTGTTTTAGGATAATAAATAATATTGATAGTTTCAGTCCTACCTTCGTCCGCATTGTAAGAAGGAATATCTCTGATAATTTTATTGATACCCTCTTCATTTCCCTTCAAAGGACAAGCCAAAACAATTTCTTTACGCCATTCTTTTTCAACAATGAAAGCAACATCATCACGATTCATTAGGTGTTCAATTAGCGCATCCAAATGATAACTCCTATTATCAATTTGAGCACCAATATAGTCCATTACAAATGGTGGCATATACAAATCACCCTTATTGTCTTTGCAAATGATATGACCATTTTTATTTTGAACAAATTCAATAAATTCAAAATTAGGGTTGGTACCATCAGTAAAAGGCTTATTATTTTCAAAATCATGAAGATTTAATTCTTTTTCTCCAGCCACTTTTGCCAACTGACCATATTGACCATACTTTTTAAGGTATGGTAAATACTCTTTATTCACAAAATAAAGCTTTGGCTCTTTTGTTTGTTTTTCAAATGTATGAGGATTTTGAGTGATTTTTTCTTTGCGGCTTTCTGACATAATTTGTTCAAAATTGAACTCTTCTTCACTCTTGAAGAAACCTTCAACCACTTTTTTATTTTTAAAAGAAACAACCACAGTTTTATCACCATTGGTGAAATGCTCAACATTGGTAAAATTAACCAATGGAACATTGTCAATTTCAAAATAGTTCTTTGTAGTAAATTCAGTTTGTTTAGTGATTTTCATGGATTGTTCCGGTTGTTGTTTATCTTTTTATTATAGCACAAATTTTTAAAAAATTTAATTTTTTACACTAAAGGAACTTAGTTCCTATAATAGTTTATTTTTGCTATATCTTTTTCTAAAAAACACTTACAATAATTCCGTTCCCCAAGTAGTTTTGGATGAAAATCCAGAATTCTCTCTAAATTAAGCCCCTCGCTTGGGGAACACCCAATTTAATATCTTTCGGTTATTCTACATTACAACTTTTTTGTTTCAAACCTACTTTTTATTTTATGCTTTAGATCTTCTATTACAGTAAACACAGCAGGAATAACAATCAAACTTAAAATTGTAGATGTAATTAAACCACCAATCACAGCAATCGCCATTGGTGCTCTAAATGTTCCATCACCACTTCCCAAATCTAAAGCAATTGGTAACATTCCAACACCCATAGCAATGGTTGTCATAATAATTGGTCTAGCTCTTTTTCTACAAGCATCAAGGGTAGCATCAAATTGGCTCATACCTTCTTTCTTTAAAATAATGGCATAGTCAACTAGTAAAATTGAGTTCTTTGTAGCAACACCCATCAACATAATTAAACCAATTAATGATGGCATAGAGAAACTTTCACCACTAATTAACAAACCTAAGAAAGCACCACCCAATGATAATGGTAGAGCCATTAAAATAGTAATAGGTTGTAATACATCTTTAAATAAAAGTATTAAGATAATATAAATACAAATGATTCCAGTTAACATTGCCAATCCAAAACCACCAAACAATTCTGCCATTTTCTCAGCATCACCAGTTTCTAAAATCTTAACTTCTGGTGGCATATTTTTAATGCTATTTAATGCTTGAATTTTTTTAACCATATCTCCCAATTCAACACTTCCCAATTCAATAGATAAGTCTATTGTTCTTGAACGATTATACCTATTAATAACAGATGGACTATTGGAATAACTTACATCAACAACTTCTGACAATGGAACCATTCCATTTTTACTTTCAATTTCTAATTCCAATAAATTATCTAAATCTTCTTTAAATGTATCATTCATTTTTACTACTATTGGTATTTGTCTTGAAGATGTATTTAATTTTGATAAGTAATTATTAAAGTCTCCTTGTGTAGAAACTCTTATCGTTTGAGCAATACTTGATGTATTTACACCTAATTCTGAGGCTTTGTTGAAATTGATTTTTAATGAGATTTCTTCTCTGTCTAAAGCAGCACCCGATGATATATTGCCAATGCCTTCAATTCCCCTTAACTCCTCCTCAACTAAATTGGCAGTTTTAATTAAAGCATCTCCATCGTCACTAACTAATGAAAAGTTATAACTAGAACCAGTAGAATTATTTCCCACACTTATTTTTGCCCCTGGAATAACCTGTAAAACTTCTCTTATTCTTGATTCCACAATACCTTTTTTATCTCTGTCATTTTTAGCTTTCATTTTGTAAGAAATAGTTGCTTTTCTAGGGTCAGACAAACTTCCACTGTCATGACGCATTCCAGCATTACCGCCCCCAACTGTGCTGTAATAAGATAAAATTTCTGGCACTGTTTTAAGTTTTTCTTCAACTTTTTTAACAACTTCTTCAGTTTGTTCTAATGACGAACCAGGTGTTAATTCCACACTGATTTGACCTTGATTTGAATTGTTTGCTGGAATAAAACCCTTTGGCAATAAAGGAATTATTGATAGTGAAGCAACAAAGAAAAATAATGCCAAAAGAATGGTTTTAAATCTATTTTTTATACTCCAATTAGCAATCACTAAATATTTATTTAACCAAGCTGGCTCTTTATGGTTATAGTCTTTTTTTGCTTTCATCATATAAGCAGCCATCAATGGTGTTAATAATCTAGCCACAACTAATGAAACAAAGACCGCAATTGCTGAAGTCCAACCAAATTGCTTAAACACTAAACCAGGGATACCACTCATAAAAGCAGTAGGTAAAAACACTGCAATCAATGTAAATGTTGTAGCTACAACTGCCAATCCAATTTCTTGAGTGGCTTCAATTGCTGCCTCATAAGCAGTTTTGCCATCTGCCATATGCCTTTCAATATTTTCCACTTCTACAATGGCATCGTCTACTAAGATACCAACCACCAGTGAAAGAGAAAGCAATGTAATCACATTAATTGAAAAATCTGCCATATACATAAAGGCAAAAGTTGGAATTACAGAAAGCGGTAAAGCAATTGCTGATACAACTGTTGCTCTCCAGTCTTTTAAGAAAATATAAACAACTATTACTGCCAATAAAGCACCTTCAAGTAATAATTGCATACTTGATGTATAAGCAATTTGAACAGGCTCCACGAAATCAAAAACTTCTACAATAGAAACATCACTATTTTCTTTTGCTAATTTATCTAATGTTTTTTGCAAATCTTCAGCAACCTTTAATTCGTCAGCACCTTGTGTTCTTGTCACTTCAAAACCAATGACACTTTTTCCATTAAAGAAAGCACTAGATGTTAATTTGGCATAACTGTCTTTTATTTCTGCCAAGTTAGATAATTTTATCTTTACACCTCTTACTGTAGATATTTCAATATCTGACAATTCTTGTGCATTAGTCACACTGGCAATTGCTCTAATAGGCTGTTCTGATTCACCTATCTCCATTTTGCCTGCACTTGTATCTAATTGAAGTGCTTTTATTTGTCTAGACAAATCCGCAACTGTTACTCCGTAAGACTTTAATTTTATAGGATCAATTAACACTTGAACTTCTCTATTTTTACCACCAACTCTTTTTACTTCACCAACACCATTTATAGATAACAATTTTTTTGTAATATCATTATCTACATACCAACTTAGTTGCTCATCATCTAGAGAGTTTGATGATATGCTAAAAATTTTAATTGGCATATTTGAAAATTTGATTTTATTTACAACTGGCTCATCCATCTCTTGAGGTAAACCACCTCTGGCTGTAGATATAGCTGAACGAACCTCATCTAATGCTTCTTGGGCATTTTTTTCTAACACAAACTCAGCAATAATAGAAACACTGCCATCATTAATTTTTGTGGTAATATTTTTCAAACCTTCTAATGAAGCAATTGAATTTTCTAATTTTTTAGCAACTTCAGTTTCTAATTGTGGTGGTGCTGCTCCAGGCAATACAGCATTAATGCTGATTGTTGGCAATGTCATATCAGGAAAGTTCTGTATATCAATTGTTTTAAAAGACCAAAGCCCTGCCAATATAGATACCAGGAAAAACATAATAACTGGTATTGGATTCCTAATTGATATAGCAGATATATTCATAAATTATTCCTTTACTACTTTTACGGTGTCGCCATTTTTCAAGAAAGCTGCACCTTGATTAACAATAGGCTCACCTACTGATATACCCTCTTTTATTATAATTTCATCACCAATTCTTTTACCTACAACCACTTTTTTCTGCTTGGCTTTTCCATTTTCAACAACGAAAACATAATTAATACCATCGCGTAAAACCACAGAATCTTTTTTCACCAAAATCTGCTCTTGCTTCGCAGAAAGAATCTCACCAGATAGAAACATTCCAGGTGAAATTTTTCCTTTGTGTTTTTCTTTGGTTAAATTTACCAACAAGGTTGCTTGACGGGTCTGCATATTAACCTTTGGAGATACTTCATCTATGTCTCCATATATTTTTTCACCGTTGGCTAATTGAAGATAAACCTTCTGTCCCTTTTCAATAAAACTTAATTTATCTGCTGATACATTTGGCTGCCATTGTAATTTGTCTTTTACTATCATTTTGAACATTTCACCTGTTCCAATAATAGTTCCTACTGTAGCTTTTCTTTCTGAAATTGTTCCATCTTCAGGGGCAATTACATTGGTTTGTTCTAATTTAATACTTAAGCTATTTACCATAGCAATCGCAGAAGTCACTTTTGCTTTAGCCATTTTTTCTGCGGCGAAATATTGGTTTTTTTGCATTTCACTTAAAGCCGCTGTTCCTTCTAATTTTCTTACTCTATCAGCATTTTGTTCAGCAACATAAAGATTGGCTTTAGCCTCTTCAAGAGATGCTTTTGCTTGTTCTAAATCCATTAACAAACTTTTATTGTTTAATTTGGCTAAGATTTGACCTTTCTTAACATAACTGCCTACATCTACAAAAATTTCTTCAATTTTTACTCCACTTACTTCTCCGCTAATACTAGCTTCTTGCCAGGCAACAACATTACCAGAAATCGGCATAGAACCTTGGATTGCTTTTAATTCTGTCTTTTTCATCTCAACAGACAGCACGGGTGATTTTTCTGCTTTAGGAGCCGCAGCGTTTACTCCCATAGAACTTATCATTAATGACAATAACACCAACTTAAACTTATTTTTCATTTTCATTTCCTTTAAATCCGCCACCTACGGCTTTATATAAATCTATCCAATAATTTAAAATCTCTTTTTTATTTCCTACTTTTTGATTCTTAGCATTTAAATAAGAAATTTTAGCATCCTCTAACTCATAAAGATTTGATAATCCAACCTCATATTTTTTAAGTGTTGAATCATATAATTTTTCATAATTATCTACTGACAATTCTATTAAACTAGATTTTTCATCAATCTTTGAAAGGTTTAATAAAGCAACTTCTACTTCTTTCACTGCTTGTCTTAAATTATTTGAAAACACAACCTTTTGATTTTCTATCTGATCAGAGGCAAAAGTTTCATTTGCTTTTATTCTTCCATTATCAAATATTGGCAAGTTAATACTTAATGGTCCAACACTCCAAGTTGTTCCATTTTTAGAAAACCCTGCTGATGCAACATAGTTTGAAGATATATTCCCATTAATTGAAATACTGGGTAGTCTTTGTTTATTTGCTAAAGATAAATTATCATAAAGTGCCTGTAAGTTTTTCTTTGCTGAATACACATCAGGTCTTTGTTCAATCAAATCACCAGGAACCATTTTAGGAATCTTAAAATCTAATCTAATTGGAGTTTTTTGATTGAGCATTTTCTTTAACTCATCCTCTTTTATATCTGTTAAAGCAACCAATCCTTTAATTTCGGATTCACATTCTGTTTCCTTGTTTACCAAACTTGTTTTAGCTTGTGATATTCTAGCTTCTGCCAAATACTCAGAACTCTTACTTTCTAATCCAACTTTTACATTCAATTTGGTGATTTCTTGTTGTTTAATTCTGGATGAATAATCTTCATTCAAATTATCTAATATCTCTTTACATAATTTATAAGAAAAATATGACTTTGCTGCTGATGCTGCCACTAAAGTTTGAGCATCATGCCATTGGGCTTTTGCTCCTTGCAGCTTTTTCTGATTCATTTTCTTTTCGGTGCCAAATTTATTAAATAAATCTAATTCCCAACTTGTTTGTAACCCAATAGAAGCTGAATTAGAAATATCGCCACTCATAGATGAAGATCTATTCATTGAACCACCCAACCCAATTCTTGGTAAATCATTTGCTCTATTTAAACCTAAATTAAATTCATAACTTTTGATATTTAAAACCGCTGAAGATATGGTTGGGCTATTTATTTGAGCTTGTGCAATAATTTTCATCAATACTGGATCTTCAAATTGTGACCACCAATTATTTAATGAAGACATTTTTTCTTCTTTGAGTACATCTTCATTTGAAAATTTTGACTTCAACCCAATATCAGATTCAGGCATAAGAGCATCAAAAGATGCACAGCCTCCTAACATCATGGCTGATAATACAACTATATATCTACTCTTAAACTTTATTTTCATATAAACCTTTTTCTGCGTTAATTACCGTTGTCGCATAACTAATTACTTTATTTTTCCAGACATCTAATGCCTCATCATCTTTTATTAGATTTGGAGATATTTTTTCTATCACACGAATATTTGAAAAAACATAAAATACCAAGCCCTTAATTGAAAATATTAACCTGTGGGCATCTCCATCATTTATTTGGGGGATTTCTTTTTTAATAACATATAACAGAGCTTTATAATAAGGCAATACCTCATTGTTAAAATTTTCATCCCAAAATTCTGTTGGTTCTATCATTTCTCTCATATGTAGGTTTAAACATAATTGAATCTTGTCATCACCTTTTAATAAATCAAACATTCCTTCAAACACACCCAATAAAGATTTTTCTAAATCTTGTTGATTATGGAATAAACTTATTTTCTCTTTTACTGGAGACATAGGCTCTAGGTAAGCTGCCTTATAAAGACCAGCCTTATCTCCAAAATAATATTTAATCGCACTTAAATTAACTTTTGCTTTTTCAGCTATTTGCCTTGTTGAAGTTCTGTAAAAACCTTGCTCTGAAAATAATTTTAAACTTACATTTAGTATTAAATCTCGTGTATTTTTATCACCCATAAATCCCCCAATAACCCACTGAATAAATATTGAAACAAAATTCAATCAATCGTTTGATTTATAAATAGCAATAATATTTTAAAAGTCAAAATATTAACTTTAATTTGAATTATTAAAAAAATATATTATATTAAAAATCATGAAGTTTCTAACTCAACCTAATGCCCACACCAGGGAGTTTCTGAGCTTTTGTAATCAAGCTGAGATGGAGATAGTTGCGAAATTTTTTAAAAAGCCAACCCTCACAGATAAAATAAAAAACTATCTTTTTAAAAAACCAGATTATTATTCATATCAAATAGAACACGACTACTGCTGTTGGTTTGGATTAGAGGTTGCTGCAAGAAATAATAATCTTGAACTGATGGACTTTATTGTTAAAAGTGGACACTTCCAATACTATCTTTCTTCTGAATGGACTAAAGCTATTAACTTCACTTATAACCTATTTGAACCATATCCAATTATTAAACTAGTTACAGATAATCTAGTAAGAGATAAAAATTACTTCATTCATATTGCTAAAAACATGGATTACAAAGGACCTATATTTCAATACAAAGAAATAAAGCCAATGTTTATTGATGACCCGCTGTTGGCTACCATTGAAAACTTTAATTTAGAATTGTTTAGCTATTTATTAAAAAATACTCACATCAAAGAATCTATTGTAATTGAAGATTATCTCATTAAATTTTTAAGAAAACTAGACGATAAAAATAGAAATATTTTTGATTCAATACCCAATATTCAAAATGTAATTGGAGAGAAATTAGAATATTCAATATTAGAAGTGGTTTTTGCTAAAAATGATTATGCTAAAGACTTTATATTAAAAAACTACACTATAAGTGAAGCTATTTTTTCTAATTTACAAAAATACAAATACTCTGAAAAGGAAAAAGAATATCTTAATGAATTCCTTCAAGAATTTAAATATTTAGATATGTCACAAAAATTGGACTCCAAAGAGAAAAAAACAGACAAGAAGAGAATAAAGATTTGATTACCTTCAGTTTTCGCTTATAATTAAAGGAACAGTAAGGGTGAAAATATGAATGAAAAAATTAAATACTTAGTTGAAAAATCCAACGCAACTTATCTTCTTGAAAAAGATGGTAGTCTTCCTCCTGAAATTAAAAAATTTACAGAATTGGTAATTCAAGAATGTTGTCAAAAAATTAAAGACAGCGATGCCACCTGTAAAGATGAATGGGATTATGCTGAACGTGACTTAATTGGTCAGATTAAAGAACATTTCGGAATGGAAGATAAACCAAAAAATTCCCCAAATAAAAACAAACCATAAAATAAAAGCACCGAAAGTTGCTTTTTAAATTCTTACAGCTTTGGCTTAAACACATAAACCTCTTCAGAACGATTTGGAAGGGTTTCTTTCATTTTCTTAAATAGCTTTCTCGCTTCTTGCTCTTTTATATATAAAGAATAATCTACTTCCATATCTTTATTCATGTCTTTTTTTGCTTTTTTAACTTCACTTGAAAGTGTTGTTAGTTTGTCTTTTGTTGGATTGTAAATATACCAACGCTTTTTTGTTTCAAAGTACACATAGTCATACTCTTGGAAACCATTTTCCTCTTTGTATTTATCAAAAGAATAAAACTCATTTCCTTGAGAATCTTCTCCACGATCTCTACCGTAGAAAACTGTCACATTATTCTCAGGATTATCATATGAATGATTACTTCCTTCAGATGGGACAACTGACTTCTTAAGGGATGAAATATCTCCAAATGAAAGTAGCTCTTTAACTTTTTCTGGCTCTTGATAGTGAATTAAAAGAATGGCACCATTGTTGGCTGGATATCCATCCCAATGACAGTAAGAAGATTTCACTTTACCATCTTTACCTACAAATGCTATTGAACTTCTGGTAGCCATCTTTTATCCTTTTAAGCAAATGCTGTTTCAGAATTGTTTTCATCATCAGCGACTTCTTGAGCATATTTCAAAAAGCTACTCATCAAGCCAACTTCTGAGATAAAGCCCTCCATAATAGCCAGCTTGGATTGGTCGTTCCAACCTTGTTGTTGGCTAAGAATCTCCCATTTTTGGGAAGGAGTCATATTTTGATTTGAAGGATTCATTATTTACTCCAATTAAGAAATTTGTCCAAGCATGATAAGAAGATCAGCACATTCACGAGTGTTCATATTTTCATACCCCTTCATCTCTGACTCATCAGAGGCAAGTTCAAAAGCACGAACAGGAACCTTCACACCAAGACGTGAAAGTTGGAAAAGTTCCATTTTTACACTATTAGCAAAACTCATTTTTTTACTCCAAGTTAATCTGTTTTGATGAAGTTATTATACCACGAAGATTGTCTCTGTACAAGCTTTATTCATAGAAAAAACTGATTAAAAATCAAAAATTGACAGCTAAGATTAAACCATTACAATTTAAAAAAATCTAATGAAACTATTAAAATTAATAATAAAGGAAATACTAACTACTGAAATAATGATAATTTTATTGACAGTTTTGGTACTATTTTTTTTAGGCACCTTTGGTTTTTGAAAATCTATTTATACAACTTAATGAAAATCCGATTTTTTATTCAAAACAATGATTTTACATATAAAAAATAGAATAAGAATAAATATTTATTGATTTTATAGTATAATATCAACAAACAACTTTACATTAAATTATGAGTGAAATCAGAAAAATTCAAGATGATGGCAGGATCTTTATTGATATGCCAAATGATGAAAGCAACCCATGTCTTGGTTGTGGGGTTTGTTGCACCCATTTCAGAATTTCTTTTTACTTTGGTGAATTAGATAGTCAGCCTATGGGATTTGTTCCTAGTGAAAAAACCTCTAAAATCAATGACTTTTTTGCTTGTATGCAAGGAACTGAAACTGGTGGAAGATGTGTAGCACTCCTGGGAACTCCAGGTGAAAATATTTCTTGTGCTATTTACAGCAATAGACCAACTCCTTGTCGTGAATTTCCTGTATTTATGGATGACGGAAGTCCAAATCCAAAATGCAATGAACTTCGTGCTAAAGCTGGCATCCCGCTTATTAAGGCATTAAAGTCCAAACAGATGTAATTTGGATTCTAATATTTTTAATACATTTTCTTCCCAAAACATAACACCAGGAATTCTTGAACCATCTTTATTGATAGGATTACCCCATTTGTCATAAATTTGGTTTTTTTCAAAACCTTCAGGCACAATAAAATCACTTATTTTACAAGCCATTCTTACTTCTTCAACAGAAATATCAGTTTTTTCACACAACCAATGATGTTCATGGCAAACACTAGCACCATTACTTAAATAATAGCCACCATCTTTCCATAGTTTCCTATCTAAAATATGGTGGGCATCTTCTGACTTTTTTGAACAAAAAACACAAACACCCTTATCTCTTTTAAAGACAAGTGTTTTAAATTGTTCTCTAGTTAAAAGTTTTTCTTTCATTTTTGATTTTTGTGTTATAATTCAATAAATTATAGCACTCATTATAAAAAGACTCAATAAATATGAATTTCATTATTATAAAATATTTAATTACATCATTCTTGGTTGTTTTCATATCTGAAATTGCCAAAAGAAGTGATAAAATTGGAGGTTTGATTGCATCATTACCTATAGTGACTATTTTAACTATGATATGGCTCTATGTTGAAAACCAACCCACAGAAAAAATAGCAAATCATGCCTATTATACCTTTTGGTATGTTATTCCAACACTCCCTATGTTTTTAATCTTTCCTTGGTTAATTAGTAAATTTTCTTTTGTAGTTTCGCTTGGCTTTTCTATATTAATTACAGTAATTTGTTTTGTTTTTTTTGCTTGGGTATTAAAATTTTTTGGGATTAATTTAATTTAAGTTTATGAAAATAATACCTGTTATTCATCATGTAGACTCAAGTCTTACCCTAGAACAAGCAAAAATTATTGCTGAAAGTAAAGCATATGGAATTTTTCTAATTTCCATGACTGGAGATAATCAAGATCTACCAATGTTGGCTAAAGTTATTAAAGCTAAGCATCCGACCTTAAAAATAGGAACTAATCTTTTAGGAAATACTGCTTTAGAAACAGTAAAAACAAATTTAGACTTTGAATTAGATATGTCTTGGAGTGATGAACCAATTATTCATGGGGACAAAATATCCCCAGAAGCATATGAAATTTCTAATTTAGTTAAAAATAAACACTTATTCTTTAATTCAGTTGCTTTCAAATATCAAAAAGAAGACCCAAATCCAAAACAAGCAACTATTAACTCATATAATCTTGGTTTTATTCCAACTACTTCAGGACAAGCAACAGGTAAAGCAGCAGATATGGGAAAAATATCTAACATGGCTAGTGTATTAGAGCAAAGAACTTTGGGTATAGCTTCTGGATTAACACCTCAAAATGTTGGTGAATATATTCCTTATATTGAATATGGTTTGGTATCCACTGGTATTTCTAAAAACTTTCACGAAATTGAACCTACACTTTTGAAACAAATTATTGAAAACTCAAATGGCTAATGTTTCAACTCAATTTTTCCAAACCAATATTGATGGATTTAATATCCCATTATTAAATATACTTCTTAGCAACAAGCAAATTATTAGCATTCCATCTCAAATTGGTTGTAACAATGAATGTTCATTTTGTATATCAAAAAATCAGCGGCTCATCAGAAACTTAAAAACGGATGAGTTTTTGTCTCTTATCAATTCAGTTCCAATAACCTCTAGTAATGTAGAGCTTTCTTTTACAGGAGAAGGAGAACCTCTTCATAATCTTAAGAACATCAACCAGGTAATTAACCAAGTTAAATTTTCTTCATTAAAGATTGCCTTTTCTGGTTTAGGTAGTCATCTCATTTCTCAAATTAACACCAACATACCAACCACTCTACAATTCTCATTACATCAAGCTAACCAAAGCAAAAGGAATAAATTGATTCCTAAAAGTGACAGCTTGGAATCTATTAAAAATAACCTCTTGAAGTATCAAAATAATTTTGAAAAAATCAACATTAATTACGTTGTAGTACCAGGTGAAAATAATTCTACTGATGATTTATTAATGCTAGAAAAATTTGTTGATGGCACAAACTGGAATATTCTCTTTAATCCACTTCTTACTGAAACAGAAATGGTAGCACCACAAATTCAAGATTCTAATTTACATAAAGTAAAGTTTTATAAAAAAATTGCTCAATCAATAACGGATAATCATATTTATAGTAATCTCACCTATAGTTAAGTTAACTTATCTATTTTTTAGAAGAAAAAAGTTCCTTAAATAGTTAATATTTGTTATATATGTTATTAAATACGTTGCTATACTTTCAATTCATTTATAAGAAAGGATAATAACATATGAATAGTATTTTTTTACAATTAGCTTATCAGGCACATCTCTTTAAAGACATACCTCATCCATATGAAGAAGTAGAAAAATTTGGTGAGCTTATTATAAGAGAATGCTTTTTATCTATTAAAAAAGACATGACCAAATCTGCTTTAGATAAATCACATATTGAATTTGAAGTTTATGCGCAAGAAAGACTAGCTAAAATATTAGTAGAACATTTTAAATTGGAAGATCCAATAGCTACTTCTGATGAAAATAACACCATTAAAAAATGGGATGGATTTAGTTGTGGAATTATGAAAATGTGATTGGGGCATTAAAATGAACAAAAAAATTTTAGAACTTGCAAAGAAAGCAAATATTCCAAAATGTTACCTAGAAAAAGGAACAGAATTATGTATTTCTCCTCAGTTAGAAAAATTTGCATAATTGATTACTCAAGAATCTGCTAAAGAAATGAATAGTATGTTAAAACTTACCATTGATAATCTTAATTCTTTAATAGATGAAATTGATAATGCTGCTAATAGATAAACAAAGAAATTTATTCTACTAATTTTAATTCAACATTTTCTATTATTATTTTAGTAGTTTTAATCCAATCATAACTGAATTCGCTGAAATAATTTACAAAATATATATCACAAAAATCTGTTTTATAAATTGTAATTACTCCCATATCTTTCAAGGAATTAATGCTTTTTATAAGCTGAGCTTGTTCAACACCTATTTTTTTTGATAATTTTTCAATTGAAAATATTAGCCCTCTATTTTTTCCATCGTTAGATACTAACAATTTATATAAAGATATAGTCTCTTCATCTAAAATTTTTTCTTTTATTTTTTTATATTCTGATGGGCTAAGTCCTTCAAAATCTAAAGAGGAAAAATTATTATCATTATTATTTGTTTTTTCTTTAAAATTTCTAATAGAATCTAAAGATATTCTTCTATGTCCACCTATAGTCTTCCAGGCAATTAGAATTTCTTGTTCTACCATATTTTGAACAGTTCCTACTGATACTCCTAAAATTTTAGCTGCTTGTGTAGTTCCACAATAATTTTTATTTTTCATTTTACATAACCCTCCATTGATTTATTTTACTTTAATTTAAATTACAAATTCAATAACAAATTTTGACTACTAAATATTTAAAAAACAGTTAAATATACACAAATAATAACTATTTTTAATTGATTAATAAACTATTATCGGAAGATAATTCCGACAATAGTTTAGGCTAATTTTAACTTTAAAAAAAAGAAATATAAATACCATATTTATGGGGGTATAGTAAAATTAACAATTCTTAACATTCAAAAACAATTCTTTACATTCTTTCTTTAATACCAAACCTCTAATCAAAACTTGCAAACTGAATTATTTTTTATAGTATATTCAAAACAATAACTATAAGAGGAATAATTATGAGCTTATTAAATGTATTTGGAGTGTCTTCAAGCGCATTAACAGCACAAAGCCAAAGACTTAGTGCTACTGCTTCTAACATCGCTAATGCTGACAGTATTTCAGGTAAAGATGGTAAAGCATACAAAGCAAAACAAGTTTACTTTCAACCAGTTCAAATGGGGCAAGATGCCAATGCTAATCAAGGTGTTCAAGTTAGTCATATAGTAGAGTCAGATGCTCCCCCAAGATTAGAATATGACCCTAACAGCCCATTCGCTAATGAAAAGGGATTTGTTGAAAAGTCTAATGTAAATACAATTGCTGAAATGACTAATATGATTTCTGCCCAACGCTCTTATGAACAAAACGTTGATGTAATGCAAAAAGCTCAGCAAATGCTTTTAAAATCTTTGGAAATTGGAAAATAAATTTAATTTTCTTTTTTACATTAAGCCTACGAAAGTACGCTTTTTACATTGCTCCACGCATTTCCCATTTATTATTATTGGTTTTTTCTAGCCATAATGAATGAGTTCTTCCAAGCTGTTTTGTTACATCTATCCACTTAGTGGTTGAACCAATATTCTGACTACTAGCTTGGTTATTAAAAAGCTCAGTTACTTCTTTATCTGTGAAAATCTTTGGTTGGCCACCCATTAAAGTTGTAGCCAATAACGCTGCTGTCATCTCTGTTATCATAACTTATCCTAATAATGGTCTTTCCCAATCAATATTGGTTTTTATAACCTTACCAGGAATACCACCAATTACAACACCACCTTCATTAAATGGCTTAGCGACAACAGAACGTATACTCACTACAGAATCTTTTTTAATATGGGCTCCCTTAAGGATTGTGCTGTGAGCACCAATCCAAACATGGTCTTCAATCACAATATCTTTTGCTTTATTTAATCTTTCTCTACTTTCCCTATCTACAATAGCATGAGAATCTGTGGATCTAAATTCTAATCCCCAAGCTAACATACAATCTTCACCGATCTTAATAGTAGTTCCTTCACCACAAATGAAAGAACCACCGCCCATTGTTGTTTTATTTCCAATTAATATTTTGTTATTAGGAACAATTTTTAATATGGCTGTAAATGTTAAGTTTGTATTGGAACCAATTTCAACTACATTATTATCGCTACCAAAGTTAATAATAATATTATTTAAAATTGCATTTTTACCAATTCTCACAATATTGTTTTTGCCATTATTATTAACAACAAGCCCTTTATTTACAAACTTAACTGTAGACTTATCTTCAAATACCAAGCAACCACTATCACCATTTACTTTCAATTCTTCAAACATTTATATCTCCAAAATAAGACTTTGTTTTATTTTATATTTCAAAAAAGGTCAAGTTATGGCAATAACTAGTTAATTTTAGTTAACATTTTGCGGAAAAAACTTCCCCATTTTAACTATTTTTTTGGGATTTACTCAATAGTCTATCCCATATAATATCGTTTATTCTAAATGGACACAAAATGGAAACTAATTTATACACTAAATCAAACAAAATAAGAGAAGCATCTCTTAACTGTCTCAAAGAAATTATCCTATTATCATTAGGATTTTTCTTGGTTTTATTTCTATTTTCTACAGTCGTTCATTATAGGAAAGGACTTTTCCCCTTATTAGAGCAAACATTTTTTGTTTTGTCTTTAGGAATTGGTTTTTGGGGATCATTCACCGTTGGTATTTTCTCAGGCATTCTTAGTTCTTGGTTTGCTTCTATTTATCTTTTTATTAAAAAGCTAGAAAGTACCGAACCCTATTTAAATTCTGATAAACATAAAAATATCTCTTTAACTTTATTAGCTATCAGTTTATTAGTATTTTTTATAAATTTTTTCTCTATTTTTTATTTTATCCCTAATGAAGCAGAAGATAGAAACACCTATCATTTCTTTTCTATTGGTGGATATGTTTGCTTTCTTTTACCAATATTAGGACTTATTTTTTCTTGTATTAAAAAAGGTACAGAAGAACCAGAGGATTTAAAACAATTATTCAACAGCTATTAATCAAGGAGAAAAAATGGAACACTTAGAAGATAATATTCAAAAATCTTATACAAAAATTATTATTATTATTTTAGGGCTAGCTATTATCAGCTCTGCTTTATTGTTAATTTTTTATAACTTTTATCAAATATATTCTAAAATGGCAGAAAAAGAACTACTAACCATGAGTTCTAATATTAATTTAATTATTCAGCCAGGTTATGAAATTGAAATAAATAAAAAACCAGTGGTTGTTTTTGGTTCTGATGATTGCGAAAGCAAAGATGTGAGTCCGCTTTTCACATTACAAGAAAATCCTACAGGACAGTGTATTAAAATAACTAAAGATACTTTAAATGTAATGGCATATCTTATTTTAAATCGTCAAATTATCATAGAACAGTGGAAGGTGGTTAGGACTATTACTCCTGAAGGTAATGTTGTTATTTCTTTAAAACGACCAAATGGTGAGGCTGTTATTCCATTTAATAGAATAGAGAAATTAATCAACGAAAGGATTTAATATGATTAAAAATGGAAAACTTGGATTTTGTTTAAAATTTTTCCTTTTAGGGGGTCTTTTAGCCACTTCAATTTATTTTGGAATTGAGTCATCAATTAATACAAACTACCCACCAATCAATATTCCTGCGGGATATGTCTTAGAAATAGATAATAAGCCTTCATCTGTATTTGGGGAACAGGAATGTAATAATAACTTAGGATTGCTTTATTCTTCTATTAACTCAAACTCTACTAAAGATTGTATTACAATATCAGCAAATACAAGCCAAGTTAAGGCCTACATGATTATTAATCGTGAAGTAGTTGAAGAATCTTGGACTGTTGAACAAAAAAACGATAATGGCAATAGAAGCATTACTTTAAAAAGACCTAATGGTGACATCATAAAACCATTTCAATTTAATAAAATGTGAATGTTACAAATTTAATTTATTTTTGACATTTATATTCTATCTTATAAACAGAATTAATATATAATCATATATTAATAATATGAAAGAGTTTTAATGAAAAAAATTACAAATAAAAATATCTTCTTAATGTTGGCGGGACTTATTGCTCTTCTTACACTTGTGGTTATCACTTTAAATGTTGCCTATTTAGAAACAAGATTTAAATTATTGGATGAATCCTCTACCACATTAATATTTTCACCAGGATACAAGGTTGAAATAGATAATAAACCAATAGCTATTTTTGGAGAAGATGTTTGTGAAAATACACAGCACAATTTAATCTTTTCTGAGGCTGAAAAACCACATTTTGAATGTATTAGAATTCGTAGTGGTGTCAAAAATGTTTTGGTTCATCTTGTCTTAGATAAAAATGTAATTACTGAGCAATGGGAAGTTCACAGAGACTATTCTCTTGAAGGGGTTTTGATTCTTTCTCTTAAAAGACCAAATGGTGAATATGTTAAACCTTTTAATAAATTAGAAAAGAACATCACCAATGATGCCTAATGGCAATTAAAAATATATCACAGAAATTATATTTTGTTTTTTGATCTATTTGTATTTTGATTTGCTAAATTTTTTTGAAGATTTTCTGCTAATACAACAGAATTCATAAAATCAAAAATGCCTGTTTTGGGTGGTCTTACTTCTTTAAACACTTCCACACTTAATAGATTTCTAGCAATTGATAAGAAATTTTCACATTGGTCTTTTGATACCAAATTTTGCTCAAGCAACTCTATTATTTTTACAGTCTTATCTTTATACCAATTGAAATCTTTTGTGTTTGGCTTTGTTGGATGTTCTTTTTTTTCTTCCAGCTCTACATATAATTCGTAATATGGATTTCTTTCTAATTTTTCTTCTAGATCTTTAAATTTTCTAACAATATGAAATGCCTTATTCGCACCCTTCATATTTCCAAAATGAATATATAAATCACAAAACTTTTCTACCTCTGGTCTTATTTTTTCTAATTTTCTTTCATCTTCAGCAATTTCTATAATTAGTTTATCTGAAAATTCTCCAACAAATTTCTTAAAATTTTTTGCTAAAAGCATGGTGGCAATGGCTTTGTTTTCTGGATTGTCTTTACTGAAGAAAGAAACACGTAAACGACCATCTAAATTAAAAATTGAAGCTTTTTGTGCTATATTCAACAATTCTAGATGATTAGATTTTATTTTGTGGATATTATTAGTAACCCAACCCAAAAAGTTTTCTTTTCTCTTTTCTTCACTTAAATATTGAAATGTCTCTACTTCCGTAATAGCTAAATCAATAAACTTTTGATTTTCCCTATTTTCTTTATTTAATCTTCCGAAATAATAAGGCTTTTTTGTTAATAATGCTTCAACAAATTTTTCATCACTTTCAAATCTTTTAATCATGTCATCATCAATTTTAATGTTAGCATTAATGGACATGGTTTTAAGTATATCCTCTTTTTTATTTAAATCTAACTTGAGTAAATCATAAAAATGATGGTTGTGTGTTTTTTGAAACAACAATGTTAGTCTTTCGTCAGATTTTAAGAAGTATTCTGCCACCTTAGGAAAATCTTTTTTAAACTCTTCAGTCAATATGAAATCACAGGCTGTATCATTTCCATACCAACTATTAACTTTTGTTATGTTTAACAATTTTTCCCATAATAAAAAATCTTCACCGTATTTTTTTAATTTATTACCCCAATCACAATCTTTATACCATTGAGCAAATGAACATATATCATCTCTATATTCTATAGGTTGATAGTTCTCCCATAAAGCAAGAACAATCTCTACATCTGAATCAATCAACTCTTGTGGTGGACACACAGATATTTGATTGTTTTTTAAAATATTCAATAACTCTTTTTTATAATCAATCATTTTATTCTTTCTTTTATTTATTATAACAAAACTTTTGCTACAATAAAATATACAAGGATTTAATATGAAAAACTCTACCATTAATTATTATAATTTAAATGCACAAAAATATTTTGACTCAACTTTTGATAAACAAGCGATTAGTCTGTTAGAAAATTTCTGTAATGATTTACCTAAAAACTCAACCATATTAGATGTTGGTTGTGGTTCAGGTAGAGACAGTCTTTATTTTTTACAGCAAGGATTTAAAGTTATTGCTATTGATGCCTCAGCAGATTTAGCACAATTGGCAAGTCAAAAAATAGGACAAGAAGTGATAGTCACTAAAGTTCAAGATTTAAACATTCAACATAAAGTTGATGCTGTTTGGGCTATGGCATCTTTACTTCATATTCCAAAAAATGAATTTCCTCTAGCGATTGAAAAATGCTTAAATGCTTTAAAACCTAACCAACCAAGTCAATTTATGTGTAGTCTCAAATTGGGTGAAGGACAATCATACGATGAAAATGGTAGATTCTTTAGTTACTATCAACCAGATGAACTTAAAGATATTTTAACCACAACTGGTTGCTTTGAAAATCTTACTATCACTGTTACAGGTGATAGTTTAGGTAGAGACACTCAATGGATTAATGCCCTCGGAACAGTCAATATTCAGTTAAAAAATATTCTTAAAAAATCAAAAAAACCTTAATTAAAACAACAAGTTGGGTTATAATAAACACCTATTCAAGGAGTTCAAATGACACATATTATTTTCCCAATTGGTGATTGGTCTTGTGATGGACACTCTTGCTATGCTGATTTCTTAGTTAAATCAGACAAGCCTCTTTCTGAAGTTCGGAGGGCTCATCTCAAAGAAAATGATTTCATTGGAAGTCTTTGTGAAGACTATCGTGATAATAAAATTGAAGTTTATAGTCTTTATGAATTTCTTATTAAATATGTTTCCAAAACAGAAGCACAAGAGAAAATTAAAGCTTTGATTGATGGGGGCATTGAACTTACTGATGATGTATTGGAACTGAAAGAATATTCCTCTCGTTTTCAAGATACAGAAGTTGATTATCAAGTTAAACTTTCTTTTGAGGAAAATGAGGACTGCCAATCTCTTGTTATTGAAGACCCAAAACATATGCTTGATGTTTGGTTGATTTGCCTTAATACTATTGACCCATCCCTTAATCTCACCCAAGCGTCTGAAGCAATGTCACAATATTTTATTAAATATAAAGGCTACCCAGCAAAACCTGAAGGAAATATTAACTTTTATGGTTTTAATGAACAAAACCAACACCTTCAAACACCAGGATACGGAATTTGGGATGACCATTCAGGTGAGTTTTTCCACGACGTAAACTAACTCCTTTAAAAGTAACTAAAAATAAATTCAAATTCATTATGGATTGATCTTGAGTATAAAAATGATAAAATTATAAATAATTTAATTTGGAAAATAATATGACACCGATGGAAATGCTTAAGAATCAATTTGATGAATTTAAGATAATAGCAAAAAATTATAGAGAAATTACACTAAATAAATCTGAACCAAAGGATTTTAGTGTATTTTATGATAGTGATATTGTTTATGTTGAGAATAAAGGTGTTAAATCAGACTTTATAAAACTCTTTAAAATTAAATTTAATAAAGAAAATCAGTATAGTATTGGATTTGAATTTAAATACATAGATTTAAAAAAAGAAGATTATAAAGTTAGGGTTTCTTTAAAGCAAGGTGAAGAAAATTATTTTATTAATAATTATTTAAACATTGAAGAATTTAGAGATAAATTTAAATCTTTAATTATTAAATTAAATGATAATAAAAATTTAGAAAATAAAGACCTTATAGAAATTATTAAACAAGAATTTGAATTAATTCCAAAATCTCATTTAAAGAAGAAATACAAACCTAAATAATTAGATGTAAAAATGCCTCAAAATATGAATTTTTGTATTTCTATTTCTATTAATAAAACTTAACAGGCTAACGATTTACTGTATTTTCTTCTTTACTCTTATGCTTTGCCATAAAAACAATTGAACCAACAAAAGAAAGCCCAATTACTGCAACTAGAATTTCTTTAAGCATTGGAACTTGATCAGCAAAATCAAGAATCACAGGTGAAAAAGTTGCCAGTGTGTGAAAAGCACCAGCTCCAAAAGTCACCAATACAATAATGTAAGCAAACATTTTTTGATAAATATTCATATGCTTTTCCTTTCATATATTTTTATGATAACAGATTATCACCTAAAAAGAATAAGAATAACCCTTATTTCTCTTTGAAAATTGAATCCAACCACCAATGTGGAAATTTTGGATCTTCGTATAATTCATGCTTGAAAATTAATCCACTCTCTATGTCTTCTTTCCACATTTTTACATGAACATTTAACCACTTCTTTCCTAAAGAATATCCATTATTACTTTGTATGCTTGAACCATACGATTCGTGGTTAAATAAGTCTATTTTAGATTGATCGGAATAATCACATAAGTGTTCCCAATCTTTAGAGAATATGCGATAGACTTCACACATTCTTTTGAATTTGCCAGTGAGTCCACCGACTGAATGAATTAACTTACCTTTGTTGCGTTTAGCTGTGACATAGCATCCTCCTATAAAACATCACAATTTAATTAACCTCAAACTTGAGGCATTTGTCAACTTGTTCACCAGAAATAACTCCTTGTTGAACGAGAATCGCAAAAGTCTCTTGGAGCTTTTCAAATTTCATCTGATAAATTGTCTGAAGCCCAAGCAGAGCATTCATCATCTCATCCTCTGAAACTTGGCGACTATCACTAGCACTGTATACAGTTTGGATGTCGTCCACAATTCCCCAACAGTCCATAATTTGCTGCTCTAAATCAAAACGATCTACTTTTCCAAGGTCTGCCATAACTGTCTCCTAAGTTGAGAACCAATTATAACATGTTTTTTTTAGAAAAAATCAACTAAATCTTAAAAATTAAAAGCTTTTATTTTGAATTGAAAGCCTAAAGCACCATATAAGGTGGCACTTTCTGTTTTAACTTGAGGGACAAACAGTATGTTCAATCCAAAATTCTTATTCTCATATGTCATTACAGGCAACAAAACAGGAAATGGCTTTTTATCATATTTATTGTTTGGACCCATATAGCCATCCATAACACCACCAGCCAATCCTAGCTTAAATCCAAAAAAGTCCAAAGGTTGATATGCCACTGTAACATAGTTAGACTGATTATATTCACTGTTTTTAAATCTTCCAGCGGCTAATGACCAATCTTTGTCTATAGCATATTCTAAACCAAAGCCTGGATTGCTTTCATTAAAACCCATATTTCTTTCAAAATGTAAAGACACCATGCCAGGGGAAATCCACAACTTCTCTTTAAATGATTTTTCTTCTTGAATATTCATCTTTAATGAAGAGTTATTTTCTTTGGCTTCAACATCTTGGGCTAAAGCATTTAATGAATACAAGCCAAGTATGGTTGCCAATAAAAGTTTGTTTTTCATAATTAATCCTTTCAAAACATTGAACAGATTAATTTTTTATTTATGATTTTGTCAAATTATTGTTAGTTTAAGCACTTTTGTTGAAATTTATCTCTACAGATTTAGAGTCAAAAGCTTCTTCTACCAATTTTCTGTCACAATTTATTACATCTTTTAATCTATTGGCAGCCAACCTCTTTTGTTCAATATTTATAATTTCAGGATAATGATCATTATTATAGAAAGAACCTACAATTTGGGTTTTCGTAATTAATAAATTTCTAAACTTTTTAAATGTATTGTAATTAACACTTAGCTTGGACTTCCAAAACTTATCTATACCATATTGGAAACACAACCCTTTGATATTGTATAAAGCTCTACCCATAGTGATTGTCGGTATCTTGTGATACAAAGAAGATAATCCTGTGGTGCTATTGATAGTAATCAAACCTTTTGAGTGCTTTATTAATGTTGGTAAATGTAAATCATGCACATATAACACTCTATTTTCTAATTTAAATGAACCCATTAAATGCTTAATGAATTTAGAATAATTATGATAAGGAACATCTAATGGATGCTGCTTTATAATTAAAAAGTCTGTTCCATTGCTATTTTTAGCAAATGATCTCATTACATTATAAATAAATCTTTTATTGTTTCTAAACTTTGAATGATCTTTAATTTGGCTGTCATTATAAACTTGTAGAGCAACTAAAAAGTATTTTTTATCTAAATCTCTTTGAACATAATCTTCAATCCAAGATTCTTTTGTTTTATAAAACTTCTTCTTGAAATAAGACTTTGCCCAATAAAACATTGAACGGAAAAAATCTCCATCTTTATGGTGTTCGTAATATTTAAAATTAACTTTTCCTATTTCCATATAAAACCAATAATTCATTGCTCTTATAACCATATCTTTCATATCATGGAAATGTTTCACTTGAAGATCTTTTGTATGTTGAAACTCTTCATCATTGTAAGCTTTACTTACTTTAAAATCTTTTAACTCTTCTTCAATCTTTCCCATTAAAGGAGAGTTGGCATTTACACCATCTACTTCTAATGTGATAAAGTTAGGTCTGATATATCCTTCTTCAAATACAAATACTGCTACATTATTGGCTCTTGCTACTTCAATTGCCACTTTATGTAAAGGTCTGCAATCACCAAATAAAATAATACCGTCAATTCTATTTCTTTGAATAAACTCTTTGACATATTCTCCAAAATTTATCATTGGTTCTTTATAACTGAATACATTTTCAGAAAAACCCCTCATATAATATTCATCACCACCATTAAAATTAATCTTAAATGGTGTAGCACCTGCGGATTTATATTCTCTCATTAAATGTCTGAAAAAACCACCAATTGGACCTTGTAATAATAAAGGTCTTTTTAATTTTCTAATTAGCTCAACGCTTGAATTGTTCTTATACACAATTTAACCTTTCGTCTTAATTGGCTCATTAAGCCACTATTAAAACCAACTTCATTTTTTTTATGCTTTGAAATATGGTTTATTGCTGTTCCTACATTAGTAAATACCTTACTTTCTGGCAACATATATCTTGGGTATAAAACATAACAACCCAAAATCAACTCTTCCCTAGATAAATGTTTTCTTTTTCTAGGATATTCTTCTTTGTCTATGGTTAAACCATACCCACCATAAAAAGGCAATCCATATGTAAATACTTTTTTACCTCTTAATATAGCTTCTAACCCTGAAGTAGATGTAATTACATGCACTTCATCAGAAACATTGAAGCAATCTAGAATGTTCGCATTTTTCTCAATATGATAAATTACATTTGGATACAGCTTTTTTAGTTGTTCAATTTCTTTTTCTGGAGTCTCACCTTTTCTGTTGCCAGATAAAACATCTGGATGAGGCTTATAAATAATTAATGCATTTTCATTATTCTTACTTACTTCACTAAGTAATTGAAGGTTTGTCTTAATACTTCTAGCACCATACTTAATTGAAGCATCAGATTCAACTTGTCCAGGAACTAAAATAATTTTTTTATCTTTATATTCTGCTTTTAACTTTTCTAAATGATTACCAACAACACCAATATTATATTTTGTTATTTTTTTATTCAACAATAAATCAATGGTTTCTTTACCTTTTCTTATTTCATATTTAGTGAATCTTTCATTATTTAAAATATTCTCTAAATCAGATAAAGTAGATGGATTAAAATATATTCCACCATTATCTACAACAAGTGATATTGGTTCTTGAATATCTGAACCTAAACCTACAGATCTTACAAATCCATCTTCAACACAACATTGGTGATTTAAGTCTTTAATATCTTGGTAATTTTCTACTCCCCAAGTGGCAACCAATTCATCCTTATATTCTTTTATCTTTTTAGAACAAAATACAAACTTGGTTTTCTTGAAATTTAAAAATCTAGATAAACTGACCTTTTTCCAAAACTTAGTTTTATATAAAACAACTTCTCTGTTATTAAAATGTCTCTTTTGTAAACTTATGTATTCTAATAAATTTTCTAATCTACCAATTTCTCCAGTAAATGGATTGATATATTTGGTAAACTGGAACATCATAGCTATAAATATTTCTGCAACACTTCTTCTTTCCGTTCTTCTTTCTAATTTTTTAAAATCTGTGGTTATTCCCCAATTAGAATAAAATGGAACCCCAAAACAATAAACTTCTTTGTTTCTTAATAAGGCATCAAACCCAAGTTGTGATGTTACAACAAAAACTTTATCAAAATGTTCTAAAACTGATACACCGTTATATCTGTCATTGATAATGGTTATTTTGGATTTTTCTTCATTAGACAACTGATTATAAATATCTCTTAAATAACCCCTCTTCTTTCCAATTGAAACCTCTGGATGCTCTTTTATGTAAATCTCATGATTAGCACTTAATGATAGGGCATAAATGACCATTTCTTTAAAAGAATTTTCATTTCCTAAACCATATTCAATACTTTTATCACCATAAGTTTGGTCAACCAATAAAATCTTTCTTTTATTGCTTTTAGGAATAAAATTAATCGGGCAATCTATAGCATCATTGTATTTACTAATTTTGTATTTTTTAATTAATTCTAAACAAAGTTCATAATCATAAATTTCTTCATTGGTGGGGCGCCAATTAGAATTTAATAATGTTTCTACGTTTGATGGTTCTGTGGCATCATAATAAATACCACTATCTGAACTATAAAGACTAAAGCTATTTTCATCTAAAGAGAACGATCTAATTAAACCGTCCTCAAGTCTTAATAAAGGTACTTTTCTAGAAATAGATTCTTCTTCTGCCAATCTATTGGTTTCTTTACCTCTCCCCCATACAGCATAATATTTTGCTAGAGGCAGATAATCATGGTAGATCATATCTCCCAAAAATACTTTGATATATGGATTTTTTCTAATACCTTTACTTTTAACTATAATCATACTTATTTAAAACTTTAATATAACTGCCGCTCCTACAGCCACTTGGTAAATTAATTCTGTAATATCCTTTAACCATTGTGTATCTTTTAAATCCACTTTTGGCAAGACCATAATTTCATCACCTTTTGCTACTTGAACACTGCTACCAAAGATTCCAGTTTCGTGAACTCTCATAGCACCAGATGATTTTCTAACCAATATCTTACCTTTATCAGCATTTGCTAATAATCCACCAGCAGATTCAATATAATCGTTAACAGATAAGTTCTTTTGGAACATTAATGCTGTGGGCTGTAATACTTGACCACTCACACTGATTAAACTATTTTTACCAGCAATCTTAACTACATCACCGTCTTCCAAATATATTTGAGATAAGTCCGCTGAAGAATCTAAAATCACTTGACCTTTTGGTTCAACCTTCTTTGCTGAATCAATTAATTTTAAAAGCATATTTGTTTCTCTTTCTCTTAACTCAGCCATATTCTTTGTGCTAGAAGGGGTTCCTAAAATATTACTTTCCAACATTCTAATAGACTCTAAAATACTTTCTTTTTGTCTTTCTTGAACACTCTTTCTGAATAATTGAAGTGATGATAAATCAGTTCTGTCATTGAACTTTAATTGACCCATCAAATCTTTCATGGTCGCACCAATTGGAAGAACAATAGCCTTTCCAGATTCATGTTCACCCTCTACTTTAATAGATACAGTATTTAGTTTCTTATCTTGAATGATTGTGATTTCATCTTCATTTTCTAATTTGAAGTTTTCTTGTCTGGCTGTGGCAACATCATAAGAATATGTTTTGATATCTTTGCCATTTTTTCTAGTTACAAATACTTTATTTACACTACTCTCAGGCTGAGCATATCCAACAACATCACTCAGTTGAATGCTATTATTGAACTCAAATTCAAAGGCATTTCTGACATCACCGCTTACATACACCTTAGATTTTCTTGGTAGAATTTGAATAACATCTCCATCCATAAACTGAATAGGTTCCATTTTTCCACTTAAAATAAAATCATATAAATTGACTGTTTTTCTAACTTCATTTTGTCTTAAAATTGCGATTTCCAAGAAAGAGCCTCTGGTTGGATCTATACCACCAGCCTTGTCTATATAATAAAGCAAGCTATCAGAAGAAAGCCCTGCATAAAGACCAGGCTTTTTAGCAAAACCAGCAACATAAACTTTAACGGGCTGCTCATTATCTAATGTTACATAAGAATTTACATTTTTATAAACCTTCTTAATCTCTCCAGATACAAAAGCGTTTAATTTTGAGTTTTCTACTCCAACAACTTTTAATGGCCCTACCTCAGGTATAAAAATATTTCCTTGCTTATCTACGACTAATCTTAATTCTTCTTCAATAGCACCCCATAATTTAACAACAACTTTGTCTCCCATTGTTAATTTATAATTACCATTAAATCCTTGAATATTGTTTTGAGCAAAACTACCATTGAAAATCCACTCTCCAAATACTTTTGATTTTTGAATAGTTATTTTTTCTTGTTCTTGGTTAACCGCTGATTGGTTGGGTTGTTGACCATTAACACTAGGTTGTGGATTGTTAAAGCCAGGATCTTGTCTTGTTTTCATTCCAACAGTTCCATCTGAATTAACTGATGTTGGTTTGTTATGTGGATTTAATGTGTCTGTTTGAGCATATGCATTTCCAATCAATAATATTGATCCTAACATTAATACTTTTCTTAATTTGTTGTTCATAATTCTCTCCATTATTTATGTTCTTTTACGATGTCTTTAAGTAAGCTAACAATTCCATATACCATTAATAAAATAACAAAAGCATATAATATGTTTAACTTTTTATTTGGATATATTGGGTAATCTGGCAGCTGTGGTGTTGCTACCAATATTAATTGCTTTAATTTTCTTGTCGCTTCAATTTTTACTTTTTCATAAGTAATCAAAGCATTTTTATATTCTTCAGATCTTAACTCTAAGTCTGCTTCTAATAATTTATATTTATCTGTGTGATCGTTAATACCTGAATTACCTTTACCATCCACCCCCAACATTTTTGCTTTTTCCGTTTTAATTTGTGCTTCTAACTGTATAATAGTTTCTTTTAGCGTTATCATTTTGGGTGAATTCTCATGTAAAAATGTTTTCTTCGCATTGTATTCCGCTTCTGATTTAATTTTAGATTCTTCTAAAATCATAATCTTTTTACTAGCTTGTTCAGCTTCTGCTTTAGGTGTAAAGAACTTTGAAGTCTTTTGATAAGCAATTAAATTTTCTCTAGCAATATCTAATTTCCCTTTAATATTAGTTATCTCTTTATCAATAAATCTTAATTGTTCATCTGCTGCTTTGTGATTGTTATTATTCACAAACTCTTCTGATTTTTTCAAAATAAAATCCAATACTTCTTTTGAAAGTTTAGGATCAAATGTTTCTACAGAAACTTGTAATGTTCCAGTCTCGGGATTTAAAATTGGTTTCACTTTATCTCTATAATACTCTAGTGCCAATTCCTTTTTATCATAAAACCACAGTCTATATAATATATCTATTTGTGGACTGTTCCAATGATTTAAAATTTTAAACTTATCGTCAATGGCATTTAACATATCAGCAGATGATATATATTCTTTAATCAATAAAATGTCTTGTTGAGAGTTCCCAGCAATACCAGCAAATAATAAAGCCCCCATATTGCTTAATTCTCCAGCTCCATTGATATTTTGAACTGTGACACTTGAGTTAGACACATATCTTGGTTTTGCTATTATTAGTGTATAAAATGTGAAAAGCAAAAATGGTATTGCTACCGCCCATAAGAACAGTTTATTTTTTAACATCCCTTTTTTAATTGGTTCTCCAATTTTTTTAATCATTGTAATTTCCTTTTAAATACATTTCTATTGCCGCATTTATGTCTGTTGTATATTTCAACTTTCCATTATTAAGCAATATTGCTGACTTACAATTTGTTTTTAATGTGTTCATGTCATGTGAAACCATTAATACAGTTGCCTTTTCATAAATCTTCGCAAAAGCTTGTTGCGCTTTTTTTCTGAAATTAGCATCTCCAACTGCTGTAACTTCGTCTACCAAATAAACATCAAAATCAAAAGCAAGACTTAACCCAAATCCTAATCTTGATCTCATACCGCTTGAATACTGCTTAATGGGCATATCAAAAAAACCACCTAACTCTGCGAATTCTTCTACAAAATCTATTTTCTTTTGCACATCTTCTTTGTTGTCGCAATAGATACTACAAACAAAAAATGCATTTTGTCTACCTGTTAAGCTTGGTTGGAATCCACCTGATAATCCAATTGGCCAACTCATTGACCCTTTAGATGTTATTTTTCCTTTATTAGGATACTCCACTCCCCCAAGTAATCTAAAAAATGTAGACTTTCCAGCACCATTTGGTCCCAATACGGCAATGTTTTCTTTTGGTATATCAAATGTAATATTGTCCAAAATCATCTTCTTACCCCTTGGTGTGGGATAAAATTTTGTAACATTGTGTAAACTTACCAAACTTTCTTTCATTAACCCATCCTCAATCTATGTTCTTTAGCGACAAATGATGCTATTCCTAAAAATAACGTAACTAAACACCACATAAATAAATAAAAACTGTCTACATAATAACTATCGTAATTCTCAATAAATCCACTTCTCATTAAACCTATTGAATGAACCAATGGGTTTAATAATAAAAACTTTTGATACTCACCAGGTATTGTTGCTACTGAATACATAATAGCTGACAAGAAATACATAGGCTTTAAAATCACATTTAAAACCCATTTAGTTTCTTGCTTTATTGCTGATAGCACGGCAAAAAACATTCCTAATCCTACAGAAATTATCCATAAAGAAATAAAACCTATTAATACTAATCCTAAATCTACATATTTAACTGGATGTCCAACAAAATGTAAAAATATTAATATAGTAGGTAAGACTACCCAAAATATTATTCCTTCTAGTATTGCTCTAGAAATTACTGTATCTATAGGTTTTACTTTGTTATATATTAACAACCCTAAATTTGAACTAACCGCTCCCAATGATTGATTTAATGTGTCATTGAATAAATTCCAACCCACAACTCCAATTGTTAAAAATACAATGTAGTCTATTCCTGGCATCATTCTGTTCATGAATACACCAAAAATGGCTGTAAATACTGCTATTTGTGCAATTGGCTCTAAGAAAACCCATGCATAGCCAAGTTTTTTTTGACCGAACCTCGTCTTAGTCTCTCTATATATGAGAGCCTTTATCACACGCATCATTATCTGAAGTCTACTAATATATAAGTTATTCATAATCTAAAATCTGGATTTTTAACTTATATTAAAAAAATATTTTAGTCAACAAAAAATCTTGAAAAATCATTAAAATTGAAAAAATCCACAATATTGACAAAGTATCTTTTTTCAATCAATCTATTAGTTAACAAACTTTGACAATTAAAAATGAATTATAACTTTTCTCATAAAAATATTATCCAATCTGATGATGAGAAACTTTTGACGATTGTACTTCCTATAAGAGTAAGTGAAGATCGCAAAGACATCATAGATAGATTAGCATACTTAGAACACAATGGACCTTTGCCAAAAGAAATGCAAGTGCTTGTGATTGATGATGGCTCTCAAATGAGCATCAGTAAAGAAATTATGGATTTTTGCGAAACAAAGCAATACTCCTATTTAAGACTTGATACTCATCTTTTCCCAATCAGTATGGCTAGAGCTAGAAACGCAGCTGCTGTGTCCATTGAGACAAGATATGTGTTGTTCCAAGATGTAGACCTACTACCATATGAAGGCTTTTATCAAGATATGATGAAAGAAATTCATATATCAAAAATGAACGAAGTGGATGATGAGTTCATTATGTTTGGTGTTATTTATTTAACAAAAGATTCTACACAAGAGTTTTTTGATACTGCCCCAGCTTTGCGCAAACATAAATTTATTCAATATTTCTTAGAAAATCGTAAAGATAAGGTGGAAAAGTTTTCTACTGGAACTTCCGTGGTTGTATTTAATAGATACCATTATTTAATGCACGGGGGGCAATCTGAAGATTTTGAAAAATGGGGGTATGAAGACTTAGAGTTTATGTGTAGAATTGGAAGATCTAGAATGAAATTTCCAAGACCTAATGATTACCAATTAGACTATAAAGGCTTTTCTAATGTATATGAATATAAAGGCTGGAAGAGCATGTATAGATTATTTGGAGATATGACTTTCGCCAAAGGTATGATTATGTTCCACAGTTGGCACCCAGTTAATCATGATGGCGACTATAAATTAGGTTCACAAAAAAATAGATTACTGTTTGAACAAAAAATGAGAGATTATGTTGGGCTAGAAATAGAGCCAGCGCCATTACCTATGTATGAAAATGGTAGTACTCTTATTTTAAAATCAAATCCTTGGACTTTAAATAGACAAGTTCTTCCTTTATGGGGAAATATATCTTATGAAGATGGCGATTCTTTAGCCCTGGAAGACTTTAAATCACTTATATTAAATAATAGATTTTCTAGAGTGGTATTTTTTAACCCTTATGCCAATGAAAATATCTTAACTATTTATCAGTATTGCAGAAAATATAATATTCCTTATATTATTGTTGAGCGTGGAGCCTTAAGAGATTCTGTCTTTTTTGATCCAAACGGATTTAATGCTGACAGTATTAGCTATGATGCTAAATATTGGGATAAGCCACTTACACAAGAGAGATATTCTAATTTAATTAAATATATCTCAGATGAACGTGTAATGGATGACAGCCTGGAGCAACAATCTAAAAGACTAGGGGCTGATAAAACAAAACACAATTTACGTATTCCTCAAAATAAAAAGGTTCTGTTTGTTCCACTACAAAGACCATCGGATACTGTAATTAAATACTATTCAGGTCGTATTGTAAACTTTGATAACTTTACTAAATTGGTGGCTGATGTAACTGACAAAATTTCTTCCGAATGGGTTGTAGTTGTTAAGAGACACCCTTTGGAAGTTGAAACTCCAGAAATACCTGGAACCATAAATGCTGACAATGTTAATGTAAAAGACTTGCTTGATATCGCAGATAAAACACTTCTTATTAATTCTGGTGTTGGCTTATTATCATTATTGTGGGGTGTTGAAGTTCTTTATGCTGGACAAGCATTTTATGGACATGACAGTGTTGCTAAAAACTGTTCCACATTAGATGAAGTTGTTTCTAATCTTAATTGGAGACATGATAGTGAAAAAGTTAGCAGATTTTTAAGCTACCTTATTGATGAATTTTACTCTTTTGGTAAATTTACCACTAGAGTTGTTCCATTAGCCAACAAAGAAGGTTTGATTTCTGCTACTACTAACATTCAGTTCTATAAATTAAGATTGCCGTTTTATAAACAGATTACTGTTCCTTACAGAACTAGGGCTGAAATCTCTTCTGATTCTCCTTTGTTTGATAGATATAAAGGTAATGGCTCAAATATTAAGTTTGAAGATAAAAAAGGACATGTTCAAGTAAGGCAAAAAGGAACTTTTAAAGCTAAGTTTAGAAAACTTAAAAAGAACCCAACTGCTTTCTTTATTGACTCATCTAATCCTCTTCTTCATGGATTGGGCTATTTGATGAGTAAATTGAAAAATTGATTTATTTTTTATTAAATGTTACAATTTCAAAAATAAGGATTAAAATGGAACAAACTGTAGAAAAATTACATTATTCTTTTATCAGAACAGAGGCTGACGGAACGTTTACTTTATTTATTCAGACTCCTCAAGACATTATTGACCAAGATTTAGAGATGCTTTTGATGGACGATCAGAAGCTTCTTATTCGTAAACCAGGTAAAGATTATTTAACAGATCAACTTCCTACAGATTTGTTTTTTCATTTAAAGGATAAAAATACTGTAACTATTTTTACAGACCCTAACGGAAAACCTCTTTTCGCTCACCAATTTCCTCCTTTTGTAAGAGCCTCTTAATTTTTTATTTTTATTTGATATAATTTATTTATATGGTAAGTAAATTATATGAAAATTCGCATCATAACCAATTCAAATGAAACCTTAAAAGCAGTAAATGCTATATCTAACCTTGATTTAAGTCATGGGTTTAGTTTTGGTCCCGATAAAAATTGGGAGCTTGTGTCTGAAAATTCTTGGTTTACAAATATTCTTAAAAATTTAGATTCTAAGTTATCTAAGTTTTTCCCACTTCGTGAAAAAGAAAAATTAGTTGCTACTGAAATTGCCAATAGTGCTAAGAAATTAAATGATTATTTAGCTGTTCATAATAATGATACTGATTCCATAGATTATTTAAAGAACTCTTCTTTATTTATTCACTCAGATAGCTCATTTAACAAAATGATTCGTGAGTTTTCTTTTAAATACGCGAGATATGCTAACAAACTAAATCTTGATTATAGTGTATATAAAGATAGCTCTACATTTAAAAAGATATTGGCAGGTGTTCAATATATTTCTCCAGCAGCTTTTTTAGAAAGTAGAAAAATTGTGATGAATTCTTCTGTTTTCTCCAAAGATACAGACATTTCATCTGGATATAATTTTCTTACTGATTTATCAGATAAGCTTGGAACTCAAAAAATTGTAGATTTTACTTTCCTACACGAGTTTGCTCACATCACTCAAGACTTAAATACTACTGAGTTTGGTGTTAACTCTGATATTAAAATGCACAAAATAGTTAAAAACATTAACTCTTTGGCTTATGATGATTTTTATTTTAATAGTGTTAAAGCACAAATTGAAGATTCCATTACTCAGCACCATTTAACTAATAATATTGAACCTCCCAAGTTTTCTCCTTTGGATAGAGACTTCATAAGACAATTAGATACTGTTCAAAGAGAAATATATGCTGATGTTGGTGGTTTACTTCATATGCGTAATATAGCAATCAATGAGGGAACTTTTAATTTGAATGATTTCTCTCAATTCATAGACCAACTTATTCAAGCAAGACACTCAGAACATGAAGCTATTTTATCTTGCCATTCTGATAATATTGATAAATTTGATCATTTTACTGTTGAAGGCATAAAAGTTTTAAAAGAAAAATTATTAACTTTGGATGATAAACAAATATTGTCCCAAACTGATATTCATGATGCTTGCCAAGATTCACTAAGCATTGGACTTTCTAGAATAATGTTAACGGTGGCATCTGTTCATCCAGAATTAAACTCTCAAATTAAAAACTTATTTTATTTAGAAAGATCTAACTTTACTGCCTCTGATGGTAAAGAATATCCTAAAATTACATTAAACATTAATCAAGAAGATAATCCCGATACTTCTAAATATTTAAAAGGTATGGAACATTTAAAGAAAATTTCTGGTTCAGAATTTGTAGACAGATTAACCGATACTGTTCATACAACCTTTTCTCTTAAAGCTCCTGCTTGGGATGTAAGACAAATTACTTGGAAATCTGTTTTTGAAAATCCATCTTACGGTAATGATTTACAAGAGCTAAAGGACATACTTAATGTAAGTCATCAAAAAAATGACTTTAAAATTAACTCTACAGATGAAGTTTGTGCTTCTATTTCTAACTTAAGAAATAATTTTATTGCTCATAATTCTAAAAATAAAAATACTCCCTAACTGCTTTTATTGATTTATCTAAAAAAATTTGTATTGTATAGAAAAGATACAGGATTTTTTATGAAGCTTAAATTTTTCAAAAAGAAACAAAAAGGTTTTACACTAGTTGAAATACTATTAGTTGTAGGCTTTATTTCTCTGGCTTCAATCGCCATTTATGAAGTTTTCAATGCTGCTTCAACTACATCAAAAGCAAGAGATGAAATGTGGCAATTAGAAGAATTGGCAAATAAGATTAAAGCTAATTATAGTGTGGTTGCTGATTATACTGGTGTAACTCAAGCAACTGTGTTAGCTAATAATTATGCTCCCGTGAAAATGATTAACGGTGGTGCTTTGACCAACAGTTTTGGTGGTAACGTGTTGATTACTCCATCTACTATTGGTGGTGGAACTGCTAATAACTCTTTTATGATTACTTCCACAATTGTTCCAGGTAATGTCTGCCCTAAATTGGTTTCTTTAGGTTCTCAGTATTTCCATATGGTTCGTATTAATGGTATGATTATCAAGGATGTTAATACATTACAGATTAGCCCAACTAACTTAGCTGCTTGGTGTAATGCTGATACAGTTACTTTAGATTTCTTTGGTATGTAAAATATAATTTACAATATAAAAAGGAACCCGGTTGGTTCCTTTCTTTTATTTTTTGGCTTGGAAAAAAGCCTTGATTACATGTTTTGGTTCATTTGCTATTACTAGATTTTCTGTATTCGTTAGTCTACAACATTTTTCTATCAGTAATGAAGCAAATTTTTCAATTGCCTCTTCTTCTGTAAATCGTCCGTCTTTGAATGTCATAAAGCCTGCTTGCCGAGCATACTCTTGAATTGATTTGTTCATTATTTCCAACACCTTTCTTTAAAAACATATTTATTCTAAATATTTTCTCTTTCGTCAAGATTACTTGATTGCTTTTATCAAATAAAAAAGGCACCCTTTTGGATGCCTCTTGTAGTTAATTAAAACTCTTTTTATATTATTGCTTCACACACTTGAATGATACGATGCCATCACGCACATTGAAGTCAAAATTCTGGTTGTTCCTGGCGGCATTCATATGGGAAATTGCTTCTTTTGCTGCTTCGCAGGTTTCCTTACTAGAGAACTCTTGCATTATAACACCACTGTAGGCGATAGGCATACTATTGCGACTTGTGGCACCAGCTGACATAAGTTGTAGAACGATAAGAACCCACATGATTTTCTCCTTGGTTTGTCTTGATGATTTAATTATACACTTATTTTTAAAAAAGTACAATCTTTTTTTATTTCGCTGATTTCATACTGTGAAATATATAGCATTTTCTCATTATCATTTACGGCGGAACAGCTCCAGGCGAAAATTTATGGTAATTCACCTTTATTCTTAATGAATAAGTATGCGAAGCCAATCATTGCTATACCGAGCAATATACTTAACCATAGTTCTTGCATTTTTTCTTTAAAACTAAGGTCTTGTTCTTTGATTGTCACCATATGGACTTTAAATGTTTTATTTTCTTTTTTTGTAATTGGTATATATTCTATATTAGCTTCGTACATTTCAGTATCTTTATATATAGGATCTATATACTTTATTTTTTCTCCGATATTATTCATTTTGATTGTTTTGGTGTCAAAAATCATTCTTATATCTTTGTTTTTTAGTTGGCTATTAAGATAGCAAGCATTGATACTTTTTAGGCTAAAGACTTCTATTTCTCCTTTGAGATGGTCGGGGTTGGTTGGTTTTGTTTGGTCTTTAGACATTTCATATTCTTCTGTTTCTATTAGTATTCCTTTGAAATCATTGAATTTTTTTGCATTTAATTTATACGGATCGTAGACTTGTTCTATACAGCTTAATTGGAATGGTTGTGTTATTGCTGAGTAGCAAAATTCTTGTTGTTGTTTTAATTCTCTTTTTTCTGGTTCGTTAAGAATGTATCTATTCATTTTTGGGTTTTTGTAATTATATGGTTCTAGCTGAAATTGATTTTCTTCTTGTTCTGTTAGGGTTGTCTTACCTGTGTATAGTTCGTAACAACCTTTAAATTCTCCTAATATTTTATTTCTTAAGTCCACTTCTAGTTTAGAGTCTTTGTATTCATTTCTTATCCCAAGTCGTTCAATGGTTTGTTTTTTGATATGTTCTGATAATTGAACTACTGCACTTGCTTCTTGTGAATTATTATTTTGTGCTGTTGTATTATTTACAGGATTATTTGTTTGAGCATTTACATAGCTACTCAAACCTATTAATAGAATTATTATAATGATATTTGTTTTTTTATTTCTCATATTATGCTTTTTTTTAGTAGTATATAATGTAAATTAGAAAATTCAACTTAAGACTTTACTTTAACTTTGATTGGCAATTAGAAAATTCATACTGTGGATTTATACAGTACTTATATAATCCCGTATTTTTTCTATCTACCAGGGGAAAATATTACACCAGGATAACGGTGGAACAGATCCAAGCGAAAATTTTATAGTATTCCACCTGTTGTGGCTTTAAAGAAGGCTATTAAGAATCCTATAACTCCAACCGCAAGTAAGATTTCTTGTATGAATTCTTTTAATCTTTCTCCAAATGTTAAATCTTGGGGTCGGATTGTGATGGTTGTTATTTTTGCTGTTTTTAGTTCTTTGCCTGTGAGTGGTATATATTCTATATCTATTTGATACATTTCTTTGTCTTTATAGATTGGGTCTATATATGGAGTTAATTTTCCTATAGGTCTTGCTTCCATAAAGTAGGATTCAAAGCTTGTTTTTATATTTTTTCTTTTTAGGTCTTCATTTAAAAAGCAATGGTTTAATACTTTAAGTTTTGCTCCAGATGCATCTTTATACATAATTGGGTCATCTTCTTTTGGGTATGGTAGATGATTTAAAAAATCTTCTGTATTGGCTAATGGTCCTTTAAAGTTTGGAACTTTAACTTTATATGGATTGGCATCTACATATTCTTCTGTGCAACTCATCTTGATTGGATTTTTGATGAGGCTGATACACATTGTTTGTTGTTCTTTTATATCTCTTTCTTTGGGTTCATTGATTTTGAAGTTTGGATTTGGGTTGGCAAAGTCTATTTTATTTATTTGGAAGTGATTTTTTTCGTTGTCTGTTAAATTTCTGTTCATAAAAACGAAGTAGCATCCTTTAAGTTCTCCAAGTAGGGTATCTTGCACATTTCTTTTTACATAATATCTATTTTCGTAATGATTTCTAATCCCTATTTTTTCTACTGAATCATTTTTTATTTGATTGGCGATTTCAGCAATCTTTTTGGCGGCATTATATCTAGCATTATCTTGTGGATTGTTTATATTTGTTTGTTGTTGGTTTATTGGTTGTGAATTGGTTGGATTGTTCGCATAGCTATTTATGCTTATAAATAATACTAATAGAATAATTGAATACTTAGTTGTATTTAAATTATTTTTAATTCTTTTATTAAGTTTAGATAAAAACATTATGCATTACTTGTTATATTTAAATTGGTCAAAATCAATTTATGCTTTATTTGGCATATTTTTAAATCATATAATGTAAATTAGAATTTTCAACTTTTAGTTATTTTTTATTATTTTTCGGGATTATTGATAACTTTCATAGTATAAAATCATTTCTATTTTCTAATTTCTAATTTACATTTATTTTTTTATGCTGTATTTGCTATATTTCTAAAATAGATTTAATTTACGGCGGAACAGCTCCAGGCGAAAATTTATTTACCTTTTAGACATCCTAGAGTATATGGATATTCATCTGTGCTGTGATAATGATACATTTCTTGTTCTTTACCTAACCAGGATATTTTATGTTTATGTCCGTGGCAACCGTCCAAATCTTCATTGGTTATTTTTTTGTGATTTGAATATTTACCATATATACCAAATCCGTCTATGGCAAAACCCATTATTTCACTGTGACCTTCTTTATTGGGCTTATCTTTGAGACATTTACTTAAATTATGATAGTGATAGACACCTCTTTCTTCTGGATGTCCATCGCAACTGTCTTGAATTTCATGTGCTGGAGCATCTCTTTTAGGTAAATCTAGCGCATTTAATAATATGACTCCATTTTTCATAATACCAACTCTTGGGGGCAAACATCTACCTTCTCCATCTATTGGATTTTTTGGGATGACCATACTGATAGATTGCTCTTTTATAGAATTAGGATTTCTATCATATTGAAATGCTTGTGTGTGTTTTCTAATTGGATATTGTCCCGTATTATGATTGGGTAATCCATTAGTTATTATAATAAGCTGATTGTCTTTTTCTTTTATGAGAAAGCTATTATCCCAATTATCATTACCTTCTACCATAGGCTTGATTGTGCTATCCCAAGTTTTATTTTGTTTATCTATCCAAAATCCTTCTCTATGGGCGCCAACCATTCCCCTTCCTAAATTATTTGGATTTCTTGTGTCACAATTCCATATATATCCAACTTTAGGTTCATTGGATAACTTACCATCTCCCAAAGGCAATTTATCTGGGCTATGAGCAAATACATTTAACCCAGTCAATCCAAATAAAATTAATCCTATTTTTAATGTTTTAGTATCCATTCTTTTTTTATATAGCTTATTTATTTTATTTCAAGGATTGGCAATTAGAAAATTCATACTGTGGATTTATACAGTATTTATATAACTCCGTGTTTTTTCTATATACCAGGTGAAAATTTTATAAAAATCATACAACGGCGGAAAGGTTCCAGGCGAAAATTTATTAAGGATTCTTTCATGTATGCTATAACAAGCATTAACCCAATTAATGTCTGCTATAACATACATAATTCAAAAATGTCCAATATAAAATACAATAAAAATAATCCTAAATTGTTATATTTTTTTCTTAATTGACAGATTTTTATATATAGAGTAAATAAAAATTAATACTAAAAGGATAACAAAACTATGAAACATAAATTCTTATTAACACTATTATTAGCCCTATCTTATCAAACATCATTTTCACAAACTGTAAACGATGAAAATCCTCCAGTATTTGGATTTACCATAGGACAAAAAACAATAGCTCAACCTTGTGGAACTCAACATAAAAATACTATTTGTGAAAAAGAACTTCTAGACCAATACAACACCTATTCATTAGAATTTAAAGAAGGATACAAACCTTCTTATATAAAGAGATTATCTGTTTCTAAAAATAAAGATGACACTATAGATACTATATGGATAAACACATATGGTAAGAAAGACCAAGCTTTTATGTATGAGAAATTAGTAGATTATTTTGGTAAGCCAACCAACTTAAGTAATACAGAAAATTCTTCTATTTATGCTTATTGGGAAAACAAATCTATAAGAGTTATATTCCTAGGCTCATATACAGACCAAGAAAATGGTGTTGTCGTCTTAACTAAAAATTAAGACAAATTGTATACAAAAATTTTCTAATTTACATTCTTGTTTGACTTGTTATTTAATTTTCTTATTTTATAAATAATCTTAAATATATGTCTATGAAGCAAGAAAATAATACCATTGATTTAATTGAACTAGCAGTTAAAAGTCTTTTCTTTGGAGTATTGGTATTCTGCACATCTTATCTTATTACAGATATCAACCATATGAATGGAAAAGAGCTTAATGTAGAAAAGAAAATACAAAATCAACCTAAAACTAAAGAGTATTACTCTAATATAAATACAGAGACTCCCCAGGTTAAAAAATCAGTCAATATATCAGAACCATATTACATTATATTTAAAAATGCTGACCCTTCTATAAAACAAATTGAAGTTTTCCTAGCTAATAATCAGCATAAACTTTCTGAAGAAGAACTAATGGCAATTGAGCAATTAAGAAAAAAGAAAATAACTGAACTTATGGCAAGGAAGTATGTTCAACTGACATCAGAAAATTAAAGGCTACATATGCAATTCATAAAAAATTTATTAAGACTTCTTATCATTTATGGATTGGTGCTTGGGATATATATTGGACTCACCCTTTACTTAAGACCTGATATAAAACTAAAAGACTTTTGGTATAATTTCTCTTATTGGATAGTCCCAGCTATTCTATTATATATAGTATTAAACTTTAGAAGAGTCTTCTATGGAATAGTAAATAAAGTCATTATACTATTTGTTCTTATTTTCGGAGCAAACCACTTCTTCCCTGAGTTTGTAAATTCATTAAAGCCATATATAGGAGATATCATACCTGATTCAAATTCAGTTAAGAAAAGTGCCAATGAAATATTAACACCAAAGAACGGAATGCAACCAAAATATCAATTTGAAACAGATAATAAAAATTTAAATAAGGACAAAAAATCTGTAAATAAGAAGACAGAATCTGTTATAATGGATGACCCAAAAGAGGCAGAAACTAATATTGAAATAAACGATATCATTCCATCTAATGTTAATATCCAATCAAATAAAAATAATGGACAACCTTCTGTTATTGACAACATAAAAGAACTCCCTTCTAAAGCAATGGAATCATTTCCAAAGGAAGCTAAAGATAAATTAAATGAGGCTGGAGTGGATATTGAAAATCCAATAAATACTTTGGAAAATATTCAAAATAAAAAGAAAGACATTAAAGATAGTTTTTTCAGATAATGAAACTTAAAGTACTTTCTTAAGTTGAATTTTCTAATTGCCATTCGAACTTTTTTAAGGTTTATTTTTCTTTGTTATGCTTATGTTTTTTTCTAAATTAAGCTCAACCTCAACTATTAAATCTTTATTAAACAATCCATTGGAAGATAAGTTGTAAGTCTTGCTTACACCTCTAGGATTGCATATTACTTTTGTTTCATCTACATTATAGTTAAAACTGTCGTGGGTATGTCCATGAACCCAATATTCTGAAAAACCCATTAACTCTTCTAAATGGTTACACCAATAAGGAGAACCTAAATCTTTTTGATATTTTTCATGTATTGAATTCTTATGTGGTGCGAAATGTGTTACTATAAATCTTGGAATATTAGTTTCTCTTTTCTTTAGCTCAAATGATAAAAAATCGTATGCTTTATTAAATTCTTTTTCCATATCATCTGGAGTCCAAGGTCTATATTTTAAATCATAACCTTCGGTGTTTCTTTTGAAAATATATGAAAAATCTATTACATTATTTTTAGCCCAACTCTTTACTTGATTTTTAAAATCAATACCTCTAGATTCAAAATTGCTCCATAAAGTTGTTCCTAAAAATCTTATACCATCTACATCAATAGCCTCATTGTATAATACTTTTACATTGGGATATTCTTTTTCCATTTCTTTGTATTTTAATATAGCATCTTCAAATCTTTTTCCTTCAAATTCATGGTTTCCTAACACATAAATAACTGGAACACTTTCTTTTAAGTTTCTATCAAAAAATAATCTTAAAGAATTTAAGTCTTGACTGATATCTCCAGCGAGAACTAATATATCGTATTCTTCTTCTGTTAGCTTGAAGTTTGAGAATTCTAAATGTAAGTCACTTAATATATGTATTCTTTTTTTCATTTTCTTGCCTTTTTACAATACTTATATTATAACAATTTTATATGTTTTTACCAGAGGATTCATTATAAATCTTTTTAAAAAACTAAAATAAACTTTCTTTAAAAGAGCAATAGCATGAAAAAAATATTTTTAATATTCAGTTTATTTTTATCTTCAAGTATCACTTTAGCACAAAACTCTGATACTGATTTAAATATATTTGAACCTACTAATCAATCAAAACAAGTTTTGGCAAAAAAGGAGCCAAATAAAAGTCCCTTAACACCTGATAAAGAACAAGTTCTTAATGAACTTCTTTCTAGGTCTTCTTATCAAGATTTCTTTAATACTATAAAAACATATGCCATCAAAGATGATGACTATATAAAATATTTATTAAGCAAATCTGACCAAGGTCATGTTCCTTTATATTGGTTAATTTCTGATTACTATGCAAAGAAAATGGACCCAAAAGAAACTCACAAATGGCTATATATTTCTATTATAATGACTCAACAAGATTCTTATTTGTGCTATGACACAACCGCTAGAAATGCCCCAAGAATTCTTTTAAGATCTTTTCCAGATGCTGTAGAAATTACCAGAAAAACACCTCAACATATACAACAAGTTATGGGAGATGTATTCTTTTTTATATACAATTTAAAACAAAGAATTACTCCAGACTGGGCTTGCAAATATGGGCAATCAGGAGTTGTTTCTAACAATAGCTCAATACTTCCTAAGAGTGAATGGAATACTAAAAGACAGGAAATATTAAAGAGATTTTCAGATAAGTATATGAACTGATAAAACCAAAATTTACCCCTAATTAGATGACCCCTAATTTTTTAGGGGTTTTTCTTTTTTATTTCAAATTAGTTGAATAATTATATAAAAACTATTGACAATGCCCCATATTTAGTAATTTTCTAAAAAAAGTTGTAAAAAATCAAAAATGGAACTTACCCCGTTACTATGTACACAAAAATTGTTTGAGTAACATTCCTTTTATTTATAATCTGAAATTTTTAACACATATACCCCAAAAATACAAAAAAACACTTAAGAAGATATTAAGTGTTACTTTTACTAAAAACCTTTTAGTCTAGTATAATCCAATTTATTGGTTTTTGATTGTTTTTAATTAGGAAATCATTTGCTTTTTTAAAGTGATTATTTCCAAAAAAACCCCTATAAGCTGAGAAGGGAGATGGGTGATTTGAAGTTAAAATTAAGTGCTTATTTTTGTTAATTATTTGTTCTTTTTTAGATGCATGAGCACCCCAAAGAATGAATATTTTTTTATCATAATTGTCAGAAATTTTTTTAATAATTGCGTCAGTAAATATATCCCAACCTATATCTTTATGTGCGCCTGGAATTGATTTTTCTACAGTTAAAATTGTATTTAAAAGTAACACACCCTGATACAACCAAGGAGATAAATCTCCATTTTTTTTACTCATTTTACAACCAAATTCTAACTCTATTTCTTTGAAAATATTTCTTAAAGATGGTGGTATTTTTTGCCCTTTTTCAACAGAAAAAGCCAATCCATTTGCTTGATTTTCTCCATGATAGGGGTCTTGTCCAATTATTATTATTTTAGTTTCTTCCGGTGAAATAGTTAAAGTTTTAAATATATTTTCTTTTTTTGGGAAAATTATTTTACTTTCTTTTTCTTGTTTTTTTAGGAATAATTCAATATTTTTGTAGTAATCTTTATTGAATTCTTCTTTTAAAATATCTTTCCATTTTGGATGCATTGCTTTCTACTTTCAATTAATTTTTAGAAAGATAGCATAATATTATAAAAAATACAAACTCATAAAAGTTGATTTTTCTTTAAAACCACATTAGATTATATTGAATAAAATTAAGCACATATAAATATGCAAGAAATACATGAAGAGCAAATCAATCGCAGCTATATAATAGAAGAGGGACTAACTTCTATATATGTCTTTATACTTCCAATTTTTGTTTTAATTGTTTCTATATTGTATCTTTTAAACTACCAAAATGGAGAAATTAATTATATTGTTTTGTTTATTTCTATGCCAATATTCATTACATCCACACTAAGTTATTTAAATAAGAAAATCATTTTAACGAAAAGTTCTCTATATTATTTTGTTAATAAGAAAAGCACTTTTTCTGTAAAACTCAATTCAGAATTTAAGTTATTGGACATAAGCCAATCAGCTATTGGTAAGATTTTAAATTATGGAACATTATATATATTTGATAATGATGGTAAATTTATTGAATATAAATTTTTCAAAGATCCATTGAATTTTAGAAAAAAATTTGTAAAAGCATATGTATATGAAATGAAAAAGATAGATCCATCTTTTCAAATTGAAGATATTGACATTGATGAAAAAGACATTAAATCAATAGATAGAATAGAGTGAAATATGTACAAAAATGGGAAAAATATTCTAATAATTGATGATGAATTTTTAGCCTTATCTTATATGAAAGATATGGTTGAAGATTCTGTAAAGAAGTTTCCCACTCTATCTGATTATGAGGTTTTTGGTGTTACTAGCTATCAGAACTTTATGACTACACTTCAAGAAAACCTACCTAATATTGTTTTTCTTGATGTTCAAATGCCTAAAAAAAATGGTTTAGAAATAGCAAAAGAAATTAGAGATAACTATAAAAAAATTGGATATTCTTCTGATAAATTGCCTATTATAATATTTGCAACTGCTTTTGAAAATTATGGTTATCAGGCATTTAAGGTAAATGCTTATGATTATTTACTGAAGCCTATAAGTGAAGAAATGATTGATGACGTTTTTAATAGTTTGATTAATGACTATAATATATTAAACATAAATGAAGAAGAAAAAATCACAGTTTTTTCGAGTGGAATACACTTAAATATTCCAATTTCGGATGTCCTTTATTTTACTGCTGATAGTAAATCAGTATCTGTAATCACAAATACAAAAACTTTCACAATACATGAAACTTTAATTAATTTAGAAGAAAAATATCCTAATTTTATTAAAATACACAGAGCTTTTTTAGTTAATCCCAAATATATATCTAAAGTATACAAAAATGAAGGTAATATGTTTGTTGATATTAAAGACCATCCGCATCAGCTTCCTGTTTCTAGGAGACAAAAGCAAGATTTGGAAAAAAAATTGGATTATAAATTCTTAGAAGAATAAAAAAAAACATTGAATTTTCAGCAGATTTATGTTATCATTTTGACTTCAACTCGTGAGGAAAAAATGAGCGAACAAATCTCCAAGCCTATCGTTAAAAGTAAAATTAAAATTAAAAAACCAACTCAATATAAGGTCATTTTCTTTAATGATGACTTTACTCCTTTCTTTTTTGTGCAACAAATTTTAATGGTTATCTTCAATAAAACTGAAGAAGAATCTGATTTTTTAGCTAAGAAAATTCATAATGAAGGGGCAGAAGTAGTTGGTGTTTATCCTTTAGAAATTGCTGAGACTAAGCAAGCACAAACTTTATATAATGCTAAAAAGAACGGATATCCACTCAAGTGTGAGCTTGAGGAATGTGAAGAGGAAGAATAATGCCCGAATTGCCAGAAGTTGAAATAGTTTGTAGGGAATTAAGAGCTAGTAGCATTAATTTTACGATCAAAAATCATTATTATTCGGGCAAGAAATTTAAACGCTTAGTGCCCAATATTTCAGACTTAGTAGGGCAAACTATTAAAAATATTTACCGAAGAAATAAATATATAGTTTTTGAACTAAATGATTACTGGTTAATTTTTCATTTAGGCATGACTGGTAGGTTAATATTAAAAAATGAACATGTCATTAAAAAACATGAGCACTTAATACTTTATAATGAATCAAACGATGGTATCTTTTTTGAAGATCCCAGAAGATTTGGTTCTATAGATTTATTTAAAAAACAAGAATTTATATCCTATCTTAACATACCTCTTTTTGATACTTTAGGGTATGAACCCTTAGATAAATCATTTAGTTTTGAGAAATTTGTTAAACTGCTTAATAATAAAGTGAATATAAAAAAATTTTTGATGGATGCTAAATATGTGTGTGGGATTGGGAATATTTATGCTTGTGAGATACTATTTCTTTCTAATGTTAGCCCTCTTAGATTAACCTCTAGTTTGAGTAAAAATGAGCAAAAAAATATATATGAAAACATAAAAAAAGTTTTGCAAAAAGCAATTGATTTGGGGGGTTCATCTATATCTGATTTTGTTCATACGAATGGGGCAAAAGGTGAAATGCAGAATTTTTATAAAGTTTATGGTTTAGTCAATAAACCTTGTAGTGTGTGTAGCACAGATATAAATAGAATCAACCAAAATGGGAGAGGGACTTATTTCTGTTCTATTTGTCAGAAGTAGATTTTTCTTTATTTTTGTAGTTTAAAAACTTCATTAGTCTTTCTTTGTCACTCTTAAACATTTGCTCTCTTTCAGAAAGCATCTTTTCATTTTTTTCTTTATTTAATTGAATTTTTCTTATATTTTCTTCAATTTTTTCTAATTCTTGATTAGTATTTTTCTTATTGTTTTTTGTACTTTTTGCAATAACATCTTTTTGAGAATTTAGTCCTTCCAATATATTATTGTCGTTTGATATGGCTCTCTGTAATTGTCCTAGTTCGTACTCTTTTAATTTTTCTAGCTCTTCAACAGTTGAATATTTTTTTAAAATAACTTCATCTTTTTTAATTTGTTGAGCCTCTGCTTCTATTTGTTTTTGAATTTTATCTTGTTCTTCTGGTGTTAAGTTTTGATATTTTTCGTATTCTTCTAATTCAGATAGATTTTTAACAACCCCAGTTTTTTTTGACAAAACCCCAGCATTTTTGACATTAATTGGCATCTTGTCTGTGTATATTATGTTCCCTTTTTCATCTTTGTATTTATATATGTCATTCCCAGCAGCCGAAGCAAAACAAGGAGTTAAGATTAAGGATAGAAGTAATGTGTGTTTGTTTTTCATAATTATACGATTAATATATTAAAAATAATAATCAAGTTGCTTAGGATAAAAGCTAACTTTGCTATTGATTTATAGTGTAATCATTGATAACATAAAAATCAATAAAATTAAAGAAAGATTATGACAGAAACAATTACACTTTTCGTAAAAAATTATTTTAATGAATTTTTATATACAACTTTATCTTTTATTACATTAACCATAATTTATGGTATAGCCTTTATCGCCATAGAAAAAAACAAAAATTGGTCTGTATCTAAAAAACACAGAGTATCAATATCCATCAGAAATATTTTAATTATTATATTTTTATTTACATTTTTATTTATTTGGAGTGGTGAACTTAAAACATTTTTACTCTCAGCAACTGCTTTAGTTGGTGCTTTATTTATTGTTTTTAAGGAAGTTTTACTTTCTATAAGCGGTGGTGTATTAATGGGCAACAATTTTGATGTGGGAGAAAGGGTTGAGTATGATGGGGTAGAGGGTATCATTGTAGATAAAACCATTCTTTATACGAAAATTGGAGTTTCAGGGCCTTACAATAATAAAGAGCTTATTATTCCAAATATTTTTTTCTTAACCAACAAAATGACTAATCGTTCAAATTATGGGAAATTTGATGTTTTTAATATTGAGTTGGGTGCTAAGGATGCTGCGGAGGCTTTTGAAAACGGTAAACTATTGCTTCAAGTTTCAAAGAAAGTAATGGCTGATTACAAAAGCAAGTATTATGATTATTTTAAAGAATTAAAAGATAAACAAAAAAATCAATTTTTATTTGAAATACCAGATTTAGATCCAAAAATAACATACAACCTTGGGGATATGAAGAAAATTTATTGTACAATTCATTTTGTGGCTCACCCTAATGAACAAGAAACAATAGAACAAACCATTTTAACAGAGTTTTTTAAAGCAAAGAAGTCATCATGAATATTAAAAATTATTCTGTAATAATAGAGCCAGAAAATTGTAGCTGTGGTGTAATTGTAGATCCTACTGAATATAGTATATTGTTTAAAGATGATGATTTTTTAAATTACGATATAGACCATAAAGAGAAAAAATTAAGAATATTTTCTCAAGATAATGAGATGTTTCTGCATAATATGAATGAAGAATTTATATATTATGCTTTTAAGACGGATGTTTTCATATTATTTATAGGGGACAGATTTGCTAAAAGTCCCCCAGTAAAAGTATTTGAAGCTTTTTTAGTTTAAACTTTAGGTTTGGATGAATTTGAAAACATTTCTTTTTTAACAGATTCATATTCAGAATAAATGGTTAATTTTTCATCCCAGTGTTCTTTATTTGTGGGGGATGATTGATTTACTAATTCAGCAAGAATTTTCACCCATTCTTTTCTCCAATGCTCCATTTTCTTTTTATCATTCCATTCCCTGTTTTTATTTACAAAAACACCATTTTTATAATCTCTTAAGGTACACATTAAAAATCCTGTGTAATCAGCAACATGATTATTTTTAACTTCGTCCTTGTTTTTAGCTAAATTAATAAGTGGTTGAGCTATACTGCCGTGTCTTTGATGGATAGAGCAGTCAGCTATCATTCCCTCTTCAATCAGCACCTTAGAGAAAGATTTAATACAATTAATGGCTTCTTCTTTTGTTGCAAAACCTGGTATTAAAAGCTCAAACAGTCTTGCAAACTGAGCATCTGCCCTAGACTCTCTATTATAAACATGATCCCATAGAATGCTTCTAGAGTTGGACATTAGCTCTTTGTTAAAGTTTTTAAACTTTAGAAATTGTGGGATTTCTATATATTTCTCTTGATTCTCTTTTTTATCTGGTATGGCTAAATAATTCCAAACAACATTTTCTTCGGAGTTGCTAGCATAGCCAAATTGAGCCTCTCCAGAATAATAAGAAATGGCTTCCAATGGATTGGAATTTTTCCTATTCAAAATTGACATTTTGTATAAATATTGTTTTGTAGACATTGTTTTTCTCCATTTATATATAAATTATACCATGACTCATGTATATATACAATATATTTTAAAGTTTTCTTCCTGATTAAAAATCTAAATATTTTGTATATATACAAATTATAGCATGTTTTTTGTATATATACAAAATATTGTTGTTTTGGTAAAAAAGTGTGCTATTTTGAAAAAAATGTATATATACAAGAATTTTCCACAATTATGTATATATACAAAAAAAATGATCTTTTGGAGTTTTAAATTTTTGACAAAAAAAATGTATATATACAAGAAAGAAGGTCTTTAAAGGCTCAAGGATGATTTTATTTTTTACATATACCCTAACCACATAAATCTTATTGAAGACCCCTCAGGGCTTGCTAAACCCCTTTAAAATTGATAAATTAGTTTCAAATTATTAATTTTGGAGAATATATGAATAAAAACAAAATTTTAGCCCTAATTTTTACTACTTTTATTACAAATTCTTGGGCAAATGATATTAGTGAGAACTTTAAGTTTGTTAGTCCTTACTATTCAAACATTGATAAACAGGTTAATATTGAGTCTAATAATGCTCAAAATATGGTCAAAAAGACACTTTCTGCTGCTGATTTGACAGTTCCTAATGATTGGAGGCTTGTAAGTACTGTGCCAGAAGGTAATGGTTTTAGGATGTTTTTCCAAGCTAGAGCAGGGGATGTTTACTCTTTTGTAATTGACAAGCAAGGTCATTTATCCCCTAATACTATGATAAATATTAAATCTAAATAATTAAATAGTGTAAGTTGGTTCTTTTTTCGCAATTAAATCAGCTATATTAGCCTCTATAGACTCTTTCAGAGCTCTCATGGGGGGGGTATCCCCAAAAGCAACCCCTATGCCCTTATTCATTCCATTTTTTGAAACCCAAACAATTTTCCCCTGAATAGGGGTTTTTTGTTTGCTATCTAACATAGAGAATACAATTAATATTTTTTGACCTGGTGTAACTTTTTCTGGTGTTATTTCTTCATTGAAGGGCATAAAAAGCCCTCCGTTTTGAATAAATGGCATATAAGACTTGTATAGCTCTTTTTTGTCATTAATAACTAAAGTCTGAGGTCTTAGGCTTATATTATTTAAATTTTCCATAGTATTTTAACATATTTCAGAATTAGGCTGAAAATGAATTCCTTTTAAAGTTTTTATTTTGATAAGGCTTTTTTCCTTTATCTTTCTTAAATACTTCAGGGAATGATACTTTGTCAATATCTTTGATAAAAATTTCTTTTACCCAAGTATCACCAAACTCTTGAACTAATTTCTTTCGTAAGTCTTCAGATGGAACCACTAAAACTGTATCAGCTTTTTGATTTCTTCTGCCATTTGGTCCAGGTGTACAAATAATAGCTTGAACTGATTTGTCAGTTTCTTTAGCCTTATGCTGTAAACATATTTCTCTAAATTTTTTCAATTTTTCAGGGTCATTTTCTGAACCAACGAACAATTTTTCAGTAGTTAATGTTCTAGTTTGTTCAAAATTAAAACCTTGATTTACCGTTATTCTTACTGAATCAGAAGTGTCATCACTCTGTAATCTTAGCTTTAAAGAAACAAAAGCATCATTTTTAAGCCAATCTTTATTGTTGTTTAGGAAATCTGCAAACATAGATACTTCAGCTGTGGATGTTCCGTCAGTTATTCTTACAAAAGCACCTTTTTTACTCTTCCACCAATTAATATCTTCAATTAATGCTCCAACATATAAGTCTGTTCTTCCTTCTTGGTAAGAATCATTAATTTGTGATAGCGGTGTGGCAACCTTAAATCCATCCAATTCTTTTGCATAGTAAGTTATGTATGGATTTGATGTGAAGAAATACCCTATCACTGATTTTTCATTTTTTATCTGTGTGAGATCATCCCAATTCTCAGTTGCTTGTAATTCAGGTCTAACTACTTCAACTTGTTTTTTGGTTTTGGTTTTTTTCTTTGCTGTTGTAGATTCTTCAGTATCAAAAATTGAATCACCTAAAACAGATAGGTTTTCCATTTGTTTCTTTCTGAATTTAGCAACATAGTCTAATCCTTCAGCAATAGCACCAAATAATTGAGCACGGTTAGAATTTAAAGAGTCAAAAGCACCTGCTTTAACTAAAGCTTCCATAACTCTTTTGTTCACATTACCTCTTCCTGCTCTTTCTAGGAAATTATAAAAATCAGTAAAAGGTCCATTAGCTAATCTTTCTTTTTCAATAGCTAATGCTGCTTTTTCACCAACTCCCTTTAAGGCTCCTAAACCATATCTTATTTCACCTTCTTTAACTACATGGAATGTATGATTAGAAGAATTGATATCTGGAGGAAGTATGTTTATTCCATTCTTTTTAGAATCATGAACCAAAATTGATATTTTGTCGGTGTCTGTTGAAGCTACATGAGAATTTAAGTTAGCTGTTAAGAACTCTTCTGGGTAATATGTTTTTAAATATGCTGTTTGATACGCAACATAAGAATATGCAGCGGCATGTGATTTATTGAAACCATATCCAGAGAACTTTTCCATTAAGTCAAATATTTTATTTGAGGTTTTTTCATCAACATTATTTTTCTTAGCACCTTCAACAAATATTTTTCTTTGTTTTGCCATTTCTTCTGGTTTTTTCTTTCCCATAGCACGACGTAACAAATCAGCACCTCCTAGGGAGTAGCCAGCAATGATTTGAGCTGTTTGCATAACTTGCTCTTGATAAATCATGAATCCATATGTTTCTTTAAGAATGTCTCTTAATAATGGATGTGGATATTCTCTTCTTTCTTCTGCCTGACTTTTTGCCTCAAGCCATTCTGGAATAATTTCCATAGGACCTGGGCGGTATAGAGCGTTAATAGCAATTAAATCAGCCAACTGTTCTGGATTTGCTTTTTGTAGAACTGTTGTCATCCCGCTACCTTCAAATTGGAAGATACCTGTTGTGTTTCCGTCAGCGAATATGTGTTTATAAACATTTTTATCGTCTAATGGTATTTTCTTTAAGTTAAACTTTTCTTTGCCTTCTTTCTTCATTCTTTGATTAACTAAGTCAACTGCTTCTTTAATAATTGTTAGGTTTCTCAATCCCAAGAAGTCAAACTTAACCAAACCAGCTTTTTCTACATCAGACATTTCAAACTGAGTTGAAGGAGAATCGCCAACTCCTAAAGTATATAAGGGAGTAAAATCTACTAATTTTGTTGGAGAAATAACCACACCAGCAGCATGAGTTCCAACCTGTTTTGTTAATCCTTCTAGCTTTAATCCAATATCAATTAATTTTCTTACATCAGGTTCATTGTTATATCTAGCTAGCAATTTTTCATCTGGATTTATAACCCAATCTCCATCTGCATCTTGCTTGCCAAAGATGAATTCTTTTAATGTTATTGGTTTTGCTGGATTAATATTAATCATTTTCGCTAATGTATCTACGAAATCATAGCTGTAGCTTAAAGCTCTGCCTACATCTCTTACAACTGCTTTTGCCGCCATTGTTCCAAATGTTCCAATTTGGCATACAGCATCTTCGCCGTATTTTTGGCGAACATATTCATATACTTCGTTTCTTCTTGATTGACAAAAGTCAATATCAAAGTCAGGCATTGAAACACGCTCAGGATTTAAAAATCTCTCAAAAAGTAAATTGTATGGCAATGGATCTAAATCTGTAATTTTCATAGAATAAGCAACTAAGGAACCAGCACCAGAACCACGCCCCGGACCTACTGGAATGTCTTGTTCTTTTGCCCAAGTAATAAAATCAGAAACAATCAAGAAGTAGCCAGGGAAGCCCATTTTTTTGATAATATCTATCTCAGTTTCTAATCTTTCTTGATATTTTGCTCTTACCTTATTTCTTTCTTCTTCGTTAGGGAAATCTTCTTTAAGTCTTTCCTCTAGACCTTTTCTTGCTATGTTTGTAAAGTATGTATCAGCATCTTCACCATTTGGTGTAGGGAAATGTGGTAATTTTGGCTCATCTAAATGAAGCTCTATATTGCATTTTTTAGCAATAATTGAAGTGTTTTCTAAAGCTTCTGGAATATCTTGAAATAAATCTTCCATTTCTTGAGTTGATTTGAAATACATTTCTTTATTAAAAAGCTTTTCTCTTTTTAATGAAAACAATACTTCGCTATGTCCAACACAATATCTTGTTTCATGTGCCACGAAATCTTCTTTATTAGGGAATATCACTGGGTGGGTTGCCACTGGTGCGATTTCTAATTTTTGGCAAATTTCAACAGCACCTTCCATATATTTTTCTTCTTCTGGAGAACCATCTCTTTGTAATTCAATATAAAAATCATCTCCAAAAGCATCTTTCATCTGATTGGCAATATCAGATGCTTCATTTATCTTTCCTTTAAGTATTAATTGACCTATTAACCCTTTTTTAGCTCCAGACATTACAATTACATTGTTTAAATCTCCCAACCATTCTTCTTTAATTGGAGCAAAATCAGATTTTCTGTTTTGTGTGTATGCTTTACTGTTAAGATCTATTAAGGATTTGTAACCATTTTCATTTTTTGCTAGTAATGTCAATTGATATGTTTCGCCATTTTCTTGCTCTACAGTTACATCCAACCCTATAATTGGCTTAATTCCTCTTGCTCTGGATTCTTTGTAAAAGTTTATACTTCCAAACATTCCATTAAAGTCTGTGATGGCTACTGCCCCCATATTATTTTCAGAAGCTTTGCTTACTAAGTCTGATATTTTGTTTAATCCCTGGTTGATTGAGAATTCTGTTTGTGTTTTTAGATGAATAAAACTCATATTTTTCCTTTAAAATAAAATTTAGAGATTAATAAATGTAAAAAAGAATTTTTATTTAAAATTATCTCTATCTTTCAATTATAATAAATCTAAAAGGCAATAACAAGTTTTATTTTTTGATGAAAAGAAAAAATCTTGAAATTTTTCTTGTTTTTTTGTAAATTATCTACATATAAAAGAAAGGAGAACAAAAATGGCTAACAATTTAATTTTATCGACAACACATATGCCTCCAATTACTTCTTTTGAGGCATATAAAGCTTATGCAATTTCTATCCCTAATCTTACTGAAGATGAGGAGAAGAATCTTTTAAGTCAGTTTAAGCAGCAAGACTCTTTGGAAGCTGCTCAGAAACTAGTGTTATCTCAACTTAAAACAGTTATTTATGTTGCCTCTAAACATAAAGGGTATGGTTTGCCTCAGGAAGATTTAGTTCAAGAAGGTAACATTGGTCTTATGAAAGCGGTAAAAAATTTTGATATTTCTAACAAAGTAAGGCTATATACTTATGCATTAATATGGATCAAGTCAGAAATACAAAGCTATATATTAAAAAATTGGAAGATTGTAAAAATTGCAACAACTAAAAATCTAAAAAAATTATTTTTTGGATTTAAGTCAACTCAAAAAGAATTATTAGATAATGGAACACCTAAAGAAGAGGTTCTTCGCAACATATCTATAAAGTTAGGTGTTTCTGAATCTGAAATTAGTGAAATTCAAACATATTTAAATCATGATGATATTTCTATAAATAATGAAGAAGGAGATTCTCCTATTTTTGAAATTCCTTACTTTAAAACACCCGAAGATGAGTATGAGGAAAAACATGATAATTATTTTTATAATAACAAAATTAGTGAATCTTTAAAATTACTTAATGATAAGCAGAGAACCGTAATTAAATATAGATTTTTTGATGAAAATAAATTAACTCATAAGGAAATATCTAAAAAAATAAATGTTTCTAGCGAAAGAGTTAGGCAAATAGAACAAGAGGCTTTACTTAAATTACGAAACCTTATTACATAAAAAAACAGCCTTTTGGCTGTTTTTGATTATGTCAAATGTATTTTTGATTCTTCGTATTGTTTCTTAAAATCACTCAATATTTGATTGTAAGTTTTTACTTTTAATCCTAATAGTTTTTGTTCAGGCTCTGAAGTTTCTTCATCATTTGCTTCCATTCCAACCCATTCTTCTCCAGTTAGAGAATTTAAATAGAACATTCTCATTTTATATATCTCTTTGTCATCTTTTCTAGCGAAAAGCAAAAATTCTCTTATATATCTATCCATATCTATTTTTAACGAACTCATTATATCTTGTAATTCTTCTATTGTATTTAACACTTCTTTGTTTTGTTCATTTACATCATTTGAAGCTTTTATGGATATAAGAAATAATATTAGAGAAGTTTGAGTAATTGCTTCTTTAAATTGTTGAAGATATTGTTTGTTTTGAAGTTTTTGTTTTAATGTAGATGCTTCAGCAGGATTTTCTTCAGATAAATTTTCTAAATATTCTTCTACAGCCTCTTGAGCTTGTTCTGGTCTATGATCAAAGCTTTCAATCATCATTTCTTCTATGGAAGCTAACTTTTTTTCTTCTGCCATGTTTTTTCCTTTGTTTTTTAAAATTACCCAATAAATTAATCCAAAAAAGGGAAAAAGTCAATTTTAAATTAATTATCAAGTCTTGATTTTTGGTAAAAAAAAGAATAAATAAAAACAAAAGGCAAATATATGAAAAAAATAATTATAGTTTCTTTTGGAATGTTATCTTTAAATTTGATGGCTCAGCCAATACCTGTAAGTTCATTAGGTAATACATCTTATACCTTAAACGAAAATGGGACACCTATTCCTAACGATAACGCTATAAAAAATGGAGCAAAAGTTCCTTTTATAGCAGAAAATAGTACATTTACTCCTCAAGAGCCAAGTCAGCCACTACCTGGACTACAAAGTAGCCCACCTTCCGTTGTAGCAGAAGAACCATTAAAATCTAATCAACCCATGAAAATTCCAAGCGATATATCTGAGCTTATTAAAGGCAAGAAAAATGGTGGGACAATTAATGAAACTAATAATTCTAGTAAATCTTTAAGTTCTAATGGAGTTACTGGTGTTACCTTGCAAACAGAACCAATAAACTTTTCCTCTACAAGAGGTTATATAGAAGATTGGAATAAGACTACTATAGAAGAACACACCAAAAAGGGTGGCGAAACTTCCCAAAAAAGGTATGAAGAATTTTTAAATAAAAAATGAAATCTATTTTCAGAGACATAAAAAAGTTTTTATTTAAGGTTGAACATAGGGTGCCTTATATACCTGATTTCAGTAGTGTTTTAACTATTTTAAAAGTAATTTATATATCTTTAACAATTAGTATTGTTTATACTTTTACACAAATTAATAAAGCTTCTGATTTTTATTGGTCTTTGTGGAAATCATTACAAATTTTTTCACCCTATGTTTTGGCATTGTTGTTTTTATTAATGCTTTTCGCAAAAATGATTAACAAAACACCTCCATTTAAAGCTATTATTTTTATTTTAATGCTCAGTATAATAAGTGTTTATTTTATTGATTCCGTGATGATACAAACGTATTTTAATTTAATAAAAAACTTTGATGATATAGGACATAAGTTTGGAACAGCTATTGGTTTAATTTTCTTCTTCTTGGTTTATTTTGATTGGCGAGAAAAAAGTTTACACCCTAGTCAAGTTGTTGCTCAACTGAGCTTTTTACAATCTAAAATGCGTCCCCACTTTTTATTTAATACTTTAAACTCAATAGTTTCTTTAATTAAAAAAGAACCTGATTTAGCAAAAAAAATGATACTTAACTTATCTGTATTGTTAAGGGCTAGTTTAAAAGATAATAAAGAATTCATGTGTGTATTGAAAGATGAAATAACTTTATGTGAGAAGTATTTAGAAATAGAAAAGATTAGAATGGGTGAAAGATTGGGCATAGTTTGGGATGTTGAAGATTCTTTATTGAACTATTATGTTCCAAAACTTTCAATACAACCTTTGGTTGAAAACAGTATACTTCATGGAATCCAACACTTAGAGTCTGGCGGAACCATTACTATTAAAATCAAAAGTGTATCTCATGATAAAATAGGCATTACTATATCTAACCCAACATCCCCAAGAATTGAAAAGAACAGCGAAGACCATAATAATATTGGCATGAAAAATCTACAAGAAAGATTAAATATATGTTTTGATGGTGAAGTTATTTTTGCCATATTGGAAGAGAACAACCTATATAAAGTTGATATTAATATACCTAAAAAAACAAATATTAATAATTGATTTTAATAACAAATTATGTTAGTTTAGAAAAAACTGGAGAAAATTATGCAAATAAAACAAGATTTACAATTAGACTTTAAAGATGTCTTGATTGAGCCAAAAAGATCTTCATTGTCATCACGCTCAGAAGTTAGCTTAGTAAAGAAATACGAATTCGCTCATGCAAATTACGATTGGCAAGGGGTTCCAATTATAGCAGCAAATATGGACACAGTTGGGACAATGACTATGGCTAGCGAATTAGCAAAGCATCAATGCATGACAGCACTACATAAGCATTACACTATTGAAGAACTTATAAAGTTTTTTGGTAAAAAAACATCTAAACAAGATAAAGAATTGTTAGAACAGAATAGACACCCAATGCAACATAGCTTTTATTCAATGGGGATTGTAAAAAAAGATATAGAGAAATTTGAAAAAGTTTTAGGTGAAGTTGGTTATTGGAGGGAGAACAGTAAAGATTATAATAATCATGGAATTAAAATGGTTTGCGTTGATGTCGCTAATGGTTATATGCAATCTTTTGTTGACTTTTGTGCAACGTTTAGAAAAAAACATCCTCAAATTATTCTTATGGCAGGAAATGTTGTAACTGGTAATATAGTGGAAGAATTAATTTTTAGTGGTGTTGATATTTTGAAAGTTGGCATAGGACCAGGTTCAGCTTGTACAACAAGAAAAATGGCTGGAGTTGGAAGACCTCAGTTATCTGCGATTATTGATACTGGAGATGCTGCTCATGGTTTAGGTGGACATATTTGTGGTGATGGCGGATGTACAGTTCCAGCTGATTTAGCAAAAGCTTTTGGTGCTAATGCTGACTTTGTAATGCTTGGAGGAATGTTAGCGGGGCATACAGAATCAGAAATGGAGCCTTTTGAAAAAGATGGTAAAAAATACTTAAAATTTTATGGCATGTCTTCTTCAGAAGCAATGAAGAAGTATGCTGGTGGTGTGGCAGAATATAGAGCCTCAGAGGGTAAGATTGTAGAACTACCATATCGTGGAAATGTTTCTGATACCATTCAAGAGATTCTTGGTGGAGTTCGTTCTGCTTGTACATATGTTGGTGCCAAAAATCTTAAAGAATTGCCTAAAAGAACCACTTTTTATAGAACAACCATTCAAACAAATGATGTATACGGAACAAGCACGAAATAAATATGTTACCAACTAAAGTAAGACAGATAGATTATGTAGAAATACAATCAATAATTGATAAGATTTGTGATGAAAAATTTATATCAATGAATTTTGATTGTGTTTTTACTGATAGTATTTCTGGAACATTTGTTGCTAGCTTGATTAGTAAGAAAATCAATATACCAATGATATATTCTGGAAATAAAAATTATGAACAGCTAATTGATTATAATAAAATTATATTAGTTGACCTCATTTGTTATGATGATAATTTAAATTCTATAAAGAAAATTTTATCTGACACATATTCAAATAAAGAATTTTTTACTTTAGGTGTTCTAATAGATGACACAAACAGTTCATTTGATTTTATAGGATTAAAAGACAATATTTATTATTTAACACCTTGGAATATTGGCAGTTACACCCCTAATGCCCATTTAGAAAGATTATTGGAGAACTCTAAGACTTCTTACAAAAAACAGCAATCTTTTATTGGTATTTCTTCTAAAAAATGTTTTGAGACAATTTCTCTTTACCAAGGTAAATTATTAATTAATTCAGATTATTCTATTTTTGATGAAGATATCTATAAAAAGGTGAGCTCTTCACAAATTAACACATCTGAAAAAGATAATACAACCACAATTCAAGATTATTATTTAAGGAATAAGCCTTATTTTTTAGATAAAATTGATTTTATTAATAATAATGGGATTACACACTTTTATGAAGACTCAATTAAAGATTCAATTATTATTGCTTACAACTGCCCAATAACAAATGTTTTTTTTATTGAGTGTAATTCAGTGTATTCTATCAAATCAAAAAACTTGTGAAAAATCTAAAAAGTTGATTTTCACTTTAAACCTTATAAAATATTATTAATAGGGTTTAGAATGGGCAATATAGAAAAATTATTAAAAAAGATACCTAAAGTAGTCAATATACCAATAGAATTGGCAGAACAAGCCTTATCTCCAAAGTCTTTAGAAGATTTTGGTAAAAAAAGTATTAGGTCAATAGTTAGAAATTCAAGAGATACTGATGATGCTTTTGTTAGCTCTATTCTCTCTTATGCTGTTTATGACAAAAATCGTTGGATGCATGAAAGCTTGGGGAAGAATTTTGAAGAAATGAAGCCGAAATTTTCTGAGGCTTTTTTTACTGAAGACCCAGAAAAAGCACAAGAATATTTTTTTGATTTAAAAGTATGGCATTATTTAAATAACAATTTTGAAAAAGTAAAAGATTCTTTAATTAGAATACCATCACAACATATTCAATTAACAGATTACTCTTATTTGTCTCAATATACATATAAGGATGGTCAATTTGACTCTAAACATGTTGACCAAAAATTTGATATAGCACATGCCAATTTAATTAAAAGAAAAAATCCAAATGGTGATGGTTACATCTTACATTTGACTTATAGAGGAACTGAATTTGATCATCTTTGGAAGTATATTACTGGTCCATATTTGGATATGAGTGCTTACTATGAAAACTTCAAGCCTCTTGAGAAGTATATTAAAGAATTTGTGGCTGACCCTAAAAACAATATAGATGAGCTTCATGTTGCTGGGCATAGCTTAGGTGGTTCTATGGTTCAAGAATTTCTAAAAAATAATCCTAAAGAGGACTTTCCAATCCCCATAAAAGGATTTACATTTGGTTCACCAGGTTCTCAGAAAAACAAATTTCATAAGTTTGTTACAACAGCATATCATTCTATTTTAAGAGGGGTTGATTTGCCAATTAAGGAACAACCCAAAAAGGATAGCCGACTAAAAGAGTTTTATCATAGTAGCGACCCAATTCCTAAAATCGGACAAGTTGGCTACAACAGAAATGGTGAATCTCAAGATCTTTTTGATACTGTTAGAGAAGAAGCAATGATGGCTAAGGTAGAAATTGAGAGATCTACTGGTAAATCTTTTATTCAAAAAATACCAGTTTTTTCAAGCATTTATAACACTGCCAAGCATTTTATCACTAGTAAGTTATTGTTAAATTACCATGATAATTCTCGCTATATTAAAAACATAAGAAATTTCATGGAAAATTATTTTATTGCTTACCCTGACATTGGAAATCTTTTATCTGAAAACATGAAAAATCTAAAGGATTGGACCAATAATGAACGTAAGTTCATTTCTTTAAGTGTTAAATATAAACAAGAATTTTTATTAATGATTAAAGAAAAATATCCAAATCACGACAAAATGGCTATTCAAGATAAATTTTACAAGATAAGAGAGAAAATGCTATTAGATACAACTTCAGAAGCTGTTTTAGCAAATTCTAAAAATTATCAAGGTAGACCAGACCAATTTTTAAGAACAAAAACCAAAGAAGAATTAAAAGAGGTATCTGAGATTAATATGGATTTAGTCTTAACTGCTAGAAACTCTATCAGAGATAAGTCAGAACAACCAATTATTTCATATAAATATAAAACATCTAAAGTTTGATTTGACAATAATATTAAACAGTGAAATAATCAATTTATGTTTTCTATCATAAACAAATTCTTATTTAACAACCAAATTTCCTCATTTATTTATGAGGCTAAAAAAGTTGTATCTGATGGGAAAACGATAATGAGTTACTTAATTGAAGATAATAAAATTATATTCTTTTTTGTCTTTAGGGAAAAAATAATTTTCTTTAAAAAAGAAAAAAATAGTCCAATTGAAATAAAAGAAATTAAATTTGAAGATATTTTATTACAAGAATATAGTTTTATAAAAACAATAAATTTAAGTAAAAATACTGGTGAAATTGTGGAACCTTCGGAAACAATTTATTTTCTTTTTAATTTTATAAATAACATAAAGAATCAATTTTTATTAAGTGTTTTTGAACAATCCCAGCTGATTGAATCTATTTTAGAACAGAAAGATTTTTTTAATAACAATTTAACTGTTATGTCACCAGAGCAAAGATATAATTGGGTTGATTAGATTTCTTTATATTTTGAAAAGGCATACTTTGGATCTTTAAATGGATTGAAGGTCTTTTTAAAAATTATATTTATTTCTTTAAATCTTTCTATTGCATTAAGATTTTTATCCCAATCTTCAAAATCAATGTAATATATTAAATCTTCAATTTTTTCATACTTATTTTCAGAAATTATTAATAGATGTTTTTTGTTTTTCAATAAAAGTTCAATGAAATCTTTTTGCTTATCCTCTTTAACTAAGCTACTAAAAATTACTTCATGAGTAATTAATAGTTTTTTTTCTTGTTTAGTTAAAAAAGACTTAAAATCTGAAGAGTATTTTTTAATAATTTCCTGTTTATCTTTTTCTAAAATTTCAGTTAAACTTGGAAATAAATAGTAGTTTTCTATATTTTCTTTTATGATTTCTTCACTATCAATAATGCTTTTAGCTACAGATTTACTGTTTTTATCTGTAACTATAACAATATTTTTATTGTTAATGTTTAATATAGATTTCCAATTTTTGCTTAACATTTTGTAGGGGTATTGAACTATTGTTTTTTTGTATTAAATAATATATATAAATGAAAAGGAAATATCAATAATGTTTACGAAAAATGTCAGAAATATTGGAGTGATTTTATCTTTTATGGGTATATTCTCTTGTTCTGAGCTAGTTTTTGCTCAAGACAGCCTATCTAATAAGTTTAGCAACATCTTTTCTTCTAGACCAGGTAGCAAAGCTGTTGTAAATGAAGAGGGGAAAAAACTCAAAGATTTTAGTAAACCAAATAAATGTGTAAGACATTACACTTGGGGAGCCCCAAAAATTAAAGATACTGCAATTACCTCTAGAAGTCTATATGTTTGTAGAGAGCTATTTGCTGTTCAGTATGATCCAAAATTAAAGGTTCCATTGTGGGCTTCAGAGCAATTAACCAAATATAATCTTGAGCTAGAATCTTTTGAAAATAATATAAAATTACAGCCAGATTTGGACTTGCCGACATCTATTCAACAAAAACCTGAGGATTATTTGAAAACAAATTATTTGCCAGCACCTTTGGCATCCGTAAGGAATATGGTTATTAATTTAGACAATACAGATGCTGATGAACTTAGAAAAGTTAATTTAGAAGCCATATCACAAGCTAAAAAATTTAGTAATACTGTGCCAATGATTAATAATAATTTAGCAAATACAATTTGGAGGGAATTAGAGTCTCAAACTATATCTTTTGCTAAAAAAGCTAGTAAATTATATGTTACTACTGGAGTTATCTATTTAAATGGTGAATCTAACGGTAAATTGGCCTATTCTGAAACATACATTCCAACTCATTTTTTTAAAATTATGATTGACCCAGATACACATGGTAGTATTAGTTATATTATACCTAACAAGGAAATATTAACTGAAAATACTAAAAGTATTAGTGACCAAAATAATGTTTATAAGTGTGCTGGAGGACCTTGTTCTCTTTCTAATTTTATTGTTCATATTAAGGAAGTTGAAAAAGTTACAGGTATGGAATTTTTTCCAGAATTAAATCCAAATTGGGCGGTTCAAATAAAATTAAATATTGGAGAGTTGTATAAAGAGCAAAACAAGAAGGCAGAACGAATAAAAGAGTTACAGAAAATGAATAAACAATGATTAATAAATTTTTTTTATTTTTATTTTTTATAATCTTAAGTGGTCAATCTTATGCGCAAAAGATTGAAGTTTTTTATGCACAAAAGCCAATTTATGATAAATATTCAAACATTATTAATAACACAATACTTTATTTAAATAAGAACTATTCTCAACATCAAGATAAAAACTTTAATGTTTACATTGATGTAAACTCTAAGAATAGAAGAACTCCTTATACAAAAGTTTCTGAAAATGATTGCACTGTTTATATAAACTTACTAAATGAAAAACCTGTAGTTTTAAAAAGGTTTACTCAAGACTTAGAGTTCTTGTTGGTGCATGAGTTGGCACACTGTTATTATGGAGCAAACCATATTTTTGATAGAAAAATAGATTTTTCTATCTCTATTAATCCAAAACTAAATCTTGAAGATTATGTTCGTAGCGATAATAACCATAAAGGTTGCTTTGAGTGCTTTCAAGAATTAGCTTTTGATCCTTTTGTTGCCTACTCTGAGCTTCTTTCAGATATTTTTGCCATAAATTATTTCTTAGATACTAAAAAAAATTATGAAGAATTCATTTTAAAATTGTATGAATACAGAAATACTAATTTTTTAAAAACAGAACAAAATACAAACTATATCTCAAACATTTTTATTGAGAACTTCTATCTTTCTGATAATCTTAGAAAATTAGGGTATGAAGAAATAAAAATTAAAGCTCAAGAATCTTTGATTTATTTTATAGAAAATAGGGTAAAAAACAGCAAACCACTTTACAAGCAATAAAAGTTTTGTAATTAATATATTAAAAGAGAAAAAGCATGAATAAAAATATTTTAATTGTTGTTGATGATATTCATCTAGAAGGCAGACCAAAAGAAATGCAAGATGATTTTGCTAATAAAATAAATGAAAGAATAATCAATATAAAAGAACAAAAAAATGTTCCTATTTTAATTTGTGCTGGAGATATTTCTGAAAAAGATCAAGGCTTAGATTGGGTTAGGCAGTTTGATTGCGAAATTATATATGTTTGTGGAAACCACGAATTTTGGAATAATGATTATTATGAAGTTATTGAGGTATTAAAAGAAAAAGTTAAATTACCAGAATATAAGCATATCCATTTCTTACATAACGAATCAATTATTTTAAATGGGGTGCGATTTATTGGTGGCACTATGTGGGCTGACCTAGCAAAAAGTTGGGCTTGGATTAAACGTAATTATGTTTTAAAGCACTTTTATTCTATGGCAGATTTTAGGAAAATAACAGCAAAAAAGTTTTACAATAATCAAGAAGATGTAGATAATATGTTCAAGATATTGTTAGCTAATGGAGTTGATGAAGAACAGATAACTAATGTCATATCTAAACAATTATATAATCCATATCTTCAAATGGAAGAAAATAGAAAGACAGTAGAATTTATTGAAGATAAAATGATAGAGCAATTTGATGGAGAAACTGTTGTTGTAACTCATCACTTACCTATTCCTAATTTTTGGATGAAAGTTAATGAGATGAATGAGCAAATATTAGCAGCTCCACACATTAACAATAAGACCTTATATGAGAAGTATCAAAAACAAAAAATAGAAGCTGACAAAGACATATTAATGATGGGGTTTTATGTTAACACATCTTATCAGTTTTTTGAACATAATTTTTCACCAGATTTATGGATTCATGGACATTTCCATAAACCAGTAGATGGTTTCATAGGTACGACTAGGATTGTTTCTAATCCAGTAGGATATCTTAAACAATCAAGTCAATTAAATCTAAAGGAAGTTGAACTCGGTGGTAAATTGCAAGATTATATTGCTTATGCTAAAGATTATTTAGAAAATTATGATTGGGATAAGAAAATATTAAATACTGTTACTTCTTGCAAAACAGCAATATCAGGGATTGTAGAAATTACTAATGAAGATAATTTTGAAGAAAGCTATATTAAACCAATTCTCAATTCTTTTAAAAAGCAACATGAACAAAATCTCAAAGAAGTTGAAAGAGAAATTTCTTCAATATTGTATAATCTTATTAAAATGATTAACAAGGAAATAGAAGTGCCTGACCATTTATATGTTACAAGCTATGTTTCTGGGTTTAGCAGATGGGCTTCAAAGAATAAAGTGGTTGGCATTGGTCCTTTAAATTTTTCTATAAATGAGAATTCTTTTATTTCTGAAAAAGAATTAAAGAAACTTGAGGATAAAGAAAAAAATTATCATTATAGCCAATGGTTAAATATCGTTGAAACCGTTATTGAACAATCTGGCTCTTTTAAAGAGTCGTTAATATTGTTTTTAGATGAAGTTTCAAAAAATCCCAAGCTAGAAGAAAACTATATTAATAATATAGATTAAATCTTCATTTTTTTTGTGTTTAAATCTTTAGTCTGATTAAAAGTTAATGCTTTATTTAGAAATAAATAGTTTATTCCTGTAAACATTTCTTTATCTTCATTTTTAAATAATTTTTCCACTTTTTTAAGATTTTCCATAAAATCATTAGTTAGTAACTCGCAACTTAAGCTAGATTTAATATTTATTAAATAATTAAATGCTTCCTTGTTTTTATTTATGAAATCAAGAAATGCATTTTCATTAAATTCTTTTTCTGTATTGTTTTTATAACCAATTATCAATTGTTCTACTATTTTTGTCTCTAATTTCTCTTCAAATTTTTCAACATTAAAAGAGCTAAAGTAATTGTATTTTTTACATAAAGAAATTACATTTTTTATGTTAGAAAAGCTTTTATCTTTTATTTTTAATATGTCAGTGGAAGTTTTATATGAAAAATCATTTTCAAATAAATTTTTAATTGATATATGCTCAAATAAAGTTGAATTATTATATAGCTTATCAAAACTTAGTATTAAAAATGATGTGAATAAAGAAGATCCTTCACTTGAAGAATAGTATTTATAATCAGTGTTATTTTTCCCAATTTCTAATTCTGATTGAAAATCTTTAGTCATTTGTTCGTTATTTTCTGTTATTGCCTTGAAGAAAAAAAGCTCTTGATTTGTTGACCTTCTAGAGAAATACCAACTTGGAAGTGATAGATGAGCATCTGTTTTTGTAGCATTTTTAAATAAGTTAACTCCAAGTAATCTATTGTTTTTAAAAGATTTTGAAATTAATATCTCATTTATAATTTTGGCTGCCTGTTCTTCTCTTGGCACATGAGTTTTTGATAGCATTATCTCTAAAGTTGATACTCCATGTTTGTTTTGATATTCAAGCCCATACTCTTCTTTAAAGATATCATATCTAGCCCAATTGTTTTTTTCTAAACATAACTGTGCTAGACTAGAGCCATTTTCATCCTTAATTTCTGACAGATTTGTTATTTTGTATTTTTTAATAAAATCAGATAATTCTTTTTTTGTTTTATCTGTTTTAACCATTTCTAATAAATTAGCTTTAATCCTTTCATACACAAAGTTTTCGTCTACATTTTCCGTCTTGTTGTTTTCTATTGATTCCGTCATTTTTTTCTGGGCAAAATCAATTAGTTTTTTACCAACATCTTTATTGTTTAAATTGGTAAATATATTTATACAATCTTTACCTAATACATTTGTTTGAAACCAATTTATTTCATATTTTGAAAGCTCTTCAATAACATCATAATCTTTTATTGAGAATAATGGGGGATTATTGTCTTGGTCAAGTAAATTTGGATTTATCTGGCAGTCTTTTATTAAAAAATGAATGAGTTGTTTTTGCCCTTTTTGAACAGCATTGTGTAATGTTCTATATTTTTTTACTCTGTTATTAAAATCTTCTTGATTCATTTGTGAATAAGCAAATTTTAATAACAAAATGTTTTTTTCTTCTAAAGACAATTCTCCAAAAACATTATCTTTTGTGAATTCAGAGGCTTGAATTTTTACTTCAAACTCTTTTTCTACAGAAACAAAATCAGTTTCTTTTCTTGGTATCTTATATAGCTTTACTTCTTTTGTGAAATCCAACCCTAAATCAAAAAGCTTTTGGAACATTTTTTGAGGTGTTCCACTTTCCCAACCAAAACCTGATTTGTATGTTAAATTGCAAGCAGTTTCTAATATTGTCTGAGCCTTTATTGTATATTGATCGTAGTCACCAGAGTATTCATTGAAAAATGTTTCATTTATATTTTCTTTTGTATTAGAAGATGTAAAATCAATTAGATTTAATATTGCTGAATCTACTCTACTTTCTAATGAATTAAATAGAGCTACATAAGGATTTTTGTAATTATTCTTTTCGCTAATTATAAATTCTATTGTTTTCATTTTAATCCCCTATTTTTAACTTATTTTTTAATTAACTTTAATGCTATATGGTGTGTTTTAGCTAATATTAATCCAACTAGAAATCCAAATATTGCTTCTGTCAACATTCCACCTGGAATGTTGACATGTAGACCATGAACTATTATATTTCCACCAACTGTAAACATTGCCAATGTTCCGACAACGGACAATACTTTCATTAATTTAGGAGTTAACTTTAACAACCAATCTCCTATTGAAATTTGAATATTAGAGTCTTTATTTTTAAGGTAAAAACCTAAATCATCTAATTTTACTATACCAGCTACCAAGCCATAAACTCCAACTGTCATAACCAACCCTATAGCAGTTAATGTTAAAGCCTGAGTAATAAATGTTCCACCCGAAGCAGCACCAAGTGATATTACAATAATTTCTGCTGACAAAATAAAATCAGTTTTAACGGCGCCTTTAATCTTATCTTTTTCTGCCAATAGTAGATCTTCATCAGTTAATGTAGCTATGTGTTGTTTGTGTTCAATTTGGTGGCTATCTATATGTTCACTTGTTGCTACTTTTTTGCCAACTAATTTTTTTAAAAAATCTATTATTTTTTGTTTGCTTTCAATTATTTTTTCTGCTCCTTCAAAACATAAATAAGCACCACCAAGCATTAATAATGGTGTAATTATAATTGGCAAGAAAATACTTAGTATTAGAGCGAGAGGAATTAATATGATTTTATTAACTAAAGATCCTTTCGCCACAGCCCATACAATAGGTAATTCCCTATCTGGGTTTACACCGTTAACTTGATTGGCATTTAATGCTAAATCGTCACCTAAAACACCAGCGGTTTTTTTCGCAGCTATTTTTGACATAGCGGCAACATCATCTAATACTGTTGTAATATCATCTAATAATGTTAAAAAAGAACTTCCTGCCATATTTAATTACCTCTTTCTATATTTTAAGTTTATTCTGTTGATTTGTATTTAAGTGTTTTAATTGATTATTTAATGATAGCTTATCAAACTCTGTTTTACAATTTTCTAACATTGAAGTTATAGATGAATCAAAAACTTTATTTTTTAAGTCATCCAATAATTTTCTAGGAGAATCTCCCAAGCCATCTTTATCATCTAAGTTAAATCCATTTTTTAAGAAGAACATAATCAAGTTTTTAAATTTATCTTCTTTCATATCTTCAATTATATATGAATAGTGGCTTAACCAATATAGTGTATTAGTAAAATAATTTCTCTCATTATCAATTTTATAATTTATATCTATTTTATAATCTAAAAATTTCTCAGGATTACATTTGAAATTTTCAACAAAAACAGCATAAAAATTATTTTTTAATTTATTGCCATCTTCTTTTTTAAAACAATATGTTGATAAAATTGTTTTTTGAAAATCTTCCATTTTTAATTGATGTATGAAATTTGTAACTTTTGGACTACCATATAAAAAAGCATATTTTAATGTTACTTCGAAATTCTGAGACGCTGGAGTGCTTAAATTTAAAATTGCAGTTGCAAAACTATCATCTAAATCAAGAGAAGCACAAAAATTTAATAAAGAAATATTTGCTGGTATTCTTCTTTTTAGCTTTTGTGTAGTAGGGAATTCTGTCAATCCTTGATTGATAGCAGAATCCATTATTACAGTTACAATTTTATAGTTGTTTGATAAGCAAGCATAATGTAATGAATGCCACCCATCATGAAAAACATTTGCATATTCAGGTTTTCTTTTGAGAACCTCTCTTACTTGTTTTTCATCTAACTTATTTAAGGTAGATAAAAAATTTCTTTTATTTTTAGTTAAAAAATTATAAAAATTATCATTAGAATATCTTTGGATGTGTTCCAATGCTTTGTTAATAATAAAATCTTTTTCTGTTGTCATAATTATCTCTTTTAATAATTATAACATGAAAATATATTAAACAAAATAAAAATAGCCATTTCTGGCTATTATATTATATTATATTTTACAAGCTCCTGAATCACAAGAATCATCTTCTACATCACCACTACCATCTCTTGTGTTTGAATAGTATAGTGTTTTATGCCCTAATTTATAGGCAAATAATAAATCTTCAATTAAGCGACTCATTTTGATTTCACCTTTACTTGGGTCATATGATGTATTTACACTGATTGCTTGATCAATCCATTTTTGTAATACTGCTATAGTTTTCAAATAATCTCTTGAGTTTACTTGCCAAAGAGTCTGGTAAAAAGCACTTAATTTTGAAAACTCAGGAACAATTTGAGGTAAAACCCCTTCTTTTGATCCTTTAATTGAAACCATATCTCTAGGTGGTTCAATACCATTTGTTTCATTAGATAATTGAGAAGATGTTTCTGATGGCATTAAAGCCATTAGGGTCGCATTTCTTATCCCATATTTGATTGCTCTTTCTTTTAAAAATTTCCAATCCATTTTGGGTTTGTTTGCCAAACTTACACTAGCTGTATCAATTGGGAAAATTCCGTCATGATATTTCGTTTTTGTTGTTATTGGTCCAAATTCTTCAGCTAATGAAATTGAAGCATCTGTTAAATAGAACGCCATTTTTTCCATCATGGTATCAACTTCTTGGAGTGCTTTATCTTCACCCCAATATAGTTTCCCTTTTGCTAACCAATGAGCAAAACCAATAATGCCAATACCTAAAGGTCTATATTTCATACTGTGTCTATAAGCTGCGGCAACAGGATATTCTTGGTAATCCAATAAGGCGTCTAATCCTCTTACAGCCATTTCGCAAGCATCTTTCAATTTTTGCTCTTGTCTTTGAGGAGCAGAACTGTCGCTATCCAAATCTCCAAATGGAGTAAACTTGCCCCAATTAATAGCAGATAATGTGCATAATGCAATTAACCCATCTTCTTCTTCATATTGAGAATCTCCAGGGTATGTAACGGGTGTTGTTGGTAATGTAATTTCTGTGCATAGATTTGTCATTTTGATTGGTTCATAAAAAGAACCATGAGCATTCACATGGTCGGCATTCATGATATAAATACGACCAGTTTCAAATCTTTCTTGCATTATCTTTGTAAACACCTCTAAAGCGGGTAATGTTTTCTTAGTTATATTTGGGTCTTTTTCGTATTGTTTATACAGTTTTTCAAAGTTTTTATAATCATTTGAATAAAAAGCACTATAAAGATCCTTAACTTCCTCAGGGCTAAAGAAAGTAATATCTCCCTTTTTAACTAAACGCTCATAGAACAACCTATTAATATGAACACAATAATCTACTGTTCTGAGTCTAGTCTCCTCTGTTCCTTTGTTGTTTTTTAATTCAATTAAACGCTCAAATTCTAAGTGCCAAATTGGATAATTAAAGGTGGCAGAAGCTCCACGAACCGCACCTTGAGAGCAAGATTTTAAGGCACCATTAAAATATTTAGCAAATGGAATTACTCCAGTAGTAACAGCATCGCCGTTTCTTACTTTCTGTCCTTCTGCTCTAATTTGACCAATATTTAATCCAATTCCAGCTTTTCTAGAAGCATAGTCTACAATAGCGGCGGCGGCGGCATTAATAGATTTTAAAGAATCTCCAGCTTCAATTAAAGTGCAAGAACTGAATTGTTTAACTTTAGTTCTTAGTCCAGCCATAATAGGTGTAGGTAATGAAATATAATGCTGTGAAATTAAATCATAATACTTCTTGACATACTTCATGCGATATTGTTTAGGATATTTAGCAAATAATAATGAAGCAACCATAATATATGGGTACTGGAAAGATTCAAATACTTTTTTGGTTTTTCTATTTTGAACCAAATATTTCTTCCTCATTTGTTCTGCACCAGCATATTTAAATAAATCATCTCTTCTATGATCTATCATTGCATTTAATTCATCAATTTCTTCATTGTTATAAAAATCTAAAATATCTTTTGAATAAACACCATTTTCAATATTTGTTTTAATAACTTTAGCCAAGTGTGGTGGCAAGTTGTTTCTAAAAGCTTCTTTTCTAACAGCAAACCACACCAACCTTGCAGCAACTTGATCATAGTTTGGGAAATCTTCGGAAATTAACTCAGCAGCCGCTTTAATTAGAGTTTCATGAATTTGTTTTGTTGGCATTCCATCGTAAAAATGTAATTGTGCTCTCATTTCAATTTGTGAAATAGAAACCCCTTTAATTGGATGTAAAGCATCATCATTTTGTCCTTCACAGGCCCAAGTCAATACCGCATGTATTTTGTTTAAGTCTAATTCTTGTTTTGTTCCATCTCTTTTGGTAATTTGCATAAAAACTCCTAAATATTTTCAATTTTTTTTCTATAAAATAGTTTTCAATAGAATGTTAATTTTATTCTAAAATAGGCTTAATGTCAAACTGAAAATAACAAAGAAAAATCATATTACTATTGACAAAATTATTAAAAAAACATAATCAAAAAATATTTGAAAATAAAATTTATGTTAAAAATAGGTATAACTAGTAGAGTCCCATTAGAAAGACAGGAAAATCAAAACAATTTAATACATTTTGTTGGAGATAGTATTTTAAATTGGCTAAAGGATGAACATTTAGCACCTATTGTCATTCCCGTAACTAAAGATTTGGATAAGATATCCTTTTATTCATCGCTATTAGATGGTCTTATTTTGCAAGGTGGTAGTGATATAAATCCTATTTTTTATAGCAAAGAAAAAGAGCATCATTTAACTACTGAATGTGAAAGTAGGGATTTTTTTGAAATCCAATTGATTAGAAAATTTCAAGAAATAGATAAACCAGTATTGGGAATATGTAGGGGCAGTCAGATTATTAATGTAGTTAATGGTGGTGATTTGTATCAAGATATTACAATACAACATCCATCTAAATCAGACATACACCATAAAGATTTTTCTCCAAATAATGAACATTATATTGAATGGGCTGACGATTCTATATTTAGAGAAATTGGAAAACAAAAGGTTGTTTCAATACATCATCAAAGCATTAGGAATCTTGGCAACAATATAAAAGTTGAAGCATTTTCACCAACTGATTGTGTTATAGAAGCCATAAGGAAACTAGATAATTCTTTTATTTATGGTATTCAATGGCATCCAGAATTGCATAACTCTAGTCATATGAATTCCTACAAGATCCTAAAAACATTTTTAGAATCTTGTAGGTGAACTTTTTTAAATAATTTCTTTAGAGACAAAATCTAAATTTTGTTCAATTTCTGATTTATTAGTAAAGCCAGCAAACAAAGGTTTCTTGTCTTTTAAGAATTTTGAAAAGCTTTCTTTAACATCATTCAATGTAGCATTAATTATTGCCTCTTTTCTGGCAGATCTAATATCTACAGATATTCCCATAATAAATTTAGACACAGTGGCATCAAATTCATTTTTGGGGGTGCTTGGTTTATCTAAGTTTTGTAATAAGGATATTTTTGCCTCATTTAATTCTTCGCTTGAAAAATTTTGATTATTGAACCAAGTTATTGCTTCACCAAAGGATTCAAATGTTTTTGATAATTCTGGATCTCTATAAGATGAAAAATTAAACAATCCGTTGAGAATATTAAAGTTAGCACTAGCACCATAAGCACCCCTTTGTTCTCTTATTGTTGGATGTAAGTAATTATGAGTTAATAATTGAGCCACTAAATCTAAGTATACAGCTTCTTTATTTTTAAAGGAGATCCCCTCAATCTGTATCGCACCATGACAATAATTAACCTCTGTTGGTGCTTTAAAAAGCATATTTTTGTTATGACTATTTATTTCAATAACCTTAGAGGTTATATTGTTATCTGATTTTACAGTTATTTTATTTTGTAATTTTATTAATGTTTTTAATGTTAAGTCGGAGCCTGCACCAAAAAGCATACAATTTTTAGCAATTATATTTTTGTATTTAAGTGTTAATTCTTTTATAAAGTTATCCCTGTTTTTCTTTTTGTTGAAACTTTTAATAGTATCTTTTAAGAAATTTATGTAGTTAAGTCCAACAGTTTCTTTTTGAAATTTTCCTAGCATATTAAAATTACCTTTTAACTCTTGTCCAGCAATCATATTTCCTAATGTTGCTGTATTTTGTTCAAAATCAGCTACCTCTTGCGAAATGATTTGTAATATTCTTTGCTCGTCTTTAAAAGATATTTTTGTTAAAAACTCATCTAAAAGCTTCACGAGATTCCCACCTCTTTTTTCTAAATGAAAAAAATTGAATTCAAATAATACTTTTCCACCGTTAGTTTTTTCTATATCATTTAAAAAATTAAAAGATATTTCACTATTTTTACAAAGTAGGCTTCTTTTTTCAGTAGCAGCTACCCAATCATCCTTTTTTGTTCTCATGCCTGGTATTAATAAAGATAAAAGTTGACACCACTTCCAATCATTTATATCTAATTCACTAAGATCAAATATTGTGTTAATATAAGAAATTCCGTTGGTTGGCATATTGATAAATCCTATTGTAGGCTTATTTTCTTTTTTAAAGAAATTAATAGGTAAATCTTTAGATACTGATTTTGACACTTCTTCTGGTTTAATTTTTGGCAAACAATCATAATTGTGAATATTTTTTTGTTTTTCTAGTAACTTTTTATTTTCAACATTAATCTCTTCTATTTCTTTTATTGAAAAAGAAGATAATTTGCTTTCTAAAATTAAAGACTCTCTTTGATTTCTTTCAACAAAAAAATCTTTTTTAGGAACAAAATTTATTACAACTAATGGAATTTCATTTAAAAGCTTTTTTGCCAACTCTTTGATGTAATTTTCATCTTTAAATTTTTTTCTTACTTTTTTCAAAGCTTCTTCATGATCTATTCCTTTGAGAGGATCTTGTTCATTTGAAGCAAATGGAAGACCAGATAATAAAATTGAAAGTCCGTAAGGCAATCTTCCACTGTTAAAGCTTTTAATTTCAGATTCTAAGTCATCTAATCCGGCTTCAATTGTTTTTTTGGATACTCCGAATTTAGATATGTATTTTATTCTGTCTAGAATAAACTTTTTAGCTTTGGAAATTTCATTATTTTTAAGACCCTCTAAACCAACATGAAAAGAAGACTCGTATGAATGATTAAACACCCCCACAAAATCACTAGGCCTACCAAATCCAGCATTTTCTAAGCTTGAACATAAATAACCGCCTTCGCTTGTTAAAATATGTGAAAATACTTGGAAATCATCAATCAAATCCTTAGAAGACTCTCCCAATAACCAATTGAAAATTAACATTTCCTCTGAATCATTATTGTAATCACAAGGAAAAAATTCTGTTTTTTCTTGATATAATTTTTTTAATTTTGATTTTTGTGGCAACTCTCTATTTAACTTATTATTTATTTTTGTAATTACTTCTTTTTTGAAGAAATCTTGAACTTCTTTTGGATCTATGTCACCAAAAGTCATTATTGTTGCTTTTGAAGGATGGTAATTGTTTTTATGGAAGCTTTTTATTTCTTCGTAAGATAAGTTAGGTATATCAAGAGGATCTCCGCCCGATTCGTATTCATAAGTAGTTCCAACTTTTAAATTCTTTTCAATACCTGTAAATATGTGATGATTTTTATCTGTTAAAGCTCCTTTCATCTCATTGTAAACCACTCCAGCATAATTTAGCTTACCTTCTTTTGTCTCATATCTCCAACCTTCTTGCAGGAAATTATAATAATCTAAATTTGGAAAGAATGTAGCATCCAAATAAACCTCTAGCAAATTGAAGAAATCTTTTTTATCAGTTGTGGCAAAAGGGTATGCTGTTTTGTCGGCATATGTCATAGCATTCATAAATGTAGCTAACGAACGTCTTGTCATTGCAAAAAATGGATCATGAGTTTGAAACTTTTCTGAGCCACATAAGACTAAATGTTCTAAAATATGAGCCCTTCCATCACTGCAATTTGGTTGAGTTGGGAAAGAAATTACAAATGAATTTTCTTTACTTTCATTTTTGAAATGATAATGTTTTGTTCCGCAATTGTGGTGAAACTCTTGAAATAATGATTTTAAATTATCTATATATTTTTCTCTTTTAAGTTCAAACATTCATAATTCCTTTATAAAATTAATTTTCAATTCTAACATGATTTATAGAAAAAATCACTAAATAATTCATTAAATTGAAAAAAAACAATAAACATCTATAATTAAGTATTATGGATAATAAAGAATATTTACTAAAAAGATTAAGACAATATAAAACAGAAGATGAAAAAAGTATTTTTATCAACCAAAAATTAACCTCTTGCTATATGAATGGAGACACAAGAGATTGGGTTACTGTTTTTTCTTGTGTTGAAACGAAATATTTAATAGATATAGGATTTAAAAAAGGTGCCAACTTTGAGTTTGCTTTTACAAATTCAAGCGAAGATTCAGATAAAAAATTTCAACATCTTTTATTGTGGCTAGAAAGAACCAAACAAATAAATTTGGTTAGTTCTGAAAATGTTAATAATTGCCTATTAAGTGCTACTTTAGTGTATCAAGATTTAAAAGATCCATTAAATAATACACATAAAAACTTAAATAGTTTATATGAAAATCATATTTTGAAAAATAAAATAGATATTTTCTTTGCTGATAATGCTATTTTTTTGAATTTATCTAATATGAAAAATAAATATATGATTGATTTTTTAATAAAAAATCATTACAAAGATATACTGTCTAGCGATGAATTACATCAAAAATTAATTAACAACCAAAGGCACGAATTTTCTTCTTATTTGCTTAAAGAGTCACTTTCTTGTGCCCTAAAAAATGAAAAAAAAATTTACGCTAACAAAATAAAGATTTAGTAATTATTCTCTTAATAATTTTATCATTTTCTTTGCTAAATCTTCAAACCATTTTTTATCATGTCCTCTAGTTGTTTCTGCCGCAGTCCCAATTCTCAACCCCGATGTTTCTGCAAAACCTCTAGTTTCATTAGGTACTCCATTTTTATTGGCCGTTATTCCATTTTTTTCTAATAAATTAGCATATTCTTTACCACTGTATTTTTCTTTTGTTAAATCAATGGTCATCATGTGGCATTCTGTACCACCGCTGACTACAGATACATCATTTTCTATAAATATTTTAGCCATCGCTTGAGCATTTGCCTTAACATTTAAAGCATATGTTTTAAATTCTGGTTGTAGTGCTTCGTAAAAACATTGTGCTTTACCAGCAATAATATGCATTAGAGGACCGCCTTGTGTTCCAGGAAATACTGCACCATTTATTTTCTTTGAAAACTCTTCTTTATTCCATAAAATGATTCCACCTCTTGGACCTCTAAGAGTTTTATGTGTTGTGCTTGTCACAACATCTGCAAAAGGAAATGGATTAGCATAATTTCCAGTTACAACTAAACCACTATAATGACTGATGTCCGCTAAAAATATAGCACCAACCTCTTGTGCTATTTCTTGTATTTTCTCCCAATCTATTGTTTGGCTATAAGCACTTGCCCCAGCTATTATCATTTTGGGGTTATTTTCAAGTGCTAATTCCTTTATGTTGTTATAATCCAATAGACCATTTTTATTTACACCATAAGATATTGGATTAAACCAAGAACCACTTATATTAACTTTAGCACCATGACTCAAATGACCTCCACTAGCTAAATCCATCCCTAATACTGTGTCTCCAGGGTTTAGGAATGCTTTAAATACTGCTAAATTAGCATTTGCTCCACTATGTGGTTGAACATTAGCAAAATTACATCCAAATAATTTAGTAGCATACTCAATTGCTAATGACTCAATACCATCTACATACTCACAACCATTATAATATCTTTTACCGGGTAGGCCTTCAGCATATTTATTTGTAAACTCACTTCCACAAAAAAACATAACTTCTTTGCTGGTAAAGTTTTCACTAGCAATTAACTCAATTGTATTTTTTTGTCTTTCTTTTTCTCCGTTCAAAAGATTTATCAAATTGTTATCAATCATATTATTTCCTTAAAATATTTAATTAATATAAATAAATATTTAAATATTTCAATATGTTAAGGAGTTAATCTATCTGGATCTCTTGGCATGGCAGAAGCTTCTTTTACACTACTTAGTCCAAGAAGTTTTGCTACAATTCTTTCTACTCCAATACCAAAACCCCCATGTGGTGGACAACCATATTTAAAAACTTTCAAATAGTTTTCAACTGATTCCAAACTAACTCCTTTTTCCACAACTTGTTTTGCAAATACATCTTGTCTATGTTCACGAATAGCACCAGAAGTTATTTCTATTCCTTTAAATATTAAATCAAAAGATTTTGTTGTTCCTTTTTCTCTTTCCCACATATGATAAAATGGTCTTTTAGCAATCGGATAACCTGAAACAAATATGAAGTCAAAACCAAGAATTTCATAAAGCATTCTTTCTCCTTCATCAGGCAAATCTTGCTCTTTACCTAGACTCATTCCACATTTTTCTTTTAATATGCTTTTTGCTTCATTTAGGGTTATATATTTAACAGTTGGTTTCGTTGTTAACTCAATGCCATAAAGAGATTTTACCTCTTGTTTAAAAGGTTCTAATTTAGAGAAAGCATAAGTCAACATTTCTTCTTCAAGCTTCATAACTTCTTCAACTTCAAAACACCAAGCAAACTCCACATCAATTCCTATAAATTCTGTTAGATGTCTAGAAGATCTAGAATCTTCTGCCCTAAAGATGCTTCCTATTTCAAATACTCCCTCTAAACCAGAACTTACAAGCAATTCTTTTCCTTCTTGAGGACTCTGACTCAGAAATGCTTGTTTTCCAAAATAATCCACTTTAAACACTTGGCTACCACTTTCAGAAGCTCTAGACATTAATTTAGCCGTATGTATTTCTGTAAATTCTTTTGATAGTAAATATTCACGGCAACCTTGCTCAAAAGCACTTCTTAACTTTAACATTAATTGTTGTTTAGGAAACTTTAAGTCCACTGCTCTAAAATCAAATCTTAAATCAATTGAAGAATCTTCCGTAATAGGAAAAGCTTCTGCCTTAGACATAATATCAATACTATCAACTTGGATTTCTAAACCATATGTTTTGCTTTGAGAAGTCTCTACAACTTTACCTTTAACTGTAAAAGTTGAACCTTGTAACAATTGCCCTATTTCTTCATGATTTTCTACTTTATCTTTAGATATAACTAATTGTATACTCCCAGATTTGTCGTGTCCTAAGATAAACTGTATATGTTTCTGATCGCGCAAAACATCTAATGTTAAATATAATAAAACTTGTTGACCAATTTTATCTTTCAATTCTTTGACTAATACTCTCATTTTTGCTCCTTTAAAATTAGAAAATAAAAAAGGCACCTTTTGGTGCCTTTGGGTTGATTCTTTATTTTTACATAAACGATAACCTGCCAGCACTAGATGCGACATAATTATTGTTATTGTTATCAGTAAAAATTAAAGCCATATAAATCCTTTATATTTTTATATGTTACAACATTATATATTTGTTTGTCAATCTATTTATTTATGTTAAAATTAAAATATGGAACTATTAATTAGAAAATTTGAACTTGTAGATAAAGCTATAAAAATAGTAAAGGAAACAGAAGGTGACATCTTAGGTGATCTTGTTGTGGCTATGGAAGTAGGTTTTGTGGATAGTAATAAGAAAATTCATAGCCACTCATTTTGTTTTCACTATTTAATCGATAAATATGAAGGCGAATCAAATATTAGTTTTATGATATTAGATACTCATCAACAGACAGGTCAATATTGTTTTTGGGATTATGAAGAATACAACTATAAAGAAAAAATACGAAGCAAGGCTTTTCAGATAGAAAATGCGAAATTAAAAATACCTAAAGTTCAAGTTGATTTTGAATATCAAAATAAGTCTTTTTCAGAGTGTATAGAGCTTATTAAAAAAGATTTATGGAATAGCCATGAAAGAGTTTTGTCAATTTTACATAAAGAGAAAATTGGCTATGACAGTTCTATGGATTTATTTTCAAAAGAATTAAAAGAATATATAGACATTTCTTATCAAGATATTTTCACCCAAGAATTAGCTAGTAAAATAAAAGAATACGAAGCACATATACTTGATTCTAACCTATCTAGAAAAGAAATAAAAAATAAGAAAATAAAAATATAAAAGTGTTGACAGTAAAGAAAATATGTGCAATAATTCAAACATTGAAAAAATAAAAGGAATATAATGTTTAAAGTAACTTTCAGTTCTAGCTCTTCATCAAGTTCATCAAGTATGAGCTTTGGAGTGTTTTTGTCTGAAAGTTTGGTTAAGTAAATACTAATAAACATAAAGATAAAAGCACTCAGAAATGAGTGCTTTTTTGTTTGTGCTTGGAAGTGTGGCAGAGTTGGTTTATTGCAACAGTCTTGAAAACTGTCGGGTCAGAAATGGCTCCGTGAGTTCGAATCTCACCACTTCCGCCAAAAAAATGGTGTGCGGGCAGGATGGTAATGCAGCGGATTGCTAATCCGTAGGCTCATGAAAGTGGGTCACAGGGTTCGATTCCCTGGCACACCGCCAAATTGATAGTAAGGTGCGAGAGTTGGTCTAATCGGCCTCCCTGGAAAGGAGTGCGTCGGAAACGGCACAAGGGTTCGAATCCCTTCCTTACTGCCAAATTAAAGAGTTTTTAAAAAAGAATTTTTTAATTTGGAAGTGTTAGCCGAGTTAGGACTAGCGGCGGCGGTCTTGAAAACCGTAGGCTCTGAAAAGGGTGTGTGAGTTCGAGTCTCACTGCTTCCGCCAAAATATGGAAAGTTGGGTGAGTGGTTAAACCAACAGCCTGCTAAGCTGTCATCCAGAAATGGGTGCGTGGGTTCGAATCCCACACTTTCCGCCACTTAAATTATTATAATATTTTGCTAAAAATTTTTAATATTATATAATTAAAATATGAAAACAACTAATTACACAATATCAAATGAAGAAGAAGGTAAATTTTTTAATAGACTTCTTAATTCTTATTGGGTAGACAATAATAATGCTTATAGTAATTCAGAAGAAATTCTAAAGTATTATTTGAGAACTGAAAATTACTCCTACATAGACACAAAAAACAACAACCAAATTTCTTTATATATTGCTTTTTCAGCTAGGAATGAGGATTTGTTTGGGGTTCTTGTAAATAGTCCAAGATTAAAAAATAAAAATTATTCATTAAGAGATTTAAGTAGATTTATGGCAAGTGATGAAGGAATGGATAATATTTTGTTTTCTATTTTAGAACAAATTTCTCTTAAAGGGAAAGGAGTCTTTGATTTATCTGATACAAAATCAAAAAAACTTTTTATACAATCAGCTAGTGATTATTTTGTTTATAATGTAGAAAATGCTTTTGGCAATGAGCAATTAAGTTTTGATAAGTTAGATAAATTCATTAAATTAACTAAATGTAAATTTTATAAAAACGAAAACCAAATATTACATAATATGCTAATGATGGATATTAGTAATGGATTTATGCATTTATATGAATCTACTAAAAATAAATCTCAAAAAGAAATGATGTTAAATTTTCAAAGAAATCCATTAAATCCAACTTATAGTGAAGAAACAGAAGATTTTTTAAACAGATTAAAGCTCAATTTACATCTTTCTACCACTGTTAAACATAACAATTTAACAAAAACTAAGAAAAACAAGATATAAACCCTTAATTTTGGATATTTCTTGTTGACAAAAATCACTTATCATACTTATGATATCCCAAAAAAGGATATTGAATATGAATGATGTAAGTAAATTAATAGGAATTGAAAAAAACAGTATTGTTCAAAATTGGCTACCAAGATATACAGGAATGCCATTAGAAAAATTTGGAAAATATATTCTCTTAGTAAACTTTAAACACTATATTCAAAGTTTTTCTGAGCATTATGGAGTTCCAATTTATGGTGAAGATAAAGCTATGCAAGCTTGTAGCTTTAACGATATCACAATAATCAATTTTGGAATGGGTAGTGCTAATGCTGCTACAGTAATGGATTTGTTAACAGCGATCAAACCAAAAGCTTGTTTATTCTTGGGTAAATGTGGGAGCCTAAAGGATAAAATTCCTGTTGGATCAATGTTGTTACCTATAGGAGCAATTAGAGGGGAGGGAACTAGTAATGATTATTTGCCGCAAGAAGTTCCAGCATTGCCATCTTTTCAGCTAGAAAGAGCTGTTAGCCATATTATTAAACAATATCGTCAAGATTATTTTTCTGGAACGGTTTACACAACAAATAGAAGAGTTTGGGAACATGACGATACATTTAAAGAATACTTGATTAATGTTAGAGCAACAGCAATTGATATGGAAACAGCAACTATATTTATTACTGGTTTCCACAATGAAATTCCTACTGGTGCTTTACTTTTAGTCAGCGACCAACCTATGACCCCTGAAGGTATAAAAACTGAACATTCAGATAAAAATGTAACTAGTAATTTTTCATTATTACATTTGAAAATTGGTATGGATTCATTAAAGCAGATTAGAGATAGTGGAGAATCTGTAAAACACTTAAAGTATTAAGAAATCATTGCCCCAATAAGGGGCAATGTTGTTTTGAAGAAAAAATAATCTATAATTAATATTATGGACAAAAAACTTATTAATCAAAACATTATAAATCAAATAAACAATCAAAGTTTATATGAGCCATCGCTATTAGAATTTTTACTATTAAATTCAGATTTAAATCAGTTAAAATCACAAACATATGAAGCAGCATATATTAACGGAGTTTACTTTAAATCAAATTTTGAAGGATTCTTATTTTCTAAATTTTTCTATCTTGAAAATCCAAAAATGAAAGAGCAAATATATAATTTCTACAAAGGAAAATTAGAAGAACCTATTTATCAAGTAGATATTGATTATAAAATTCCTCATAAAAATCTATCTAAAAATGTTTTTCTATTATTTAGAAATGATTTTGAAAATCATTTGAGCAAGATACACGATAAGAAAGAACCTTCTTTAAATTCAGAAGAAGAAAAATTCTTTATTAATTATATCTTACATAAAGGTATCCATCTTTTTAAGGCATCAGAAGAAGTTAAGATTGAATTGTATAATATACTACTAAACCAAAAAGATTATCTTCAGTTTAAAAACAGTAAATCTCAATCTGATATTTTTTTAAAAAATGAACATTTAAAGAAAGTTTTAGATTTATATCCAAATGATAAGGTTGACCAAATTAGAGGCAAAAGGGAAAGTTCTGATTATTTAATTCAGACTTACTTTAAAAAACTTTACAAAAGCAAGGTCTTTGATCTCCACTTGAAAATTAAAGACAGAGAGCAAGAAGAAATTATTAATTCTATGGAATCTGTTTTAGGTAAGGAAGCTGGATTGAATTGGTATAAGCCTCTTATAAAATATGGAACAAATTGTGGTTTAGAATTTTTTGAACAAGTTTATTCAGAGGGGAAAGTAAAAAAATCATTACTTGCTTTAAATACTAGAGGTTTATCTGGAGATAGGCATCCTAAAGCTATTGTAGAAATGTTAAACTTAATTAAATCAACAAAAGAATATAGCAAACTACAGAATTCAGAAGATGATATTAGTAAATTATTTTTGATTGTAATATATAATAATAGAAAAGATATCTACTTAAAGCTAAGGGAAATGTTTGAAATACCTGAAAATATTTATGCTTCACTTATGGAATTGCAAATAGAGAAAACTAGCATAAAAACAATAGAATCTGAAGTTCTTAATAATAAATTAGAAAAAGAGCTTTTTAGTGAAAACCATACCCATAAAAGACCCAAGATATGAATGACAAACCATTAATTGAGAAGAACCTAATTGGACAGAGAAATAAACTAATAGGTTTTACTAGTTTTCTAGGTATTGGCGCGGGGGTGGCTAGTATAACTAGCTTGGGTCTATCAGGTTTAGGATTCTTGAGTCCTTTAATTATTTTAGTGTTTGAAGTATATCACTTTCAAAAAATGATATCAGACAATCAGGAATACAAAAGAAATTCTAGTTTATTAACAAAGCCTTTTTTAAAAAGAGGCTTCAATAATTGGATAAAGCAATACATAGAAACCTCTGAAAGCATAGTTCATAAAAAATATAAGGCTATATTTTTAGGGTTGTGGCTTTCCCAAAGAAGACTTGGTTTTAAAACCCTTTTAGATTACGACACTCAATATCTTCAAGATTTAAATGATAAAATTATTGATTCTAATGTTACCAAATTTTCCATTTTAGACATCACTAGAGATAATCATAATTACTCTTCGAGTTTTAGTGCTACGAGAACAAATATAACACAGCATTCTACTATCCAAAAATTAGATGGGGCAATTCTTGAAGATTTTTTACAAGAAGATATTCATAAAAATAAAAATATTGAGATAGCAAAAGAAATTTATTCTGAATATGCCAAACAAGGAATAGCAACTAAATTTTTAAATACAAATTTAGATAATTTTTTATCTTGTATGTTCCTGCAAGATTATAAATTTTCAGATATTGATTATGAAAATATCAAAAAAATGACGAAAATAGCGAAGAAAGATAATAGCTATTGGTTAGGTAACTTTAGAAACTTTAAAGACCAAATGTATTTTATTAATGACCAAAAAATATCACAGTTTGATTTGATAATAGAACAAGAAGATAAAAAGGAAAACTTATATATTTTGAAGGATTTCTTTAAGGCATACACTGAAGGAGTAGATCCAGACCAATATATTATTTCTAAAAGTACTAAAGCCGCCAACCCACTAGATTATTTAATATCATCTATTGACAAAAAGGTTCAATATCTTGATATTTCTAATGTACTAGTAGCGAAAAACAATGCAATGAAAAAACAAACCCAAAGGAATAAAGTATGAAAAATTTTGATGTTTATAGAACTGAAGATGGCACTGTGTCCAAGTATATACATGAGGATGGTTCAGAAACAGCTATAAAAATCGTGAAGTCTGTCCAAAACATTTTAAATCCAATTACAAAAGAAATAGAAACAAGAAAAAGTGACAGAAATAAATATTCTATTTTTATTTCTAGTTCTGTTGGCTGTTATATGAAATGTAAATTTTGTCATTTAACATTAAAAAACTCTAAACACATTAAAATAGATACGGCAAGAGTTCTTTCTAATATTAAAGAAGCTTTAGAAGATGTTGTTTTGTTTAATCCTGAAATTACAACTAGATATATAAAGCTATCCTGGATGGGAATGGGAGATGCTATCAATAAGCCTGAAATGGTTTATGATGTTACATTGAATCTATTAGATTGGGTATTTGAAAAAGGTTATGCAGTTGGTTTAGATGGTGTTGATTTATCTACAGTTATGCCACCACTTAAAGATAAAAAATGGATAAATATTTTTAAAGAATTAGACGTAAAATTAAAAACATATCCACTCAATCCTGTATACAGTATGGATAATATAGAATATACAAATGGTTTTTATAGTCATAAAAATATTTTTAGATTATTTTACTCTATTGAGTCAGCAATTCAAGCGAAAAGAGATATTGTAATTCCAAATGCTATGCCAATCAATTTAGCAATAAAACAGTTAAAGGAATATGAGGAAAATGGTAAATTTACCCTTATATTACATCACTTATTAGTTCATGACTTAAACGATAGTGAAGAAGAATTATTGGCATTAAAAGAATTAGTCAATGAAAATTTTAAGAATAATGAATTAAGGGTTTTGAGATATAACTTTTGTTCAAAAAGTAATTATAAAGAAAGCGAACGATTCGTAAAACAAATTAGGTATTTATCAGATAAAATTAATTTTATTAAAGTTCAAATATCACCAGGAACCGAGGTTTCAGCAGCTTGCGGACAATTTATAGTAAAAGATTTTATTACAAAGAAAAATATTTAATTAATGAATTTTTTCTGGTGTCCAATTAGGAACATTTAATCTTACAACTGTTCTGTATGAATCTTCTTTAATCATAGTAGACTCATGAAGCATTGTGACATTACCACAATAAGCATATCCAGCTTTCATTTCTATTTCTTTTAAGCTAGATAAATCAATATGTGAACAATCTCCACCTTCTTTTGGCATATCATCATAAAACCCATTCCAAGCTCTAGCAGCTGTTAAGTTTGAAGCTAAAATTAAACCTTCAGGTTCCCAATCATTAAGAAATACATCTCCCATCCTTCTTTTTGGTGTTGTTGTATGTCCACCAAATGGTTTTGTTGAGTGTCCTCCAATATCGTTATTATTTGGAGTTATAATATGCCCACCATTATTGGTAATATGAGAACCACTGGGAGTGTTAATACTTGTTGAGTGGCTTCCGCTTTCATGGTTATGTCCACTCATTCTAATTCTATGTCCACCATGAGAACCTATCATCTCAATTCTATGTCCACCATGACCATTTAATGAGGGATTCCAATAACCATCAATATGAACTCCAGGTCTTCTATGGTAAGAATTTCCTTTTACATAACCTTGGTCAATCATTAGATAAATGACATCTTCAGTTTCTACATTTTCTAACATCATATCAATAGTTTTTTGCCAATGCTTAAGATTTGATGGCAACCCATTTTTCTTATAGAAAGGCAACATGTATACACGCTCATTATTAAATGATGGGAAAACAACATTATTTCTTTGTTCTACATAACTTAAGTTCATACAATTTCTTTCTAAAGATATATTAATTTTATTTTAAACTAATCTAAATTTAAATCAATCTCTTTTTTATTTTTATATTCATGTTTAGGCACTATATTCCAAGATATAAAGAATAGAATTTAACATGTATTTAAATATTAAGATTAATCAAAAAAATGCCTTGAAAGGTAAAGTTTACCCTAAAGGA